>Ga0209829_10001894_pt1 | contig 16423 bp, 13 predicted proteins | sample C_140205_EF_Meta_FD_187311 | JGI IMG/M metagenome (GOLD analysis project Ga0209829, IMG submission 187311) | Freshwater microbial communities from Lake Croche, Canada to study carbon cycling - C_140205_EF_MetaG (SPAdes) (version 2) | ecosystem: Environmental > Aquatic > Freshwater > Lake...
AATTGGACCTCGGCGAGACGGAAGGGTTTGGAGTTCATCCCGCCCAGTCTGCCAGCCCCTGCTCACTCCGCATAGATGGGTTTGCCGGGCGGATACGTTGCTCCAACAACTGCCCGATAACGGGAAGCAGTCGGTGCAGGAGGCGATTCGGATGTTTGGGCATTACTCAGGGCAGATCGGTGGAACGGAATCCGTTTTGGGTAAGCCGAAGGCAGACGGCGATCCCTACAGGATCAGGAAGATTAGAAGGAGCTTTGGCATGAGCTTGGATCAGATGCGCAAGGGGGCGATGGATGGCCGGGTTGCCAACGCCAAATGGCGTACAGGTGACACGGGCAGGTATTCTTCGGGAGACAATGATGACCTCCCGGCGATTTCGCCGGAAGGGATCTCAGCTTGGTCTGAATCTGTTGCTGGGTTCTTTGTCTGCACCGCCAGAATATCCGTGTCGAGGGCAGAGGCGTTTTGAACCGCCTCACGGATTCCAAATATCTGAGTTTTTTGGTGTCCACCAAAGGTCAGATTGCGGTCGAACGCTTGCCTGCTTAGAGCCCCGAGCACAATCCGGTTGAATTTATGTGGGGCCATCTCAGGTGTCATGAAAATCGCCAGCCTCCTAGTGACCCAAGCTTGGGAACTCACCTTTGAAGCCACCGCCGCTTTGCGTCGAATGCGCCGCCGCTAGACGGTTATCGCCGCCTGCTATTCCCAAGCTGAATTGTGGCCTTAATGTCACCCTATTGTCCGAGTCTCACTAGTAACTCTCTGTAGCAGCCCGTTTGTTTCCGCCAACCGCTTCTGTTGCTCTAGTTTGGAAATCTGTGATTCAATGGCATAACGAAGCGGTTGGCTGGTGTTTTTGAATCCGAACATTCTGGCTACCGCAACTGGGATTTCACCTCTCGCCGCGCCATGACCAACATCAATGACAGCCAATATCGCAACTTGAATTTCTGCTGGTGCAATCATGTCTGGCTTGCGCAAATCAGCAGAGGCGGTGACTTCTCGATTCCTAATCATTATCTTGGCTCCGGATATGAAAAGAAACCGCCGATCGGTTGTGACTCGGCTTGAGGCAACCAGAGAATTGATGCCAGCAGCAACGGCACCCTGGATGCGATTCCCTGCGCGGGCAAATCCCCACAAATCACGCACGCGATTTACAACTTCGTCTTCGTGGATGGGGCCTTCAATCTGAATAATTTTAAAGACAATTTCAGCAAGATCTCGAAGCGCCAATTCGTGAGGCTCAACCCGGTGAGGCACTGTAAATTTTGCTTCGGCGTAAGGAACGGTCAGGTTTTCCAGTGAGTTCTGATCCAAATCAGGTGCTGGCTCGCGTTTGATTACATCCGTTTCTGGCTTGGCGGGTTTTGTCGTCGGCTGGGGCTTGATGGTTTTGCCTAATTTTGCTTTCTCCAAGACCAAAGCAATTTTCCTGATTTGGTCGTCCGGCCGTTGAAACCAGTCCGTGCTCCACACCCGATGAATGATCCACCCATGGTCTTCCAAAACCCCCTGACGCAACCGATCCCGGTCCCGCGCTGAACGTGCTGAATGATACGTCGCACCGTCACATTCAACGCCAAGCAAATACCGCCCTTCTTGTTGTGGGTCGCGCACTCCCAAATCTATGAAGAACCCTGCTTGCCCCACCTGTGAATCAACGGTGTAGCCCAGTGATTGAATCGCTTTGCGCACGGAAATTTCAAACGGGGAATCTTCCTCCAGCCCGGTGTTGGTGGCGATGGTTAATATTCCAGTTTGGGCGTAGTGTAAAAACGTTTTAAACGCCGCGACGCCACGCCCTTTGGCGCGCTCAAGCACAATGTCATCCGAGGTGATCGAGGTGAAAACATGGCACCGCCGCTTGGCGCGAGAAATCAGGACATTCAGGCGCCGCTCGCCGCCGTCTGCGCCCAGGGGGCCAAAGCGCATCGCCATGTAACCGCTCGCGTTTTTCCCATAACCCACGGATATGAAAATAACATCCCGCTCATCGCCCTGAACATTTTCAAGATTTTTAACAAAGAACGGCTCGGTCGGGTGAGAGGCGAAAAAAGCTTCGATTTGCGGGTTGGCTCGGCGCAGCAATTCTAATTCGGCCAGGATGGCTTCCCGCTGGCGAACGGAGAAAGCGGCGACTCCAAGCGTAAGCTCTGGGCATTTTATGGCGTGCTCGACAATGGCCTGGCAGACGGATTTAGCCTCCACCCGGTTAGTGCCGGAAGCGCCGCTGTCAAACACGCCGTTGGCGACCAGATTAAATTTTAATCCCAGCTCAGGAACTTTTGAATGCGGGCTGGGAACAATAAACAGCTTGTCTTCGTAGAACTCGTGGTTGGACACGGCAATCAGCGAGTGATGGCGGCTGCGATAATGCCAGCGCAGCATCTTCTCCGGCAGCCCGCGCGCCCGGCACAATCCCAAAATGCTCTCTATGTCTTGAGCCAGCGCGACGGTCGGTTCGCCGTCTTCATCTTCTTCCTCCTCAATATCCGAGGTTAGCCGGGCAAAAAACCGAGTCGGCGGCAACTGCTTACTGTCGCCCACGACGACAATTTGTTTGCAGCGGGCAACTGCCCCCAGCGCATCTACGGGCTGCACCTGGCTCGCCTCGTCAATCACCAGCAGGTCAAACTCCACCGCTCCCGGCTCCAGAAATTGCGCCACTGAAAGCGGGCTCATCATGAAGACCGGCTTGATGGCTTGCACCACTGGGCCGGCGTCCTTCAGTAAACGCCTGACCGTGCGATGCCCGCGCTTCCGCTCCATTTCGCCGCGCACGATGCCGGTTGCGCCTACGCCCACGTTGTTTTGTGGCATCCGCTCGTAATGCGCCACCAGCGTCCGGTATTTCGCCAGGGCCAGTCTTTCGTTATCAAAGTCCTTGAAATCGGCAATGTGCTTATCATGCAGCTCGCCGTCGAACTGGGCGAGGTTCGGTTTCAGCCGAACAATTTCGCGCAGCAATTGGGTGAAGTAGATGCGGTCAAAACAATCCACCGCATCCTTGGTGGCAGCCTCGCCCGCTTCGAGGACGGCAAGCAAGCTCCCGAACCCACAGTTTCGCGCGTGTTGGGCGCGGACATAATAATTTACCCAAACCGGCACCAGGCTGACACTGTCCTTCCATAAATTCAGCCGGTCGCTAAGGGCTTCCAGCTGGCATTGCTCCAGATCTCCGCCACCGAAGCCGACCTGAAGATCAAATGCCAGCTTTGCAAGCAGCGCGTCTAGCGCGCTCAGCGATTTATCCCGCTCCGCCGCCAATTGCTCGACGGCTTTACCAATCGCGGCATGATCTTGGATATCGACAAACATGGCGCGGAAACTGGCGCTCAGACCAATCTCCGTTTGCTTGGCCACCCAATCGGCAATCGCTGCGAGCTTATTCCAATCGGACTTCTCCTTCCGCCACGCTGCGCCAAAGGCAGTCGTGCCCGTGGTTTCCAGGTGGCGAATCTTTCGCAGGGAAACCTGGCCGGTTAACAGCGAATCAATCAGCTCTACCCTCTCAGCGTAGGTCCGGGGCAGCTCGGATTTCAGCCCACCGCGCAGCTCCGCCAGGGCGGCGCGGTATTTTGAATTAAAAAAACGGAAGAAAGATTTGCCGTGGGCGGCTATTTGGGTGCGCGCTTCGGTGAAATCTTTTTCCCAGACCACCTCAATCACCTTGCCCTCGACTGCCTTATTGGCGGCGGAGAATGCCTTCCCGGCGATAACCAATTCGCGCAAATCCTGTAGTTGGGTATTCCAAGCATCATGGCAGATTACGGATTTGTCCAACTCGGGCGCCTGAGCCACAAAGCTGGCGATGATGACCTGTTCGGCAACGCCAGCCAGCGTATTGGGCACCGGCTGCTGCAGGCTGGCAGCCAGTGATTGCGAGATATCTCGCAGCTTTGCGAGATCGGCGATAGCTTGGGCGACCTGCTTTGAAAGTGGCTCCAAATCAATCTGCAGAATGGCTTCCAGCTTTACGCCCCGCCACGCATGTTTGGATGGCAGGCCGATTTGATCAATCCGTTGAGCGAGCTCTTCAACCACATTGCGGTGGCTGCGATATTGATCAGCAGTCCATTTTTCTGCCCCGTCAAACACCTGCTGTCCGGCCTGCTGTCCTCGGCCGGACAAGGCTGAAAGATAACCAATGACACTGAAGGGCGTCAGGCCGGCCGGCTCGTGCTTTTGATGGAGGTCGCTGACGTGCTGGTTCAGCAAATTTCGTTTCAGCTCCAGCTTAGGAATCAGCGCTTCTAAATCGCTGGCCTTGGGGCGACCGAGCTTCCAGGTCTTGCCGACCTCTTCAATCACCGCGCGCTTATTGGATTTGTTGCTGTGCAGCTCCAGGCAGATCGCTCCCAAGCCCTCCTTTTCCAGCCGCCGTTTAACCACCTCGAGCGCGGCCAGCTTTTCGGCGACAAATAGAACTTTTTTTCCATCCAAGACGGCCGTGGATATGATGTTGGTGATAGATTGGCTTTTGCCGGTTCCAGGCGGCCCCTGGATCACCAGACTGGCACCCTGGCGCACTGATTCAATGGCTTGGGTCTGCGTGCTGTCGGCATCCACCACGTGATCGAGATTCGACACCGGAATCAAATCATCCAAATAGGCATCATCAGGGAAGAGCGAATCCTTCTGCGAGAATCCGTCCTGGAGCAGGCCGGTGATCAGCGGCTGATTAAGAAGGCTGTCCGGATTGGGCCAATTCTTCGCATCGAGGTCGCGAAACATCAGAAATTTTGCAAAAGAAAAAAATCCCAGAACCTGCTCGTTGGGCAAAACCTCCCAGTTTTGCGCAGTCGATATAGCCTTCGTTAAAGCCTCGCAATAGCCTGCCAGATCAAATTCCTCTTCATGGGGGAACGGAGGCAATTCGATATTAAAATCCTGTTTAAGCTTGTTGCCCAGCGAAAGGTTCTCTTCGATGTCATCCCCCGTCCAAGTCAGAATAAACTTTTCTGCCGCAGTCTTGCGGCTCAACCCCACCGGAATCAAAATCAAAGGCGCGTAGCGCGGGGTGTCAGCCTTATCGGCTTCATACCACTTCAACAGCCCTAGCGCCAAATACAGGATATTCACCCCCTGCTCCTCGATCATCGCCTTGGCGTCGTTGTGAAGAGCGAGCAAGCGGCGCTGCAAGCCCTCGGGCGTTAGCGCGGTTTGCAGCTTTGAATCAATATGCCGCTTAGGGAGGGCGGTGGCCGGGTCGCTTTCATCATCTGGTTGCGGGAGGCCAATTACCTCAGACTGATCTTCGCCATTATCTAATAGCGTCTCCGCGGCCGTATTTTTTGCGGCTGCCCGCCCCGGCAAAAAACTAAAGGTCGTTCTTTCGGCGACCAGCAAGCGGAACACTTGCTCGCTCAGCTCATCTTGAATCCGGATGATCCGCGCAGCTTTGGAATCTAAAGGAACCGAAAGCAGACGATTCCGGGTGGAAAGGTCCAGAAGCTCTTTGCGGCTCGTGTTAAGGATGTCTCCGATGATTGGCATTGCGGAATATGAGTAGGAGCTTAATCAATTTTCCCGCACACAGCAATTAAACGTTCGTTCGGTTGCCGAGCTCCGCGCCAAGCGAGATATGGTAAAGCTCGCCACCTTAAGGTTGCCGCCAGGGTGAGCCACAAAAGCATAGCAAGCGAAGCCACGCGTTGAAATATCAAAGCAAATAACAGCCCACCCTTGCATTGCCAAGTTTACCTTCAACGGAAGGGCGGCCTATTGCTTCTTGCTTCTTAATGTAAATAAGATGTTTCGGTTTTTATCGCGGTATTCGTACAGGAACTCAACGCCCATCTCATAGATCGGCGTAAGCTGGTTTTCCGGGGTCCATTGCGAAGCTAGCTGCTTTTTTAAAAACTGCTTAATATTATTTAATTGATCTTGTGTAAAATCGGTCGTGAGCGTGTATTTATAAGTAAACTTCAACGCGGGGTCAGCTACGGCGCAATCAATCCGAGTAGTCTCGTCTAGCTGATTGGGGGCGCCTTTATTGACCTCATTAGCCATGACAAGCAGGACGTAGAAGTTTTCGTCAATTTTAAAGTCATCAACGTCCTCAATGTTGTTTTCATTATTCATATTTATGGTTCCTTACAATTATAAGCAGTCGTAAGTTTATGGGTTATTTGACCAGCCCGCCCCGAATGTGGAATTTAAGCTTAAGCGTTATAAAAGCTAAAAATACACTCACCCCTTCACGTAGCTCAACGAAAACAAAAGACTGCCATTTTTATTGTGGTAATCGTATAAGAAATCAACCCCCATCTCATAGATTGGCATAAGCTCGTTTTCCGGAGTCCACTGCGAAGCAAGTTTTTTACTAATGCTCGGATTTGCATTTTTAATTTGCTGTTCCGTCAAGTCGGCGGAGATTGTGTATTTATAAGTAAACTTTTTCCCAGTGCCAGCGACTGAGCAATTTAACACGGTAATCGCATCAATCTGCTTTGGGCATTGTTTGTTGATTTCATTTGCCATTTGCGACAGCGACTCTTGCAGATTTGATTCGCCATCCAGCTTATTGAGCTGCTTGCCGGCGAAATAATCGACAACAACAATTAAGGCAACACCGATACAAAGCGCAATTAATGTTTTACTATCGGTCAGCCACGCCCGATCAAGGAAGCCCCACCAGAAATGCTTTTCACTGGGGTGAATCCTATTTATATACCAGCCCAAAGCACGTAAGCCGCCCCACCACATAATTATGGTTACGATTGTTCTTTTTATTACGTTTTTCATGTTTTTCGGTAAACTTCTTATGTTCCTAGGGGGGGCAATGCTTAGACCGGATCATTGACCCCCATACTTCAAAACTTTGCCTGCAACAAACTTACATCGTTTTCTTTTAACGCCTGTGTCGCCGGGCACATCCAGCATCCACTCGCCTCCGCGCCAGCGCTGGCCAGGCGTGCTAAATTTTTAGTGGCTTTAACTTTCCGCAGCGCCATGGCCACGGGATTACTGCCAGCGCTGCCGCGACTTAAGGCAGCCTGCGGCTCAACGAAATACCAGTTGCCGTCCGTGCAGCGCACCAGATTGTTGGCGTGATAAGCATTGGAGCTCCCGCCCACGCCTAACAGTTGCGCGCCGGCATCAATCTGAACTGTGCTTACGAAAAAAGCGTGGGTAGCCCCTTCGAGTTTGGATTTAAGCATGCACATTGTGGCGCACTGGCTTAAATAATGAGCGAAATCGTCGCAGTCGAACTTGGCTTCTGTCCATTGACTGACCCCTTCTGCTGCCATTCTTTTGGAGAAGTATTGAAAGAATTCACCCTGAACATAATCAAGGTCGGCGGCGTAAAAATATAACTCTTCAGGCACGGTATTGCCCTCCGGGGTTTCCGCCGTGCCGAAATTCATTTCCTGGGCAATCTGTTTTAATTCATTTTGCAGCTGATTGATCGTTAGTTTCACACCATCGCTCTTGAATGGCGGTGGCTCGGGCAGCTCCACGGAACCCGTGGGCATCACAAACCCAGTTGCCTTGCGCTCCTCCTGCCTTTGGGAGCTTTGGCCGCGAACATTTAATAAGCCCCCGGGGGCAAACCAGCCAAACCTGGGCGGCCAGCAGGCAAAACAAAACGCTCCCATTATACTCCCCCAGCGCGTCAGGGTGAATTCTGCCTGTGGCCATTTTAAGGATATCAGCCAGCCCACCGCTAAACCGATTCCCGCACCGATTGATCCCAAAATGGCTCCTTTAAAAATGGTGCCGAAACATTCCAGCACCCATAGCAGCACAACCGCCCCACCCAGTGCCCCCCAGAAAAAAAACTCAGGACTAGCCTCCGGTTTTATTGCCACCGACCCGATGAACCCTACCAGGGCTCCGATAAAGAGTCCGGTCAGGCCAATAATTAATACTGAAATAAGACGCATCATTTGATCAGTCGTTTGGCATTATGAGAGCAGCAGGAACGCGGCGGCGGCGGCCCCGGACATATATCCGCCTTCGGTGGTGGCTATGATCGTTCCATAGTTGGAATCCCCCTGTATTATTTTTTGCCCATCTAAAGTGGCTATTACAGTTCCGTAGGAAGAATCTCCCTGACGGACTTTTTGACCGTCTAGGGTGACAATGACCGTGCCGTAGGACGAATCGCCCCGCCGAATTTTATTTCCGTCAAGGCGCATGACGACATCGCCGTAGGACGAATCGCCTCGCCGCACCTGATCGCCATCAATTGTCAAAATGACTGATCCATAGGCTGAATCACCCTGCCTGATACGACTAGTGTTGCCCGATCCTGTCGATGCGGCAGCCCCAGAAGCTACCATCACGGATGCCGTGCTGGTATTTTTTTGCTTGGAGTTCTGACGGCGATGCATGAATAAAAAATAGATTGCCCCACCGGCAGCACACCAAAGCGGAAGAGCTGCCGGAGCCCCGCTCCAAATCAGTAATATGAGCCAGCCCAGCACCCACCCGATAGTTGCACCCAAAACAATTTTGAAAACTACCTGCAACAAAAACAGGAAGAACTTGCCCAGTACAAACCCGACCAGCCCGCCGATAGCCCCACCACAAAGAACAAACCCCTGACTTGTCGCCGGATTGATAGCCACCGCCGCGGCAAAACCGAAAACAACCCCAATCAGCATGCCTCCAGCAACAAATCCAAATAGCGACAGGAAGCGAATCATAAACAGCTCATCGGTTCAGGAAAGCGGCTTTGCGAGATTGATAATCGCCATCTGAAATCTGTCCGAGATCCCTCATCTCCCTGAGCTTAATGAGGTGAGAACGAACCGCTGGAGAGACATCCGCTGGTATGTCATCTATCGGAGCAACTGCGGGCACGGGCGCAGGACTAGAAACCACCGGCACTGGAGGTGGTGGCGGTGGGGATGGACAGCCACCCCAAAACACAGCAGTCAGCATCACTGGAACAACGCAAAAAAATTGCCGAAAGGCACGCATCTGATTGCGTGTTGGGAAATATCGCATAGGTCATTCTTTAAAATAGATATCCAATTCGTAATGGCACGCAGGAGTCTCTTTGGCTGCAACCAACTCCATTTTCCGGAGAACTATAAAACCAGCGACATTAATGCTGTCGTTTGTCTTAATCTCTCTCAAAGCTGTTTTTGCCGACTTCAGCAATTCATGCATGAACTTGGATTTAGCAAGGGTAGCCGTGCCGGAAACGGTTTTGAGTTTTTTCATTTCGTTCGGAACGGCGGGATTTACCGATCCAGATGCCTGAACCAAACAACTCGAAGAAGTGGTCAGCATACTAATTACAATCATGCTGACTATTGAACCGCCCTTGACATCCATCCCCGTCTCAGTGCCTCTTATCGAAACTCCGGCGGCCAAGGTAAGCATGTGCTGCGCAGAAGCTCGTGCCGACATTTCTAGGAAGTTGCGCCCTGCACCACGCGCCTCTTCGTTTTTGGACTCTGCGTAACCCCATACTTTGAAGTGCGGTTCTTTCCCTTCTTGCCTTATGCTTTGGGCTCGAATTTCGGCCAATCCGCCATGGGAAGCACGATCATCGTATGCCTCCTGATATCGCCGGCAACCGACCAGCAACATCAGGAGTAGAAACTTTCCTATACAAACAACTGGAGATGGCAGACGCATCAAAAGTCGTCAGGAACCTTGCTTGTATCACCTTTGATGAAAGGTTCAATTTTACCGCCTTTTGGGGGAGTATTTGTTGCGGGCTTTAGGATAAACGTGCCTTCTGCGCCGCCTCCTGCATTGTGCTGAGACTTTGGATCAATAGGCTGCTTGCTCGTATTTAGATCTTTTTTAGTTGCATTGTATGCCTCTCCAAGCGGCGCCTTGTTGTCTTTTGCCGCTTTAACATAATCGTTGGCAGCCTTACGGACGCCTTCACGACGGTATCGCGCCTCGTGTTGTTTTGCGGCGCTTTCAGCTTGTTGCAAGACGGCTTTATGCGCCGCCCTAACATCACCCTCTGAAACTTTTACAGCATAATATCGAATAGGCTCGGATTCGCTACCGTCCTGAAGTTTTATTGTAAACTCACCGCTGCCCAATTTTGAACATATATCGACCCCCTCACGTTCTATGGAAGCCAATTGATTAACTTTATTTGCAATTTCAGAATCGTTTTGATTAAAGGTCAACTCGTCAGACATCACGCCTTCGACTTGTAATTTGACATTCATACACAAATAAAGATTTTTCATGGCGGTCTTACGGACAGCTACTTCGCTAGCATCAGCTGCGGCGCCTCGACCTTTTTTCCCATAGGCGCAACCTATCCAGTATCGAACACCTCTCTGATCTACATACCATCGCCCCATCCCAAAGGTATCTGGCTGCTGCTCCTGAAACCACTCCCCAATTCTTTTTTCACCTTTTTTTGATACTAGCACAGATGGCTTAAATCTTTCGTTGTATTTTGCAGCCTCTAAATCTTGTCCTGATTCATGTAAAATCGCACGGGTGTCTCGTTCGATAGCCGGGCTCCAGGCAAACGCACCCGCTACAAACAGAGACTGCCCCTTTCCGTCAGCACTAGGCATTATTCCATAATAGTATTTAATTGGGGTTAGTCCCACTATGTCATAGTCAGCTCTCCAATTATATTTAGAACTTACGCGAGTTTCTTTATACTCGTTAAAATATTTTTCGGCTTCCTCTTTCTTTGTCTTTATTTTGGCAACCAATGCCGCAATTTTAGCTTGGAGTGAATCGTATTCCGCTTTAGCGGAAGATAGCTTATCGGACAGAATTGAATCCTTTTGTGCCTTTAAAGCTTGCAACTCCTCGGAAGCTTTTCCTTTTTCACTGCGCGCTGCAGATTGAAAGTCATTTTTGGAGTAATTGGTGTCCATTTTTCTTATAAGCGCATCACCCGCTATGGCAAACCTGTCTAAGGTGGCGGGTCCGTAGGTTGCCTTGCGGTTTAAGTCATGAACAATTTTCTGCTGCTCTACGATTTTAGCATCTAGATTTCTCTGCGCTACCACTTCGGCAGTATTTGCAGAATTAATGACCGCATCGGCCTCGCGAAGGCTTGATTTAACCTTCGCTAATTCTTTTTCGAGGGCATCCATTTCATTTTGAAACTTTTCTTGATCCTTCATGTATAATCTTCCGACAGGGGAACCTCCCATGCTTAAATTGGCTTGGAGTTTTGTCGTTTGTCCTAAAAATTCAGAAAACTTTTCCATCGCTTTAATCGACAGTCCGAGATTGGCAATGTTGAGCCGGCCTGCCAATGAATCAGCAGTGAACGATCCCGCTATAGGAACTTCATACTCGGTTATGTCCACGTATCGCTCTTTCTCATCGTCCCATCCAAATTCGGTCAATCCCTGTTTTCTCATATCTTTTTGCAAAAGCGCCCCCGGCGATTGATTGGCCCCGTTGAGTGATAGCTTGGGAGAGTTTAGCTTTTCACCAATTTTGATCGCCTCAGATCCTGGTTCTGGCGGCTGAGTTGAGTCGTCGGAGGTTTGTGCATTAGCTTGGAGTGACGCATATTGTAATAATATCGCGCCAAATATTGAGCCTATTAGTATTCTGGTTTTCATTTTATTTTAACGGGTTGTCGATTTCGTTTTTGATTGGTGCAGCGGCGGTTTTGGTTTCAGTTGTCTGTTGTTGAGGTTTACGGCAAATGGCACCAGCCATGATGTCCTCTGTTTTGGCGATTACTTTAGCGTATGATGTCTTGGGGGTGACACGAATGACCTCTACGCTAGCCACCTTGCGCTCGGCTACGCCCAGAGACTCGCCCGTGCTTGGATCCTTAACTTCTTCACCCGGATTACACAAATCAAATTTTTGTCCCACGGTAAGGTCGTCTCCACCTCGATTTAATATGACTTCGTCAGAGCCATTTAACGCCGCCACCTTGAACGGATAGATGGTTTCCAGCGTCCGCGAAGCAATAGCCCGCCCCAGCTTGTCTGCGATGGAATTTTCTGGATGCGAACCGGAAAGATTCAGCCCTGGCAAATCCGCAACCTGAAAGGTGCTGGCCAAGACTGTCTGGCGGGATGCTAATTCGATGATGCGCAGGCTTGCATCGCCTTCTAAAACGGGGTCATTCAGGGTGACTACATCGCGCTGGGTGACTCCGAATCCGTTCACCACGCCCACCACGGCATATTGAGCGCCGAGCTTCAATGCGGCATCAATTGCCTGCTGGATAGGATCCGAACTTGGATGTTCGCCCGCGATACGATCCAGCTCATCGGTAAAGGTTTTATCCAAAACCGCAAACTTGCGGCTGTTCACGAGATAGGTGATAGCAGATTCACGGAATTGCTTACCCATTACACTGGCAGAAATCGTTCGCCCACCAAACGCAATATCCGCATCTACCTTGAACGGCAATACAACGAGGGTTTTGCGAGTAGAATCACGATTGCTTTTCACATTGATTTTTGCCAGCACAGCAACCACTTCGATGCTATATGTTTGGCCGTCATCTTCTTCGCTTTTGATATCCCACCATTTTATTAGGCCACCGGTTGCTGTTTCATATTTTGAACGTACCGATTCGTCAACATGGTTGAATGTGCGGTTATTTTCTTCAATTGAAAGCGAGTTAAGAGCAAGGACGGTTTTATCTGAAATTTTTGCCCCCAATCTTTTGCTGACAGCTTCCTCCAACGCGGAACTTAAAGCAATCTGCCGGGTTGTCCCCTCGCCTTTTGCTTCGGTTTCCAAGTATTCCACCTGCTCTGTATTATTAAAGTAAGGAACAGAAATATCGTTTTTAATGCTATTAGGCTTACGCTTGGCAACCGCAATCGCAGGCACTTGAGCTGCGACAGGCGCGGGAACAGATGCTTGGACCACTACGGGAACAGTATTCGTCTCGGCTCGTGATGCTACAGATGTTTGGCTTTTATTGAAAATTACAAAACCACCGCCACCGCCCGCCACAATTGTGGTGATTATTACGGTGACAATGTGTTCAGCAACTTTTTTTTGGGCACTCTCCCAAAAATGCGCGAAGAATGAACCTCCACCTTCCTTTGGTTTGTCGCTTTCTTCGCTCATGGTTCAAATATTTTCCACTGGTTTTCTTTAATATTTGGTGCTGGCAGCAGTTTTCAGCTGCCAGCACCACACCTTCTTTGTATCGCAATTTAAATCGGCTGCTTATTTATCAGCCTTTTCCACTTCTTTTTTCTCTCCGCTGACAGCACAAGCTATCTCAAGAAAGCCGGTCAAATCTTTGAGTCCCTTTACACACATGCCGGCCGCCAAACCAAGTTCGGGTTTTGTCAATGCTGCCGAAGGATCGTTTTGTAACGCCATGGCAACGGCAGCGGATACCACCGCCCATTCAGCCAAGCCTTCACGATACAAGGCATTGCCCTCTTTAAATTTGGCTTTGGCCGCGTCATCTTGACCGCCCTTCTCTTTGAGAGTCTTGGTTATTTCTTTGCGAGCGTTATCCATCACCTTGCTCTGATCCTTTGAAAGGGTCCCCCCCTTCTGAATTTCATCAGCTAGCGCGTTTAATTTGGCCGCCGCATCTGCGTTGCCTAACCCGTCATAGTACTTGGCGTATGCTTGTGCAAACTTAATACCACCGGGTGTAAGTTTTTTAAGCAAGCCGGCACCATCGACGGAAGCATCGCCACCACCGCCAGTCAGGGATTTTGAAAGGCTTCCAAATTGAGCCTGTGAGTTTGTCGGGGCCAGCGCTATCGCCCCCGCTAAAATGCCAGCTGCTAGGATATGTTGTATTTTCATAGGTTGTTACGCTGTGTTTTTACTGTCGTCTCTCACGTGTGCCAAGTTGATCGCACAATATGTTTGCCGCGAGAATTGATGCGTCTTCGATGGCTTTGGTTTCAGCCTCCGTCTGGTCTTTGCCAATGGCGACAACCACGCGCGAGCCGGTACTGGCCACGATCATAGTGCCAACATACCGATTACTGCTTCGACTTTTTCTAAAACCCAAAACTTGTGCGTCTACGGTTGCTCCAATTCGCGTGCTGCCGGTGGCAGGATCTCTGGATTTGGTATTTAGCGTTACGGTTCCAGTCGCAAACAAATCAACTTCCGCCTTATTCGCCGCCTGCATTACGAGAATTTTGTTTTCGTCAGCAAGGTCGGTAGATGTTTTATAGTCCTCAAGTATCTTGGATATCTTTAGCTGGCCACCGCTATTGGCTTGAAGATCTGATGACGGAACCGGAGCGAAGCCGCGATTAACCAAAACGCCTGACATCGCTTTATCAATTCTAGCGCGATGTTCATCCGCCACAATATACACAATGGCATCCGCCTTGCGTAAAACGCCACCCGAGGAAGCCGCCGTGCTTTGATCCGTAGTGCCACGACTAGATTTAGTGGTTCCGCCACCTGCGGTTGAAGTTGACTCGTTTACTGCTTTTTTCCCTTGAGCTGTATTATTGGAGACTTCCGGATCAAATTCCAAGACGCTATCCTGTCGGCGGGCGGCAAAAACCCAAGCGACGAACAGCTTGTTCGCTGCCGCCATCGGCTGCCCCTTATCTAAAATCTTATTGAATGAGTCGCTGTCTGAATCCACTTGTGCAACGATTGTTAGCCGCTTGCTGTCCTTATCAATTTTCTTGTCTACAATTATCAGGCTGCCCTGCACGAAATAATCATCGGGACGCATTTCTCCGAGCTTTGCCTGCAAACTCTCTTTTCTGGAGTCCTCTTGCTCGGAAATAATTTTCACAAGCAGGTTATGTTTGACGTTTTCTGCAGCGGTGGCCAACTCTTCGTCGGTCGGCTTGGTGCGATTGATGGTGATTGTTGCCGCTGCCGAATAGCGCAGCACCGCCGCATCCAAATTAGCTTCAGAAAAACCTCCGGTAAAACACAGCATCGCCACAACCGCGCCCGCATAAATTGTCAGTTTACTATGTTTCATTCGTGTTAATTTTGGATGACCGCGCCAATTTTGCCAAGGTCGTCTCGGAGGGCCTTATAATTGCTTGCCTTGTCTGCTTTTTCAAAAAGCATTTCAGCGGTTTTTTGATCCAGAAAGTTTTCCAGACTGTTCTTCCAGCAGCGCTCTTGGTCATAGTCAGCGGCGTTAAACATATCTGGGGTGAGCTTGCGCCGAGAATTGTGCCAATACACCTCGCGCATATCTTTTGGCAGCCCTTTGAATCCCTTCAATGAAACATCAAAAGGATAAACCCCAATCGCGCGCTCGGTGGTGGGCTCGATTACAGAAAGGCTGCCGACAAATCCATATATAACATTGACGACATACTTGCCCGTCCACTCTGGATCAACTTCGCAGTTCAAGCTATCGATTCTGATGTTAAACTTCCTGACAGGGTCTGGCAACCTTAACGAGACTGGAGCATTTGCCATAATTACCCTACTTGCATCCCGCTTAAAGTGCAGCGCAAGAATGTTGTCGCTATTGCCGCGCCGGCTTACATAGGGATTAAATGAAAGCCCGGTATTATTGCCGAGGTCGCTGGCGAAAACCGTGCCAATATCCCCACGCCAAAGCTCTAGTTTTTCAGCATCAAAAGACATCTTGCCCGTTTTTCCAAAAAACACTGGCTCGCGACAGCTATCACCCAAAGTCACTTCCCCCACTTCAAAACAATATCTAGGACGGGGAGACACGTGTTGGTCAGCAAGAGCCTGCTTGAATTGGCCGACGATGGAGGAACTCGATCCGCTGCCATCGGCTTTCGCCAGCAGCACCTCGTCTACCATTTCCTTGATTTTTTCAGAATCAGGTAGGCTTTTCGTCAGGTCGCGAATTTTGCTGCCAATCGGGTAACTTCCAATAATAGTTTGGTTTTTTTGGTCGATAAAAACGAGCTCGCCCAACAGTCCGTATTCAACCATATACCCGCCGCTGAAGCTTTTTTCTTGGCTATACCGCTCTTTGTTTAGGAGCAAAGCCAGAGCAATGTCGCTATCTCGCTGTTCGGAGGCGTCTACGATGTCAAACCCGGAAAACTGCTTTGATTTAAAAAACGCGGTTATTTCCTGCTCCACCCCTAAGAGAGCCGAATCTGCTGACCCGCCACCAGACAGCGTTAAATTTGGGAACCGATTGGGGATTTCGGACCAGGACACCGTGGTGGCTATTCCAACCCATACAACTCGCTCACGAGAGCCGGAATATTGTGTTCCAGGCCTTGGCGTAGTTGCCGATTGCAATGCCGAGCGGTCAAATCCGCGGTTAACGATAGGACTGGTGGCAGTGCTTGATGCGGTTGGCGGAGTTATGCACCCCTGAGTTAAAGACAATAATATAATGCCTAACGCCAAATACAAATGTTTATACTTTCTGAAAATGGGGTTCATTTTAAATAGGATTAGCTCGTTTAACACAGATAAATATACTAGAAGACATCTCATAAATAGTTGAGTTTTGCACTTGTACCTTTGTAATTGATGTATAGGTAGTTATGGATGGACATAACGGACAAGCAATGGGCAGTTATCGAAA
>Ga0209829_10001895_pt1 | contig 16420 bp, 12 predicted proteins | sample C_140205_EF_Meta_FD_187311 | JGI IMG/M metagenome (GOLD analysis project Ga0209829, IMG submission 187311) | Freshwater microbial communities from Lake Croche, Canada to study carbon cycling - C_140205_EF_MetaG (SPAdes) (version 2) | ecosystem: Environmental > Aquatic > Freshwater > Lake...
CGTGACAGAGACCGGCGTGCTCGTCGTGGTGTTGCCCACATTATCAGTCGCAAGTGCCGTAACCGTGTAGGTGCCGGCCACGGTCGGGCGCCAACTGAAATTATAGGGCGCGGCAGTCGCGGAGCCGAGGGAGAGTCCATTGGCGAAGAACTGGACGCTGGCAACGGTGCCATCGGAATCTCCGGCGGTCGCCGCGAGGAGAATGAAGTTGCCCAAACCGAAGCTGAGTCCGCCGGCGGGACTGGTGAGCGCGACCGTCGGCGCCGCATTGGCTCCGATGGTCACGCTGATGGGCGTGCTCGTCGTGACGTTGCCGGTGTTGTCGGTCGCTTGCGCCGTGATTGAGTAAACACCCACAGAGGTTGGTGTCCATGGAGCAGCGTAGGGCGCTGCATTGTCGACCCCGCCCTGCGGCACACCGTTGACCAAAAACTGCACTCCGGAGATTGTGCCATCAGAGTCAGCGGCATTCGCCGCGAGATTCAACGTCGTGCCGACCGTATAGGAGCTGCCGTTGGCGGGATTCGTAAGCGCGACAGTGGGCGCAGTAGAAGCAGAGACCACCAAAACGACCGGGGCGGAATCGGTGATATTGCCAATATTGTCGGTCGCCCGGGCGGTCAGCGAATACGTGCCGAGGGCGGTCGGCGTCCATGGTGCGGCATAGGGGAACGCACTGTCGGTCGAGAGCGACACGCCGTTCACGAAGAACTGCACGCTGGTGATAACGCCACCGGAGGAGGAAGCGTTCGCCGTGATGTTTTGCGGGGTATTGACGCCCAAGGTTGCGGAGGCGGCCGGGGCCGTGATGGCCACCGACGGAGCGGTCCCACCGCTGACCGTTACTGTGACGGCACTACTGGTCGCGAGATTGCCGCCGTTGTCGGTCGCCTGCGCGGTGAGCACGTAGGTGCCGGGCGCCGAGGGAGTGAACGGAAGATTGAAAGGGAACGCGGCCTTGGAGCCGAGGGAGACGCCGTTGGCAAAGAACTGGACGCTGGCGATCGTGCCATCTGCATCGGTGGCGCTCGCCGCGACGGTGGTTGCCACCCCCACGGGCAATGACGCACCGGCCAATGGAGCCGTGAGCGCAACCGACGGAGCACCCACGCTGAGACCCTTCACGACGACATCGACGGCCGCACTGGTGGTGCGATTGCCAAGCGAATCGGTGGCGATGGCCGTGAGGGACACCGCGCCCGTGCCGGTCGGCGCCCAAGTCTGGTTATAGGGGAACGTAGTGTCGGTGCCTAGGGACACCCCATTCGCAAAAAACTGCACACTCACGATCGTGCCGGATCCCGCCGTGGCGTTGGCTACAATCGTCTGACCGCTGCCAACCGCTACGGTAGACCCGGACGCAGGGCTGGCGATCGCTACACTTGGCGCAGTCCCGCTGCTCACGGTGATTGTATTGGGGACGGAGATAGCTTGCGCACCCGTGTTGTCGACCGCAACGGCCGTCAACGCATAGGTCCCGGGAGTCGCCGGGGTCCAATTCAAGGTGTAGGGGAATGCGGTTGCGGTGCCGATGGAAGCACCATTCGCCAAGAACTGCACACTCACCACCGTGCCATTGGTGGCACTGGCAGTTGCCGCTAGGGTCTGAGGTGTGTTGACCGGAATCGTAACCCCGCTTGACGGACTATTGAGAGCGATCGCGAGGACCGAGTTGATATTGACGTTGGCCACCAGCGAAGTGGTGGTGGCTCCGAGATTGTCGGTGGCCACGGCCGTGATGGCATAGTTACCAAGCGCGACGGGCACCCAAACAAACGTGTAGGGAGCAGCGGTCGCGGACCCGACGAGGACGCCCCCGGCGAAAAACTCCACCTTGGTAATGGTCGTCGACGCAGAACCTGCGGTGGCGGCAGCGGTGAGTGTGATGCGAGAGTTGACGGATCCGACCGTGGGAGGAGCAGGCGTCAATGTAACCACTGGCGGAGTGGCAGTCCCACCACCGCCACCGCCAGTAGTCGGCGTGATCACAGTAACGGTGACGGCCGGAGACGTTTTCTGGACGGACACGGAACCGATCGTCTCAGTTGCGACGGCCGTAAGAGTGAAAGTTCCCGTGACCGTGGGCGTCCACGTGACCGCATAGGGCGCGGTGGTATCGGCTGCAGCGATCGAAGCGCCATTGGCAAAAAACTGGACGGATGCGATGGAGCCGCTGGGATTTGAAGGTGCAGCGGTGGCGGTAACACTGACCGCCGTGTTGACCGTCACGGTTGTGCCACCAACGGGAGCGGTGAGCCCGACCGATGGAGCAGCATTAATATTAACCGTCACATTGGGCGAGACCCCGATGTTGCCGAAGCTATCCGTGACAAGAGCGCTCAGCGTGTAAGTGCCGACGGCGGTCGGAGTCCATGAAGCCGAATAGGGGAAAACGGAGCTGGAGCCGAGGCTGGTGCCGTTCACGAAAAACTGCACTGAGGAAACCACGCCCACCGAAGTGGTGCCGCTGGCGGTCAAGCTGATCGCGGTGTTGACGAGCGCCGTGCTGCCGTTGCCTGGACTCGTGATCGTTACGGTGGGCGGGGTGGCCGGAGTAACGGTGGCGTTGGTGCGGCGGTCGAAGAGGAAGACGTCGCGCAGACCATTGCTATCGAGGGGGAGTAAATTAGTGGCACCGAAAGCGAGACCGGCGTTGTTCTCCGCGTCGGACGGGAAGGCCACGAAACGGCCGTTGGCACTGATCACAGGATAAATATTACTCGAGGCGGTGCTCGCTACACCGAGCAGGCCGTTGGTCTGATAACCGAACGGGTTAACGCTCACCATCTGCGTTGCCGTAGCACCGGTATCAAATGTTCCCGTCGCAGCGGAATCGCGGTCGTGCACGAAGACGTCGAGGGCGTTATTTGAATCGGAGGCCTGCAATTGGCCATTGCTATCGCCTGTCGTCAGGTTGCTCGCCAGCGACGCAAATGCGACATAGCGGCCATCGGCGCTGATTGTGGGATTGATGCTGCCCAGCTTAAAGCCAGCAGCGGAAGGATCGGTCGCTTGGGCACCCGTGCCGTTGACCACGCTCTGGCGAGTAACGATCGGCGTCCCCAGCGGCGCGTTGCCATCATAGACAAAGATGTCGGAGACCGCGTTTGTATCACCGGCAACGAGATTGGTCGCTAGTGAAGCAAAGGCTATATATCGACCGGTGGAATTCAGGGACGGCGTCTGGCTGTCACCATTTCCTTCGGCTGCGGTCGTCGTAACGACGCTGACGTTTCTTATTCCGCTCGTCGTGGTCCCGACGTTGGCCAGCGCCCGGGTGTAAACGTGCTGGCGCGCAGCGGTGGTAGCAGGCGTGACGAGATTCGTTGCTTTTGACGCAAAGGCGATCGTGGTGCCATCGGAACTGATGGTCGCCTGAATTGCGTTGGCGTTACCCGCGACAGTGGCGGGAGTCGTGACATCGGAATCGACGAGCTTAGTGGACGTATTGCCCGCAGTATCGAAGGTGCCGCTGTTGTTCACATCGCGGTCAAAGAGGTAAATATGGCTGACGCCGGTCGCAGTCGTCGTCGCCGTCAGGTTGGTCGCAGTCGACTCAAACACGATGTAGCGGCCGGTCTGACTGATTGACGGGCGGAAGCTTGGATTATTGGCCTGACCGCCGGTGGCATTGGCGCCGCTGATGCGAGAAATGAGACCGGTGAGCGTGTCGACGACATAGATGTCGCTAAACCCGTTGGTGTCGCCGATGACGAGATTGTTGGCATCGGACGCGAACGCGACGTAGCGGCCATTGGCACTGATGGCCGGATTATTGGAGGCGCCGTTGCCTTGGGTGCCCTGTTGCGAGATGCTCAGACGGCGCACGACGCTCGTCTGTCCGTCGAACAAGAAAATATCGCGGGCTCCGTTGGTATCCGCTCCGCCAACGGACGAGGCGGAAACCAAGTTCGTGGCGTCAGAGGCGAAAGCAACGTAGCGACCGTCGGAACTAATCGAAGGATTGTCGCTATAGCCCGACGCTGTCGTCGTGGCGCCGGAACCATGCGAAGCGAGATACGACGTCGGGAAATTCGACGGCAGCAAATTGATCAGCGTGCCGGAAGGGTTAATGGCATTGCCGACCCACACATTGTTGCCGTTTACGGTCAGCACGCCGGGGTCGTTTTGAGAGAGCGCATTGAGCGAATCAATTTTCGCGAGGACATAGTAGGAGCCGGAAAAATTACCGGGCAGGATTTGCGTCCAGTTAAGGGTAGTCGGAAGGCCATCTGCGGCTTTCAAAGTCGCGATGCTATGGATGGTGAGCTGGAAATCGTCGGCATCGCCAAATGTCGGATTGGAGGAGAGCACGACCTGAATACGAACGAAGCTCGGAAAGCCGCCCACGCCCGGGTTGTAGGGCACGTTATTCACTCCGTTCGTCGAAATATTGTTCACGTAGTCGAGCTGCATCGCGATCGTCTGACCGCCGACGTAGGAGGTGCCCGCCGCGTAATCAAGGCGCGTGATCGCAAGGTCGGGTTTGCCGGTGACGGTCACCACACCGGTGCTCACCGTAAAGGTGCTGGTGCCGACCGAGCCGACTGAAACTGAATTCAAGGTAACCCGAGCGCTATAGCTGCCGGCCTGAAGTGTCTGCGTGGGCAAAGCAGAGGTAATGGTAAACGTGCCGGTGCCTGCGGTGATGGCACCCGTAGTGGGATCCGTCGTCGCTGCGGCAATAAGACCCGCAGTCGGGGCAACCGAAACCGGTCCCACCGTGAAGGCCGAACCCGTCGTAATGTTTGTAAGGAGGACCGTGAAATTAGCCGTCGCACCGGGCCCAAACTGCGCGCCTGCACCGTTATTGACCGTGATCGCATACGTAATCGAGTCCCCCGGCAGACCAGACGCCGGCGAGGCAGTGATGCCCGTGGGACTGAGTATAGCACCGGACGAGGACGATCCTACGACAACATTGACCGTGCTTGAGATACCGGTTATTCCGTTGGAATCCGTCACCTGCGCATAGACCGTATAGGTGCGAGCAGTCGGCGGCGTCCATGTAAAGGTGTAGGGCCCGGGCGCAGCAATCGTCGAAAGCACGGTCGTCCCCTCAATAAACTGCACATTCGCGATCGTACCACCACCCGCTGCTGCAGTCGCCGTTGCACTCAGGCTAAGAGCCGCCCCCAATGCTATTGACGTACTGCTGCTAGTGGGAGCCGTTAATGTTACGATCGCCGGGACTACCGCGGCCACAGTCCGTGTGGGCGACGTAGTCTGATTACCTAATTGGTCACGCGCAACAGCCCACAACGAATAAGTGCCGGGCGAGGTTGGAGTCCAATTTACAGAGTAGGGATAGGTGGTGTCCGTACCCACCAAGGCCCCATCCACGAAAAACTGCACTTGAGAAATCGAGCCCCGTGCCGACGCCGCGTCCGCCGAAATCGTCTGGACCTGATTCACCGGTACTGACGACGGAGGTCCCGTTAGCGACACTGTTGGCGCCAGTTGGTTGGTGACCGTAATCGTGACCGTCGCCGAATTTGAAGTTGCCCCAGAACTATCAGTCGACCGGGCAAATATGACGTAAGTCCCGGTCGCCGCAGGCGTCCATGTAGAGTTATAGATCGGAATCGTACCCTGCCCTATGGTCACAGTTGTGATCGGGTTGCTTATCGGATCAGTTCCAACAAAATACTGTACAGACGTAATCAGACCAGTAGTCCCCAACGAAGCCTGCGCTGACAGCGAAACCGTGCTGCCGATCGCGTATATGCCGCCGCCGACGGGACTAACGATCACAGGTGTTCCTGGCGCAGCGGATAACGGCGTGATGACGCCTACCAATAGGCCGGCGCCGAAGACGAAGCGGAAAAAGTGTTTCATGGTGGCACCTCGGGGTGGCGGGTTGGCGCGGGGGGCGATCATTTCGTCTCCTCCGGAGCGGAGCTACGGGAGGCCGATTTTTTGGCGGGCGTTTTTTCGCCGGGCTTGGATTCACCGGGTTTGACCGAAGGCAAAAACGGCGTGGAGCCGTCGCGGAAACCAGGAAGCTCTTCGCGGGTCATGCCGAGTTCGCGCACGCGGCCGGATTCAAAGATCTGCTCCACCGCCCCGCCTTCGGCACTGATGGTCTTCGCCGTGATGAAGATGATGAGATTGGTCGACTGTATGTTCTTGTCGTCGTGCTTGAACAGGCGGCCGAGCAGCGGGATGGAGCCGAGGACGGGGACGCGGTTGCCCACGTTCGAGGTCTGCGTGGTGATCAGGCCGCCGATGCCCATGGTGAAACCATCCTTGAGGGAGACCTGCGTCTTGGCTTTGCGGGTGTCCACGACCGGGATGTTGGCGCCATTGAAGGTCGCGTTGCTGGTGGACTGGCTGACCTCCGGTTCGACACTGAGTTTGATGAAACCGCGGGCGTTCACCTGTGGCGTGACTTTGAGGATAATGCCGATGGGTTTGTAATCAAAGCCGTTCACCTCAAATGAACCGGTCTGCTGGTTGTAGGCGTATTTCGGAATCGGGGTCTCCCGGCCGACATTGATGAGAGCCTCCGTGTTATTGAGGGTCACGATCGTCGGATTCGAGACGATCTTGGAACTGGTCTGGGTCTGGAGTGCACTGAGCACCAAACTGAACTCCGAAGCGGAAAAAACCGCGGAGAGCGCCCTATTCGTGGCGCCGCCGTTGGCGAGGGAGGAAAGCGTATTGAAGGCGTTGGTAAGTCCGGAGGCATCGGAGGTGTTGACGCCGTTGGCCGTGGAGCTGGAGGTGCCGGTGTTCGTGGAACCGGCCGTGCCGGTGTTCGAGCCGGTGGTGACGGTATTGGTAATCCCGCCGGTGCTCCCGGTGGTCGACGTGGCGGTCGGCGTGCCGTTGGTCGAGGTGACGGTGCTGGCGTTGTTGGATCCGGTGTTCTGAGTGCCCGCGATTGAGTTCGTGGTGCCGATAGTCGTGCCGTTGGTGGTGGCGCCCGTCGTGCCGTTGGTGGTGGCGCCCGTCGTGCCGTTGGTGGTGGCGCGGGTCGTGCCGTTGGTGCCGTTGTTTCCGTCCGAGGCGGTTTGGGTGCGGCTGCGGTCAAACGTGCCACCGAGATTGCCGGCTTTGACTTGGTAGTTGGCGAGGGAAGCCCAGTTCACGCCGATATTTTTCACATCGCTGCTGCTGACTTCGACGAACTTGGTCTCGATCATCACTTGGTCAGTAGCGCGGTCGAGTTGCTCAATGATCGGCCGGATGCGACCCATCCGCGTCGGACGCTCGGTAATCACCAAACTATTGCTCCGCGCATCAACGACGATTTTCCCGCCAGCCCCGGCGTCCACCAAACTTGAAATCGTCGGAAGGATATCGGAGGCACGGGCGTAGTTGATCAAGAAGACTTCGGTGCTAACCGGCTCCTGGGTGAGGCTTTCATTGCTGACGATCTTGATGATATTTCCGTCTTCAACGAACGTGTAGTTTACCGGAGCCAATACGTTGGTGAAAATCTGGCGCCACGTGACATCGCGAAGCTTGATCGTCTGTTTACCCTGCAGAGTCTCGGGCATGACCAGATTGATTTCAAAAAGGTCGGCGACGTTGCTGAGGATATCACGAATATCTTGGTCGCGAAAATCAACGGAGACGCTGTCCTTACCCGTCGAGTCCTTGGCCTTGGTGGCGACGCTCTTCGGGCCATCCTCACCCGGCTTGGCCGCGCCCTCGGCCATGGCGGGCTTGTCAGCCAATTTCGCCGCGTCGCCGGTCGGTCCAGCCTGAGCGGGAACGGGGGCGAGCGCGGATCCTGTTTGCGCAGGGATCGGAGCCGTCGCGGTCTGGGCTGGAACCGGGGCGGCAGGCGCCTGCGCATGAACCGTTGGAAGCGAGGCAGCCAACAGGAGAGCGATGGCAGTGGTCGGGGACAGTTTGAGGGTGCTCATTGGGACTTTCCTGATTTAATTGGCCGGGTAATTTCCTCGTTGCGGTAGCGAAGGGTAAAGGTGGTGCGATCGACCGCGATCAGCTCAAGTTCGTAATCTTGGCCGTTCGCTGAGTTAGTGACGGTAAAGTGAGAGCCGAGTTTGACGTTCTTACGACCAAAGGTGAGAAGCGGTTCGCCATTGGTCGGAATGATCGTGCCCGTGGGCAAAATCTTGGCCGCAATATTTTCGAGGATCTCGCGGTCTCCTTTGGGGCCATCCGGCGGGACTGGCGCTCCTGCAACGGTGGTCCCTCCCGGTGAACCGCCCGTTGGGTTCACGCGCGGGCTCTGGGCGGCAGCGCGGAGCTCTCCGGGATCCGGTTGGTCAAATCCGGGGGGGTTGAATGGCTGGGCGATTTCCGCTGGCAACGCCACGGGTTCGGGCGGACGCGTCAGCCGCGAGGCTTGCTCAACGGTGGTGCGCCGTTTTTCCGGCGTCGCGAGATCTGAGACGGTTTTTCCAAATACCCGAGACGTCGAAACAAGTCCGACCAACAAAACAGCGGAAAGGAGAACGAAGCGGTAGTTCATGGCTGGCCAAGAAGCTCCAAGTTGATGGACAGGTTAAGCGCGGCGTTACGGTCAGCGGCCGAAGCCAGCGACACATTGAGCACCCGACAGTAATGCGTACCGCTCTCTAGGCGCCGGAGGAACCCGAGCAGCTGAGGGAGATTGCCTTGGACCGAGAGATTGACGGGGATGGACACATACGCAGCTTTCGCGTCCTTCTTGGCGGCCGGTGGTGAGATGCGTGGGTCAGTCGTCAGCTTCACTCCTGTTTCGCTCTCCAGTTTATAGAAGTATTGAAGATTTTTGCCAAACTGACTGGCCCTAACGATTCGACCATCAATAGCCTTGTTGGCCGTGACCAGCGCTTCGTAGTGCTCCTGGAGTTGCGTCGAATTTTTATTATTCGCAGTATACTTTTCGCTCTCCGCTGTCTTTTGCGTGAGCTCCGACTCCGTCTCCGGAACAGTATCACTTCGATAGTAGATTGCCCCTCCCAGCAGGAGCGTGAGCAAGCCTGCCCCAATGCTAATGGGATGTTTGCGGACAAACGCGAAAAGTTCCTCGTTGGTCATGGCTTTTTAGCGGAGGCAACCCGCAGCTTGAAGAAGAGTTCGACGGCCAACCGCCCGGACGTCGGATTGCGGGTCGAAGTCGTGATGGAAAACTCCTCAAATACGGAGAGCTTCTTGTCCGCGCGGAGTTGCTCAAGGTAACCCGTGGCATAGCCCAGCGCAGCATCGGATGTGCCGCGGACCGTGAGTCGCAGCACCAAACCCGTGTCCCGGAGGTCGAGCCCGTCAAAGGCAATATTCGCGGGTAACGTCTGCCCGAGGTGCAAGATCAGATCAGACACGACCTGCTTGGATTTCACGAAGTTATCCACCTCGATGATCCGCGCCTCTTCACTTTGAAATTTCTTAAAGAGCGCAACCGATTTATCACTCCCGGGTTTGTTTTGATCAATCTGACGTTGGGCCTCGGCAACCTGCACCTTTAGGCCATGAATCTGCCACTCCTGCATCCCAAAATAAATCAGCAGGGCCAGAGCCCCCGAAACGGCCGCTCCGTTGACGAAGAAGGCGGTGCGCACAACCTTGATATCCGGCAATTTTTCGTAATTGCGGAAATTCGGATGCCACGCGGGCACGAGGGGCGCGGCGGCGGCCTCACTTTTTTTCTTCAGGAACGGCAGCATGGGCGGACGGTGCGGTGTAGTAGTGAGCCATCAAGCTGAGCAAGCCGAACCAACGGATATCTTGGGCATTCTTCGCGAGTGCTTCCGGCAACGTGACTTGGCGCGATTGAAGCCACGGAGCCGGATCGAGTTTCAGGCTCGTGACACCCAGCGCGCTGGCGATGGCGGCATCAAGCCAGGCCAGCTTCGGCGGTAACTGCGTGCAAAGCACTTGGCCGACGGATTGGCCTGTCTGCACCTCATAAAAACCAATCGACGACTGCAGCTCCTTCAGGAGGCGCTTGATCAACAATGGCCCCATTCCGGTGAAATCAAAGGTATTCGAGTAGAACAATTTTCGCGCCGATTCTTCGTCTTTCAGGCCCAACTCCTTCTGCACGATCGGCACCATGGCATCAAGCCCCTGCGGAATCGGTCGTGACGCATCGACGCCGGTCGAAGAGACAATAAACGAGTGTGTCGCATCCGCCCCGATTTCTAGCACCAACGTCGGTGTCTTCGACTTGGTAAATGCGAGGCAATCCACGACGGCGCCAAGTGTCGCGACTGACCCCAATTCGAGTCGCTCCGGATATATCCCTGACGCCAAAAGCGCGGTCTGCACGGTCCCGACCTCGTCGATTGGCATACCGCAAAAGACGACCTCTTTCTGCGCGGCCTTCACCAAATCGTAGTCCGAACCGTCCGCCGCATTGAGCAAGGCGAGGGCATATTTGTCCTGTTCGATCCGGAATTGCTGAGCACACAGTTCACCCAAATAGGCCGGCTCCTTGATTCGTTTAAGTTCAAGGGTATGGCGTCGAACCAGTCGCTTGGCAGGAAATACACCGACGCAGGCATGCAGATAACCACTGGGCGCTTTCTTCGGTTGAACGACCTTAATTGCTTCCTCCAGAGCGGCCGCGTCGCCAATCGGGCACTCTCGCATATCTTCAACGACAAAGGGAGCCGTCGACGATGAAGTCCTCGCGAGCATAACCGCATGATCGTTGAGTTCGACGAAGAAACCTTTGGTTTTCTGGGAAAAAAGCATGCGGGCTCTGGATGGTTTGTCAGTGAAGGTCTTGGTACCTCGCGCGAGGACGCTGGCTGATCTGAACTATCGTCCGGGTGTTCGTTCGTTCGAAAAATCTCTCTGATTAGATGAATGAGCAATCGTTGGGGCCGAAGCCTCACGCTCCTAAATAGCCTCTGGTATGACAAGATTAAACCTCGATCTTAACTCCGAGCTGCCCGTCATTTACCTTTTCTTGAGCAGTGCCTGTTTTCCGACCGTTTTATCAGCTCCCACACAGGTGCCCACCGCGGGATTTGCGATGATTTCGATGGATTTATCCGTCAATTCGCAGATTCAGAACGCGATCGCACACGTCTCGGGCAAGAAAACTCATGCCAAAGACAAAAAACCCGCCGTGGTGAACGGCGGGGTGCGAACGATTTGGCAGCAGGCAGATTGGGCGAAGCAGGTGCGCAAAATGCGCAACTCACTGCTGCCACGAACGCTTCTTGTGCCGATGCGACTTCAAGCGCTTACGGCGCTTGTGCTTGTTCATCTTCAGACGACGTTTCTTTTTGAGATTGCCCATAAATAAGAGGGACCAACGTGCGGAGCGCCGGAGCCGCTGTCCAGCCCGAATTTCAATCCCTGTCTTTCCCGTTAACCAGCCCGCGGCTTTCACACCGGCACCCACCGCCGGACGCGCGTGAAAACCACTGCACGCGCCACTGCGGCTGCTGGCAATGGCGTGAGCCGGGCCACCACGCGCCGATTAAACATCCAACTGCCCGGCGTGCCGCGCTAGCCGCCACCGCCAGGCGCGGGTCCACGCCGGATTCGGCCGCGTCGGCACCACACCACGAAACAACCGCGCCACCCGCTCGGGCAGTTCTTCGTCCGCGCCACGCAAAAGCCACCGCGAGGGCCGCAACGGGTCGCCGGCCTTCGAGGTTTTCCACTAACACCTCGATCCGCCCTCCCTGGCCCGACCGCCACGCCGCCAGCGCCGCGAGTAAATACGCATCCCGCGCGAAGCGTTCGGCCTTTGTCTTTAGTCCAAGTTTCGCCCGCCGTACCTCGGGCAAAAATACATCGCCCATGATCACGTCCGGTACGTGCCCGTCGTTGGCGCCCGCCACGATCAGGTGCGGCGCATCTTCCCACAGCAACTCCAGCCAGCCGAGGAGATCGAGCGCGCCCGCCGGCCGGTCAGTCGTGCGCACATCCGCTGCAAAGGCGCCGCGCGCCACCGTCCATTTTTCGGCCGAAGTCAGCTCCGCCCCGCCCCACGCCGCCAGCGCCCGGCCCGTTTCCCGCAGCAGTTCGGTCGACGCCAACGCCGATTCCGCGACCGCGCTGCCCGCGTCGATCTGCCGCTCCGCAAAAATCAGCCCGAGCGCCGTCGCAACATTTTCGGGAAACGTCTCCGTCGTCAGGGTCGCCCGCAGTTCGCTCAGGGCCGCCAGCGCCACCGCCAACGTCGGATAACCGGCCGCGTACGCCCGCGCCGCGTTCAGGGTCGGCGGCAGATGTTTTGCCCGCAGCGCATCCAGCTCCTGCCATAGTTTCGCCGCCGAAAACGTGCCCGCCCCACCCGCCCTGGCCCGCAGCCACGCGAGCAGCGCGTAGAGCCCGTCACGCGCGCGGGACCTCCCCTCGGGGTTGAAGGCTGCGATACCCGCCCGCGCCAGCGCGTTCTCCACGAGGCTCAACACCTCCGCGTCCGCCACACCTACGCCGAGCATGCCTTCCGGTTGCGCATAGCCCCGCGCGACTGTCACGATGCGCTCTGCCTGCGCTGCGCGATCTGCGCATAGCTGCACCCGCCGCGCAAACTCCGGCCATGCGATCACCCGTCGCTCCCACTGCGCCGCGACCGGCCGGCCCCTGCCGTCGAAATTATCCGCCTCTGTCTGCATCGCGTAGACCACGATTTCTACCGACACCGCGCGTACGTGGGCCGCCAATACGCCCAGCGACCACGGCAATTCGCTCCACTCCGGAGGGCAACTGCGACCCACCTGCCGCCGCGATGCGCACTGCGCGCTCATCGCGTCGGTCGAATTCCGCGAACCGCTCGTCATCGCGGCGCTCAAGTTCCCCGAGCTGCTCCCAACGTGCGGTCTCGGGAAATTCACCCCCGGCCCGCGTCACCACGTCCGCGATGAGCAGCCCGCCTTCGCCCAATGCCATTTGCAACCGCACCCACTGCTCCGCTGGCTGCAAGGCCCACGCCGCCGCGCGCGCCCGGCGGATCCCCCGGAAACACGTCGCGAAAATCCCCGAGTTCGATCTCGCGCAAAACCCCGACCCACGCCAACACCGGCTCCCATCTCGTCGCCGCGTCGGTGGCTGCGCCCATGGCTAACCAACGCATCCGGCGTCCTCACGCGCGGGGGAAACACGGCCTGCCCATGGCGCCCGGCAAGTTCCGCAACGCTTCCCGCAGACGCCGCCCCGCTTGCCGGGTCGGCACCACCAAGAGCCATTGCGTCAAATCGAGCGGCCCCACCCCGCCCCAATCGCCGACGAACCATTCGACCGCCTGGGCGCGCAACGGACGCTCCTAGGACAGGAAGTGACGGCGGCGATTGGCGGGGGGGGAGACCACGGAAACGAAACCGCATCAACCGTCAGAGACCCGCCCAGCTCAAACCCTGTCAGCGAACCCGTCGGGAAATTCCGTCCAACGGACCAAAACAAAAAAGCCCCGCGCATCGTGATGCGCAGGGCAGGAGACTTTGCGGGCGTCGCCGGACGCCTAGGCGGACGGGCCGCCGGACCGAAATTACTTCGCGAAAACGATCTTCGCGATCTTCGCCTTGGCGCGGGAAGCGGCGTTCTTGTGCACGACGCCCGACTTCACAGCCTTGTCCATGGCAGAAGTGTAGGCACCGGCGGCCGTCTTGCTGGCGGCGGCATCTTTGGCTGCGACAGCGGCGTCGAGCTTCTTGTGCAGGGTCTTCAAGCGCGTCTTGACGCCTTGATTACGGGTTTGGAGACGAGCTGATTTGCGGGCTGCTTTGATGGCAGATTGTGTGTTGGCCATGGTCGGAAGAGAGATTAGAGCCGGCCAAAGACTCAAACGCCCGCCGGAGAGTCAAGGGTTTTGTCCAAGCCGGTAAAAACGACCTCTCTCATAATAGCGGGAAAACCAACCCTGCGAGTGCCGTTTTCGGCTCCACCCCACCCGGATCCCCACCAGCCGACAATCTCTCCGTTACATTTGGGCGTGCACGCCGCCCCATCTTCTCGTCAACTCCCCGGGCTATCCAGCCGCCACCTAACCCTTCGCGCGTGACTCCACCCGCCGAGCTTCTCTCCAGCGCAACGCCACCCTCGACGTCCAGCGTCAAGGCGCTCTTCGCTCTGCTCTTGGGTCTGCTGCTCGCTGGATTCTTTGCGACCTATTTTCTGATTCGCCAATTGGAGCAGCGCGAGGCCGCCCAACTCGTGGCCGAGGCCCGGCAACAACAAGCCGCGAACTTGACCGGTTGGCTCCAGCGCACCGAGCGCACCTTGCGCCATTTCACCGCCGACCTCGCGCACCAACCCTCCCTCGCGCTCCTCACCGCCGCCAGCGATCTCACCGCCGCCCGCCGGAATATCCTGAACGTGCTCACCCACTCCGACACCCATTCCGTCTGGGTGCTCGCCCCCGATACGACGGTCATTCTGGCCGTCGCCCGCCACGCCGACTCGCCCCCCCCCCCAGCTTCCGCTCGCCCCGACCGAGTTGCGCGGCCTGCTCGATGGCGCCCGCCCGCCCCACGTATTTGCCGAACAAGACGGCCATATCGTCGAACTCTGCGGTGAACCGATTCCGGCCAAGCCCGGCAGCGCCACCGGCTGGATCATCGTAGCGCGCCTGTGGGGCGCCGCGCAGCTCGCCACCCTTTCCAATCTCACCGAGTCGGCGATCGACTTCGTTTCACCCGACGCGCCGATCACCGCCCACACCGGTTCCGACTCCGTCACGGTCGTGCTCCCGCTGCGTGACTGGCAGGGGCGGACGCTCCGCCAAGTGGTCCTCCGCCATGACACGCCCGAACACGCCCTGCTGTTGAAATTCGATGCGTGGCACGCCCGCGTCTTCCTCGTGTTCGGCCTGCTCGTCATTCTGGGTCTCGGGCTCGCCCTCCAAGCTTGGGTGCTGCGCCCCTTGGCCGCCATACGCGCCAGCCTCGCCTCCGGCGAACCCACCCCGCTGCTCCCGCTCCGCGACGACCACACGGAACTCGGCGCCGTCGCCACCCTCGTAAATGCCTCCTTTGCCCAACGCGACGCCCTCCGGCGTGAAGTCGTCGAGCGCACCCGGGCCGAACAGGACTTGCGCCAAAGTCAGGCAGAACTGCGCCGCACCATGGCTGAAAGCGCCAGTCTGGGGCGCGACCTACACGACGGCGTGATCCAGTCCCTCTACGCGGCCGGCATGAGCCTGGCCGGCATCCGCGCGCTCTTGCGGCCCGACCAAGCGGAAGCCGCCGTGCGCCTCGAACAATCGCGCGCCGCGCTCAACGAAACCATCCGCGACGTCCGCAATTTCATCACCGGCCTCGAACCCGAATCGCTGCAGGAGCGATCGTTCGCCCAGGCCGTCACCACACTCCTGAGCTTCATGCAGTCGGTGCGCATATTCCATCCGGTCACCGCCATCGACGATACCGTCGCTGCCCAGCTCACGCTCGGCCAGCGCGCCCATGCGCTCCAAATCGCCCGCGAAGCCGTCAGCAACGCCCTCCGCCACGGCGAAGCCGCTGAAGTGGCGGTCACCTTGCGCCGGACAACGGGAGGGATCGAGTTCGCGATCCGCGACACCGGTCGCGGCTTCGTGCCCGGTTCCACCGCGCAAGCTCCCGGCAGTGGTCACGGCCTGCCCAATTTCACCCGCCGGGCCCAAGAGATCGGCGCCGAGCTCGTGCTCCATTCGGAAGTCGGCCGCGGCACCACCGTCCGCCTTATTTTCCCTCCCCCACCATGAAAAAGACTTCCGCTCCCATCCGTATCCTTTTAGTGGACGACAGCGAACTCGTGCGCCGCGGCATCCGCACAGTCCTCGTCGCCCACACCGGCGAACGCCCGCTGGAGATCGTCGGCGAAGCGGCCACCGCAGCGGCTGCCGTGGACGCCGCCCGCCGGCTGCACCCTGACATTGTGCTGCTCGACATCCGCCTGCCCGACGGATCCGGCCTCGAGGTCTGCGGTGAAATCAGCCGCGAACATCCCGCCACGCACATCATTATTCTGACCTCCTTCAGCAACGATGCTTACGTTTATGACGCCATCATCGCCGGCGCCCGCGGCTACCTGATGAAAGAAATCGACCCCGCCGGCCTCGTGCAGGCCCTCTACGATGTCGCGGAAGGCCGCTCGATCCTCGATCCCGACGCCACCACCCGCGTGCTTCGCCTCCTGCGCGAGGGCGGCAGCAACCAACCTTCGGCCGACCTCACCACTCTCTCCGCCCAGGAACATCGCGTCCTCGCGCTGGTCGCCGACGGCCTGACCAACAAACAAGTTGGCGAGCAGCTCACCCTGAGCGAAAACACCGTCAAAAACTACCTCGTGAACGTCTTCGAAAAACTTCACGTCAAACGCCGCGCGCAGGCCGCCGCCCTCTTTGTGCAGCAGTCCAAGCCCAAGCACGCTTAGCCGCCCATGCCGCATCCGCGCCAAACTCTGCCCGCGAGCGATCCACCTAGTATTACTCCGTTAAGTGATTTCGACGACCACATCATCAAATTTGCTGCCGCAGCAGAAGCAAGATCCGGTCGACCTCACCAGCCACGGCCGGATCGCC
>Ga0209829_10001896_pt1 | contig 16420 bp, 13 predicted proteins | sample C_140205_EF_Meta_FD_187311 | JGI IMG/M metagenome (GOLD analysis project Ga0209829, IMG submission 187311) | Freshwater microbial communities from Lake Croche, Canada to study carbon cycling - C_140205_EF_MetaG (SPAdes) (version 2) | ecosystem: Environmental > Aquatic > Freshwater > Lake...
GATAAAGCTGGTTATAGATTAATGGAAGATTTAGGCACTAAGCCAAGCGTATATTATTTGCCACCGGTAAATAGAAATTTTCCTTTTGAAAATGAAGTAAAGGGATAGGCCATTACTGATAAAAGAGTAACACTCCTTTACAATAAAAAGAAAAACAGATTTAACTAAAATATTATAAAGTGGATAAGTTAAAAGAAAATCAAATTATTGAAGATTTATTGCCTCAAGGTTTTGGCAAGCTTGGCCAAATTTGGGTAGCAAGTTTAATGGCTGTTTGCGCCTTGGGTGCTTTCGCTTATGGTCGTCAATTGTATTATGGGTTAGAAGTTACTGCTATGCGGGATTATGTCTCATGGGGTATTTATATTTCTAATTTTGTATTTTTTGTGGCCATCAGTTTGGTAGGGTCATTGATTACGGCTGTTTTAAGATTAACCAATGTAAAATGGAGTACGCCCTTAACCAGAATTGCAGAAATAATAGCGGTGTCGGCTATTACATTTGCATCCTTAATTATTATAGTAGACATGGGACGACCAGAAAGATTTTATAATCTTTTTTTTCATGGTCGTTTGCAATCTCCCATTATTTGGGATGTGATAGTAATCACCACCTACTTTATCATAAGTTTATTATTATTATATTTTCCTTTACTCCCCGATTTAAAAATTCTGATTGCTTTTAAAGAAAGAAATGGCAAATGGCTGCAAAAGCTATATTTTTTTTTAGGTTCTTTTTGGAAAAACAAACCGGAACAATTTAAAATTACCGACAAAGCAATTAATATTTTAGCTATTGCCATTATACCAGTTGCCTTTTCAATCCACACAGTTACTTCTTGGTTGTTTGCTACTACTTATAGACCAGGCTGGGACAGTACTAATTTTGGAGCCTATTTTATTTCAGGTGCCTTTTTAGTGGGAGCAGGTGGGGTAGTAGTAGCAATGTATGTATTTAGACAACATTATAAATTAGAAAAATACATTACGGAAGATCATTTTGATAGAATGGGAAAAGTATTAGTGATGCTTGCATTATTGTATTTATATTTTAATGTAAATGAGTTTTTAGTGCCAGCCTTTAAAATGAAAAAATCCGAAGAAGAGCATTTATTAGGATTATTTACTGGAGAATTTGCACCTATATTTTGGTTTGCCATTTTCACAGCCATGTTTATTCCAATATTTATATTGCTATTTAAAAAAGGCAGAAAACCATTGCCTGCATTCATTGCCGGAATATTAGTAGTGGTAGGCTCTTGGTTTAAAAGGTTTTTAATTGTAACGCCAACCTTATTACATCCTTTCTTGCCCATGCATGATGTGCCTGCAAATTATCATCATTATATTCCAACCTGGGAAGAATGGGCCATCGCAGGAGGATCCTTAGCTGGCGCCTTATTAGTGATTACTTTTTTTGCAAGAATATTTCCTATTATACCCATTCATGAAACCATACTTGAAACCGAAAGCCATGAAAATGAAAAACATTTTTAAAACCGTCTTATTCTTATTAGGATTTATACCAACATTTTTAAATGCGCAAGTGGTTGAAAAAAAGATATTGGTGTTGGGAGTAAAATATTATAATGATAATAATATTTCTCAGCATTTAGTCATACAAGCCAAATCTAAAATAGATGGCAAATTTCAAAAAATTGGGAATATCCCTGTTAAAGTATTTATCAATAACGAAAATGATAAAAATAATTTAATTGGTACAGGAACTACCACCGAAAGAGGAGAGTTGTTATTACTAGTTCCAGCATCTGCAAAAACAGAGTGGGCTAAATCGAACAATCAAACTTTTGTTGCAACAAATACTGCTACAACATTATATGATGAAGCTAGAGGGGAGTTGGCTATCACAAAGGCAAAATTAAAAATTGATACCATAGAGGGGAAAATGGTGCATGCGAAATTATTGGTTTTAACAGATTCTACATGGAAACCCATGGTAGGCATAGAAATGGTATTGACTGTAAAAAGATTAGGGGGAAATTTAAATATTAGCGAAACAGCTACTTATACAACAGATACCGCAGGGGCAGTGACAGGAGAATTTAAAAGAGAAAATTTACCGGGAGACAATAAAGGTAATTTAGTGTTAGTTGCTAATGTAATTGATAATGATATATATGGCAATTTAACTGCCGAAACAACTGTGCCTTGGGGGTCTAAATTAATATATAGTACTAATTATAATCACCGCAGTTTATTTGCCAGAAGAGGTCATTCACCATTTTGGCTGGAGTTTTTAGCGTATGGTATCATTTTAGCGGTGTGGGTGGTAATTATATATTTAGTCTTACAAATAAAAAAAATAGTTAAACTAGGTTTAGAGTAGAAGCAGAGGTTTGGTTTTGATAAAAAAAGGCACTCCAAAAGGGTGCCTTTTTGATTAATTCACCTATTTTTAAGACCAAAACCTAACGACCATGACCAAAACGCTTCAAACCTATGATTACATTGTTTTTATTTTATATTTCTTAATTATAGCCAGTTATGGTTTTTGGATTTATAAAAGAAAAAAATCGGCTACCTCTAATTCAACAGATTTCTTTTTAGCCGAAGGACAATTAACCTGGTGGGCCATTGGAGCATCTTTAATTGCGTCTAATATTTCTGCCGAACAATTTATTGGCATTAGTGGAAATGGATTTAGATTAGGTTTAGCCATTTCGGCTTATGAATGGATAGCGGCAGTTTGTTTGGTGATTGTGGCCGTGTTTTTTATGCCAGTGTATTTAAAAAATAAAATTTATACCATGCCTCAGTTTTTAAAAACGAGGTACAATGAAACCGTAGCTATGATCATGGCTATATTCTGGTTGTTCTTATACATATTTGTAAACCTAACTTCTATTTTGTATTTAGGAGCTATTGCTATTAATAATTTAACCGGAGGAGCTAATTTCCATTTAATCATGATAGGCTTAGCTGTTTTTGCTTTATTCATCACTTTGGGAGGGATGAAAGTAATTGGCTATACCGATGTTATTCAAGTATTGGTTTTAACCATCGGAGGTTTAATCACTTCTTATTTTGCATTAACGGTGGTATCAGAAAAATTTGGATATGGCAGTAATGCTATTGCAGGATTCAATCATTTATTAAAAGTAGCTCCAGATCATTTTAAAATGATTTTTGACAAACCAACAGCGGGTTCGACGCAAAAACAAATTGATGATTACTCTAGTTTACCAGGATTGGCCATGATGGCTGCAGGTATGTGGGTAGCCAATTTAAATTATTGGGGATGTAATCAATACATTACACAAAGAGCCTTGGGAGCAGATTTAAAAACAGCAAGAACTGGAATTTTATTTGCTGCCTTTTTAAAATTATTGATGCCAATATTAGTGGTATTGCCAGGTATTGCAGCTTATGTATTGTATCAAAATGGAGAATTACAAAATGAAATGTTAACCAATGGTACACTCAATCAAGACAATGCCTATTCTTCGGTGGTAGGCTTTTTGCCGGTGGGCTTGAAAGGCTTATCCATGGCGGCTTTGACTGCAGCCATTGTGGCTTCATTAGCGGGTAAAGCCAATAGTATTTCAACCATTTATTCTTTAGATATTTATAAGAAATATATTAATAGAGATGCTGCAGATAACAAAATTGTTTCAACAGGAAGAATTATGATTATCATTTCTTTAATCATTGCTATTATTATTAACTGGAACGATGCCTTGGGTATTGGCGGAAAAGGTGGTTTTGAATTTATCCAAAAATATACTGGTTATATTTCACCTGCCATCTTCCCAGTTTTTTTACTTGGGTTCTTCTGGAAAAAAGCTACTTCAAAAGCGGCTATCACTGGAATTATAGTTGGTGTAATTTTATCTATTGTATTTGATAAATTTATTGTTGGCTGGGCAGGACATGAAACCCTAATATATACTGCTTATCCTAATGGACATGGTGGATTTGAAATACCTTATTTAATTCAAATGGGATTGGTATTTGCCTTTACCATGATTACGATGGTCTTAGTGAGTTTGATAGATACGAAAGGGCAAACTCATGAAAACGATATAATAGAAGATACTACTAGGTATAAATTATCCAATGCTAATTTAGCTATGATTTTTATAATCTTAGGTTTAGTAGCCGCTATGTATATTCGCTTTTGGTAGGTAGCAACTATTTATATTAATAGCCATCATCTATTGTGATTTTGAAAATTACATCAAAATGAAATCAAAATTGGTTTACCATTTTTCTTTCTCGATTGTATTGTTAGGATGCTTGCCCTTAGCTGCTCAAAACAATAAATTAGCTAAAGAAAAAACGCAGTTAATCACTCATGTGCAATTGATTGATGGCACCGGCAAGCCAGCTAAAGATGCCGCTGTAAGAATTCAAGGAAACAAAATAATTCAAATAGGTTCCTTAGTACCTCAGAAAGAAGAAATGGTAATAGATGGTCAAGGTTGGGTATTGGCACCAGGTTTTATAGATTCGCATAGTCATCATTTTGACAACTTAGACATTCACCCCGAAGCCTTACCTACCAACAATCAGGGCATTACGACTATTATTATAGGGCAGGATGGAGAAAGTTATTCCATGGATACGCTTGCTCAAATAATGAAGGCTCAGCCTATGGCTATTAATATTGGAACCTATACTGGACAATCCACTTTAAGAGAAGAAGTAATGGGAGATAAAGATGTATTTAGGCAAGCTAGTCAATTGGAAATAGACAAGATGAAAATTAGCTTAAAGAATGAATTAAAAAAAGGGTCCTTTGGTTTATCCACTGGATTAGAATATGAGCAAGCTTTTTTTTCAAGCAAGGACGAAGTGATCCAATTGGCCAAAGTAGCAGCAGCCGAAAAGACAAGCTACATGAGTCATATTAGAAGTGAAGATATTAGAATGCCAGATGCGATTGATGAAATTATTGAAATTGGTAGAGTTACTAAAATGCCAGTGCAAATATCACATATCAAATTGGGTAAAAAAGATGATTGGGGTACGGCCAAAATTTTAATCAAGAAATTAGAAAAAGCAAGAGCTGCTGGTATTAACATCACGGCAGATGTATATCCTTATACTTATTGGAATTCAACTTTGAGGGTATTGTTTCCAACACGTGATTATACCAATCCAGTGAGTGCGGAATTTGCAGTGAATCAAATCATAGATGTGAATGAATCTTATTTAGTGAAATATGCACCGGTAGAAGCCTACAGAGGTAAAACCATTGCAGCCATTGCCGCTATGAGAAATGAAAAACCATCTACAACGCTTATGGCATTGATTGCGATTGCATCAGCATTCAAAGAAAAAAATCCTGAATTTAAAGGAACCATCGATGCCATCGCAGGTAAGTCGATGATAGAATCTGATGTGGCTGCATTTATAGCTTGGCCCAATGCTAATATTTGTTCAGATGGTAATAATACGGGCGGACATCCAAGAGGGCAAGGCGCTTTTGCAAGAGTATTAGGAAAGTATGTGAGAGAAGACAAAGTAATTCCATTGGAAACAGCTATTTATAAAATGACAGGTTTAACTGCAAAGCATGTAGGAATAAAAAATAGAGGAGTTATTGCGGTAGGTAATTATGCCGATCTAGTTTTATTGAATCCAGCTACTGTAAAAGACAATGCTACCATTCAAAACAGTAGGGCTTTATCAACGGGTATTGAAATGGTTTGGATAAACGGGCAGGTCACTTATAAAAATCAAAAAACAACAGGCGCTTATCCTGGTGTTTTTATAAAAAAATAAATTTTAATTTAAAGTATAATCGTAGCAAAGATGAACAATGCAATTGTGTTGACGAATGGGTTATTAAAATCGCTAGATGCAAAAACGGCACATGGTTTAATTAGAGGAACAGAAAGGTTTACTATTAAAGGGGTGATTGATTGTGCCGAAACTGCAGGGAAAGATGCAGGCAGTTTATTAGATGGCCAGCATAGAGAGATTCCAGTTTTTGAAAATTTTACAACAGCAGTGGCCTCTTTGCAGGACATTCAATATTTAGTGATAGGAGTTGCAACTGTTGGAGGAAGGTTGCCTGCTAATATGTTAACTACCATTATTGAGGCCATTCATGCAGGAATATCTATAGTTAATGGATTGCATGAATACTTAAATGAAAAACCAGCAATTGTGGCATTGGCTAAAGAAAAAGGTGTTCAATTAATTGATGTAAGAAAGCCTAAGACAAGGGAGCAACTTAGCTTTTGGACGGGTGAGATTTTTAAAGTAACCGCCCCAATCGTTGCTGTCATTGGGATGGATTGCGCTATGGGTAAAAGAACCACTGCTAGAATGTTAAGACAAGCTTGTGAAGCCAGTGGCTTAAAAGCGCAAATGATTTATACAGGTCAAACGGGTTGGTTGCAAGGCGGCAAGTATGGTTTTATATTTGACTCAACCTTAAATGATTTTGTATCAGGCGAGTTGGAAAATGCAATAGTTAATTGTTGGAAGGAAGAAAAACCAGATTTTATATTTTTAGAAGGACAATCTTCTTTAAGAAATCCAAGTGGTCCATGCGGTATTGAATTACTAATCTCGGGAAATGCAAAAAATGTAATACTGTTATTTGCCCCCAAGCGAAAATATTTCGATCATGATGAAAAGTGGGGCAGTATCCCTAGTGTTGAATCTGAAATAGAGATCATTGAAAAATTAGGATCAAAAGTAATTGCTGTGGGGATTCACACAGAGAATTGCACGAATGAGGAAGCCTTTGCTTTTCAAAAGGAATATGAACAAAAATTAAAGATTCCAGTATTGTTGCCTATTCAAGAGGGGGTAGACAAAATAATACCTACCTTAAAGCAATTGAGTAAGTAATTAAAATTTTTATACAAATTAGTAAATGAAAATAGTTGCCGTAAGATCATCCGTACAAAAAATGGCTTTAACCAAGCCCTACACCATTGCTTATAGTACATTTTCGGATGTAACTTTAGCTTTTTTTGAATTGGAATTAGCCAATGGAATAATAGGGTATGGTACAGGAAGTCCTGCAGGAGAAGTAGTAGGAGAAACCACCGACCAAACAGCCCTTAATTTACAAGCCGATTTTGTTCAAAAATTTGTAGGCAGAGACATTCGACATTTTCAACAAATCATCTATGAAGCAAGACTTCATTTCAACCACTTGCCTGGAACTCAAGCTGCTATTGATATTGCGCTACACGATGCATTTGGTAAATTCATTGGCATATCCGTAGCCGATTTTTATGGCCAAAAAATACAAGCTCTTCCTACCTCTATTACCATTGGAATAAAAAATGTGCAAGAAACTTTAGAAGATGCCGCAGGTTATTTACAATTGGGCTTTAAAATTTTAAAAGTTAAGATGGGGTTGAATGTAGAGGAAGATATTGAAAAAATATTAAAACTACATGAGTTGTATGCTACTCAATTTAAAATAAGGGTAGACCCTAATCAGGGGTATAATTTGGCGCAACTGAATCAATTTATTAATGCTACTAAAAAAGTAGGCGTTGAATTAATAGAACAGCCCTTGCCCGTAGGAAAAGAATTAGAATTATTAAATGTAGATCCTAGCTATCGATCTATTTTAATGGGGGATGAATCTTTAAAAGATCCACAGGCTGCTTTGGAATATGCCACGAGTAAACCATTTGGCGTATATAATATTAAATTGATGAAATGTGGTGGCATCATGGGGGCAATGGAAATTGCCACCATCGCTCAACAAGCTCAAATAAATTTATTTTGGGGTTGTAATGATGAAAGTATATTAAGTATAACAGCAGCATTGCACGCAGCCTATTGTTGTGCTAACACCAAATACATTGACCTTGATGGAAGTTTTGATTTAGCCGAAGACTTGGTTACAGGAGGGTTTGAGCTAGTAGATGGTTACATGCATATTAATCATTTGCCAGGTTTTGGAGTCACAAAACTTTAAAGCTGCTTATTTCAAAAACACTAAATTGTAGTATGGACGTATTAAAGCCGAAGATTGGATTAAGAGTGGCTACTTTTTTAGTGGTAAGTGTAATTATTGGTTCGGGCGTTTTTAAAAAGATTGCGCCAATGGCGCATGAATTAGGTTCTCCCTTATTAGTTATACTATGCTGGGTTTTGGCGGGCATCATCAGTTTAGCAGGAGCACTTTCAACGGCCGAAATGGTAAGTATGTTTCCTAATTCGGGCGGGGAGTATTTTTATTTTCAAAAAATATACGGACGCTTTTTCTCCTTCATTTATGGATGGTCAAGTTTTACCATTATTAAAACTGCTGCTATATCAGCGCTGGCTTATATTTTTTCGCAATCTTTAAATAGCTTATTCCCATTCCCCAGTTATTCATCCAATGCAAGTTTTTTAGGCATCGCCCTTTTTCAAAATTTATCTATTAAAATAGTAGCCTCTATTTTAATTATTTTGTTAACCTTACTAAATTATAGGGGAGTTGAATTTGCAGCCAAACTAAGTAGTTTCTTAACTTATTTAATGTTGACAGCCATTGTGGTATTTATTGTAGTAGGATTTAGTTCTAGTTCGGTAAATATTCAAAATTTAACCCAACCTAGTCAATTGGCAGATGCCCCTTCCCTTAATGGGTGGAATTTAATGAAAGCCTTATTCGTAGCAAGTTTAGGGGCTTTTTGGGGATATGAAGGCTGGAATAATATAGCCTATATAGGAGAAGAAATAAATAATCCAAAACGCAATCTTCCTTTGGCATTGGGTTTGGGTACTTTGTTGGTCATAGCCACTTATGTTGCATTAAATGTAGTTTTTGTAACTGTTATGCCTATTGATTATTTCATGCAATTAAATGCAACACCTAATAAAATTGCAGCGGTAGAAGTAGCAGGAAGAATTAGTGGAAATATAGGCATGGTATTAGTAGCGGGGTTAATAGTAGTGACTACTTTAAATTCAGCCAATAGCAGTATTTTAATGTCTTCTAGAATTATGTATGCAATGGCTAGAGATAAAATGTTTTTTTATAAAGCCGCCTCTGTGCATCCAAAATACAACACACCCGATGTAGCTTTATTTATTCAAGCATTTTGGGCCATCGCTTTGGTGTTTTCTGGAACCTTTGACCAATTAACCGATATGCTTGTATTTGCTTCCTTTATATTTTATGGAAGTACAGCCTTAGGGGTAATTATATTAAGAATAAAACATCCAGAAATTGAAAGAAAATACAAAGTCATTGGTTACCCATTTGTACCTGCATTATTTTTTCTTTTTTGTGTGGCTCTATTTATAATGACAATTATCAATCAACCTTATGAAGCCATTTGGGGTTTAACCCTTATGGCTACTGGGTTACCGGTGTACTGGTGGTTGAGTCGTAAATAACTACTTTCTCCCATAAGTGTCCATAATTATCTCTAAATTCATCATGAATGGGATGAGATTGATAAATGGCCTCGTCTTCGGCAGAATCAAAAAAGCAAAGCCAAGAGTAAGTATAATTTTGTACAATTACTGCTCTATCGGTGGCAGCTGGAACGCCCACATGAAATTGACGAATGGTAGAAATGGTTGAAAGCAAATCAATTCCTTCGAAAAATTTAATACGGTCTGCTTTTGAATCTGGATTTTTTAAATAAAAGAATACATGGTGTACGAAAGTGTTATCAGCTATTTTTTTGCTCATAGTAAGAAATTATATATTTTTTAAATTGACAGAAAGCTCGTTCAATTTAATGATGGCGAAAGTAAATTATATTAATACAGAATAGAAATTTAGTTTTCTAGAATATGCTTAGCATAGTCAAGACATTTTTTTGTTTCTTTTACTGCATCGGAACCTGCTGGAATATCATATTCTAATTCAATGGTGGCAGGAATTTTATATTTTTTAGTTTTCAATAAAGTTAATACCTCTTTTAGTGGGGTATCCCCTTCGCCCCATGGCATATTTTTTTCGCCATTTACTTTATTGTGTCTATCCTTAATGTGCATGCTGGTAATGCGATCATGCTTGGCTTCAATTAATGCCAATAAAGTTTCTTTTGTATTGGGGCCGCCTGCTGCAATGTAATGCCCGCAATCTAAATTCATAGAATTGAATGGTGATTGTCCTAAAGCAATATCCCATGCTGTATCGGTCGCTTGCGTATGTGCATGGTAGCCAATGTAAATGCCATGTTTTTGTCCAAGATCGCCTAAGCGCTTAGAATGTGCAATATCATTAGGCAATTCAATGGTTACCGATTTAGCGCCCAAAGTTTTTGCTGCTTTTAATGCATATTCAATTTCGCCATCCGTATTGGTTGGGTTTAATGCGTTTGGTTTGAACGCATAAATGCTTACTCCAGCAGTATTGTACATTTTGCGAATTTCTTTAAACTTATCCATTGAAACTGTTGTTCTCCAAGTAGCCAATTGAGTTTGGTATTCTTTTATTTGAGCTTTTACCGCATCTGTAAATTCAATTTTTTTGCCTGGCACCCATGGAATAGGGTTTTTTGGTGCTCCTGCATATTCTTCAATGGCATCTCCCATTAATTCAATGGCACTAATATTAGCATCTATACAATATTGCAATAGTTGTTCTGCACTACCTGGCATACTTCTAAAAGAATAAGTAATGGCTCCAATTTGTACTCCATTAATGAGTGAATTTGGTTGACTACTTAAAATGCCAAAAGGATTAGCAGCTAAACCAGATTTACCCATCAATAGCAATCCCACGGAAGCCAATGAACTTTGGTATAAAAATTGACGACGAGAAGTTTCCTTGTTGATTTTATTTGAATTATTCATTTAATTTGTTTTTAATATATCAATGATTTTAAGACTATTAAATTAAGGGTTTTAGTTTAAAATGCAAGTAAAATTTGATAAAAGGAGGCCATTTCAAAACCCATAGGGCATTTTAATGCTATAAGCTTTACTTTTACAGTTATGAAAAAGGGGTTGTTTTTTATATTGATTTTTGCTTCCTTGAATGGGGTGGCACAATCCAACTATGTATGGAATGACAAAATTCAAAAAACATATGAATCCATTAATTCATTAAGAATTCCGGAGGCCAGAAAGGTGATCGAAAAGGAGCTCAACAATCACACCAATAATCTTTTTTATTCCTTACTAGAAAGTGAAGCCGACTTATATCAATTATTTTTTAATGAAAACAATGCAGAATATTCTATTTTTTACCCTCGATTTCAAAAGCGCATAGATCTAATCAAGTCAGGACCTAAAAACAGTCCTTATTATTTTTACAGTTTGGGCTTAATGCATTTTCATAAAGCGATATTGGCTATTAAATTAGATAAAAATGTAGAAGCTGCTTTAGATTTTCGCAAATCCTATATTTATTTTAAAGACAATAAGGAACTGTATCCTAAATTTAATCCTAATGATGTTTATTTTGGTTTATTAACTACCATTATTGGAGCAGTGCCCACCAATTATCAATGGATGTTAAATATTTTTGGTTTTAAAGGAAGTATTTCAAAAGGCAATGAATTGGTATTGGGCTATATTAATAGTAAAGATGAATATTCAAAAATGGCGATGAATGAAGCGCTGTTGCTCTATCCCTATTTAGTGATGAATTTTGAAGGCAATACAAAAAAAGCTTTTGATTTTATTGAACATACTAATTATGATTTTAAAAAGAATCATATCCATGCCTATATGGCCACGAACCTGTATCTAAACCATCAGCAGCCCCGTAGAGCATTTGAAATTGCAACTAATATAGAACAGGGAGAGGCGTATTTGTCGATGCCATTTTGGAATTATGAAATAGGACATATCTACTTTAATGAAATGAAATTAGACAATGCAGAAAAAGAGTTTACTCAATTTATCAATACTTTTAAAGGTAATTTTTATGTAAAAGACACTTATGATAAATTAAGTTTAATTGCCTATTTAAAAAATGATATTAAAAAATCCTATGAGTATAGGGAAGAAGTGTTGAAACATGGAAGTTTAATAACAGAAGCAGATAAATTGGCTTTTCAAAATGCAAAATCAAATGCTTGGCCTAATATTTTGTTATTAAAGGCACGTATTTTAAGTGATGGAGGTTTTCAGTCGCAGGCTTTAAGAGTATTAGCAGATAAAACAACCCTAGATTTTAATACAGAAGATGACAAGACTGAATTTTCGTATCGATTGGCTAGAATCAATGATTTAATGGGAGATAAAGAGCAAGCCATTAAATTTTATAAGTCCACCATTGTCAAAGGAAAAAATTCAAAGCAATATTTTGCGGCCAGATCGGCATTACAAATTGCTTTAATTTATGAGGAAAGAAAGGATTTCAATAATGCCATTGCTTTTTATAAAGATTGCATGGAAATGAAAAATACGGCATTCAAAAATTCATTAGATCAGAAAGCAAAATCTGGCATCTTAAGATGTCAGAAATAAATATAAGTGGACATGATATTGCTCATGATTTCAAAGTATATGGCTATTAATTTGAGTGGGAATAGCGATTTTAATACGCATATATTTTAGGAATTATTATTGTTTTGGTTATCTTTGCAAAAATTAAATATTGAATAGAACTACTAATATAAATCGAAGGAGAAAAGGATTTTTTTTAACCTTTTTGCTGCTGCAAATAATGGTAAGCTTTGCACAAAAAACCGAAAGAAAAGGAGAATTTTATTTTTCATGGGGCTACAATAAGGATTACTATACTAATTCGAATATCTATATTAATCAACCAGCTTTAAATAATAATTTTGTTTTTAAAAATACTGTTTTGGTTGATCATCCAGGTTGGGATGAAGGGCTATTTAATACCGCTTTAAGTATTCCACAATACAATTATCGGTTTGGCTATTTTTTTGATAAAAATAAAGACTGGGCCTTTGAAATAAATTTTGATCATACTAAAGCTTTAATCAAGGACAATCATACCATTCACATGGTAGGAACTTATAATGGTTTAGCGGTTGATTCAAGTTTTATTTTTACTGAAAAAGGAGTAGGCGCTGCAAAAAATTATTATTTTTTAAATAATGGAGCTAATTTTTTATTATTTAACATTGTCAAAAGAAATAGATTTAAAAGTTTGTCAAGTAAAAATATTCGAATTGACGGGTTGGGTAAATTTGGGGTAGGTCCATTAATACCTCATGTACAAAATTGTTTATTTGGAAAAGAAAACGATAGCAAATTTCAGTTTGGAGGCTGGAACACAGGAGCAGAGTATGCTTTAAGAACCACTTTTTATAATAAATTATATTTAGAATTTTCAGGAAAACTAGATTATGCAGCTTACTATAACTTAAATGTATACCAAGGTACTGCTAAGCAAAATTTTGGCACTTTAGAATTTATCTTAAGTTTCGGATACAATATACCCATGGGTCATAAAGTTCCGGTTACTGCACACTAATCAAATTCCACCATTATTTTTATACTATTAGCACCTGGATGATAAAAAGATTCAAAAGCATTTTTTAAATCTTTGAATGGATATCTATGTGAAATATAGTTTTCAGGTTTAATTTGACCACTCTTCATTTGTTCTATTACCCATTCGAAATCTAATCTGTTGGCATTTCTACTGCTCATTAAAGTGGTTTCTCTTTTATGAAATTCTGGGTGACTAAATATAAGTTCCCCTTTTTGTAAACCTATTAAAATATACTTCCCACCATGAGCAAGGTATTGCAATCCACTGTTAATGGCTTTCTGACTACCTGTAGCATCTACAACAACAGTAGGCATTTCGTTATGAGTAATTAACTTTAATTTTTCAATAACCTCTTCTTCCAAAGGGTTAACGGTATGTTGTATATTTAAATTATTTTTTGCAAATTTAAGTCGAGTGTTATCCATTTCCATGGCAATCACATTGGCTCCGTTAATGCGGGCGTATTCCATTGCACCTAAGCCAATGGCGCCAGCTCCAATGATTAAAATATTTTCATCCTTTTTTATTTGAGCTTTCCGCATACCATGTGCACCAATGCTAAAGGGTTCAATCATGGCTAAAGCGTCTAAATTTAAATCGGCACACTTCACTATGCTTTTTTCGGGCACTGCAATGTATTCACACATGCCCCCATCAATATGCACTCCAAAAACTTGCATATGAACACAACAGTTTTCTCTGCCGCTTTTACAAGCGATACAATTTCCGCAGTTAAAATAAGGAAGGATACTCACTTGATCATTATTGTTACATAAAAGTGAACCATTGTTATCTTTTATAACACCTGCAATTTCATGACCCAAAATTCGAGGGTAATTAAAATAAGGTTGCGTCCCCTTATATGCATGTAAATCGGTGCCGCAGATTCCAACTCTTTTTACTTGCACCAGCACCTCACCTTTTGTTAAAGTGGGAATTAATTTTTCTTCATACGAAAAATCTCCAGGTGCATTACAAACAAGAACATTCATTTTTTTATCTAACATAGTATAGCTTTCTAATCCTATAAATTTAAACAATAAATTTTGGATTTTTATAGAGAAAGTATTAAATTACTCGATAATTATTAGCACAGGATTCACCTTTAAAATTTAAATTATCAAAATGAAAAAGTTTAGCTTCTTATTTTCCATGTTATTCATTTTTACAATGATTGTAGCACAGGATAAAATTGTTGTCAATGCCGATTTAGGTAACACCATTATCAACAAAAATATTTACGGACATTTTGCAGAGCATTTAGGCAGGAGCATCTACGGTGGAATATATGTTGGCGAAGGGAATACAAAAATCCCTAATACAGCAGGGGTAAGAAATGATATTATTGATGCTTTGCGCAAATTAAAAATTCCAAATTTAAGATGGCCGGGTGGATGTTTTGCAGATACTTATCATTGGAGAGATGGTATTGGACCAAAAAGCGAAAGACCCTCTATGTTAAATGTTTGGTGGGGAGGAGTTACTGAAAATAATAGTTTTGGTACCCATGACTTTTTAAATTTATGTAAGGAGATTGGAGCAGAACCTTATTTGGCAGGAAATGTTGGATCTGGAACGGTTCAAGAATTAGCGGACTGGGTAAAGTATGTAAATTTTCCAGAAGGCAGCGGACCAATGACGCAGTTAAGAGCTCAAAATGGTCAAAAAGAACCATGGCATGTAACTTATTGGGGTGTTGGAAATGAAGCATGGGGTTGTGGAGGAAACATGAAGCCAGAATACTACGCTAATATCTATAAGCAATATGCCACATTTATGGCAAGTACGAATGAAAAACCTATTTTTAAAATTGCTTCAGGTGCCAATTCGGATGATTTTAATTGGACAGAAGTTTTAATGAGAGATATTCCGAAGGAAATGGTAGATGGTTTGGCTTTACATCATTATTCTGTAATTGATTGGAGTAAGAAAAGTTCAGCGACAAATTTTACTGAAGCAGAATATTTTACCACTTTAAAAAGGGCTTGGAAAATGGAAGAGCTGGTAACCAAACACTCTACCATCATGGATAAATACGATCCACAGAAAAAAGTAGCATTGGTAGTGGATGAGTGGGGTGGTTGGTACGATGTGGAGCCAGGTACCAATGGAAGTTTTTTGTTTCAACAAAATACCATGAGAGATGCGATGATTGCTGGTATTAGCTTAAACATTTTCAATAACCATGCCACTAGAGTTAGAATGGCCAACTTAGCTCAAACGGTAAATGTATTACAAGCAGTTATTTTGACGAATGAAGAAAAAATGCTTTTAACACCTACCTATCATGTATTGGAAATGTTTAATGTTCATCAGGATGCTACTTTATTGCCCACTGTGCTAAAATCAAGTGATTATGAAAATGGGCAAGATAAAATTCAAGCAATATCTACTTCTGCTTCTAAAGATAAAAATGGTAAAACGCATATATCGGTAGTCAATATCGATCCTAATAAGAGTCATGATATTTCATTAGAAGTGAGGGGCGAGAAAGTAACAAAAGTAACTGGTCGTATACTTGTTTCTGCTAAAATACAAGACCATAATACTTTTGAGAGTCCTAATAAAATAACTCCAGCTATTTTCAAAGACTTTCAAATTACGAGCAATGGCATCAAATTTACAATGCCTCCTGCAAGTGTATTGGTGATAGAGGCAGTTGAATAATTAATTGTATATCTATTAAAATTTAGAACATGAAAGCATTTAACGTCTTTTTTATATTTGTCTTTATTCTTTTTGCAGCGGTTCAATACAATGACCCTGATCCATATTTATGGATTCCTATTTATTTGTATCCAGCCCTATTGTGTTATTGGGAAGTAAAACAAAAGGCCATCAATAAGAAGGCTTACTGGGCAGGATTTTTAGTTTTTGGTGCTTATGCTATCTATAAATTAATTGACACCAATGGTATTATCGATTGGATTAAATTTCATCAGGCATCAAGCATTGCAGCTACTATGAAGGCCGAAGTGCCTTGGGTAGAAGAGTCTAGAGAATTTTTTGGGTTAATTATAATTTTAGCAGTGATGGCTATTAATTATTTTAAAAC
>Ga0209829_10001897_pt1 | contig 16417 bp, 14 predicted proteins | sample C_140205_EF_Meta_FD_187311 | JGI IMG/M metagenome (GOLD analysis project Ga0209829, IMG submission 187311) | Freshwater microbial communities from Lake Croche, Canada to study carbon cycling - C_140205_EF_MetaG (SPAdes) (version 2) | ecosystem: Environmental > Aquatic > Freshwater > Lake...
AATACTTGGATTGGGACTTGGGAAGCTGGATTGAATATCGATTTCCACCAAAAATCTCGATTTTCTTTGTTGAGATACAAACCCAATACGTTTTTAGGTTTATTGAGCAATAAAGTTACTGCTCTTCGGGCAGATGCAAATCAAGGCGTTTGGATAGGTAGTAATGTAGGCCTATCGTATTTGAATTATAAATCTGGAATCGTCAAACATTTGGTCAATAACGCGGACATCAATCGGCTTAATTCACCCGATATTTTTGATGTTAACCTATTGGAAACGGATTCATTAGGATCCTTATGGATTGGTGTTTGGGGGAAAGGACTATTCAATTTGGGTCCGGATCGAAAAATGATTTCGTACCCGGTATCAAAAGGAATTATTCCAGACGTCGCGACCATTAAATTCTCGAGTATCCTGAGAGTCGGGCAAAAAATATGGCTTGGCACTTCAGGAAATGGGGTATTGACTTTTGATTTAATTTCTAAAAAGTATGAAATTCCCTATACCGAACTAGGTAAGAAATTATTTGAAAATAAAACGATCTCAACCTTGATGATGGAAGGGAAAAGTCGTTTATGGATAGGCACTACGGCGAGTGGTGTCTATGTTTATGATTTTAAAACAAAAAAAATTGACCACTTTGAGAAGGGGATTGCCCCAAGTTCTTTGAGATATAACCATGTTACGTTTATCCACCAAGATCGAAAAAATCGAATTTGGGTCCTGACGAACGGGGGTGGATTACATTTATACCAGGGGCCTAAAAATGTATTCAAAGTTTTTACCGTGGCTGAGGGCTTAGTCAGCAATACCTTGAGGGGAATGGTCGAAGATAAAAAAGGGAATTTATGGTTGACAACCAATGGCGGGATTACCAAAATGGATCCTAAGACTTTTAAGTGTATTAATTTCGATGATGTCGATGGTCTACAAGGGAAAGAGTTTTTGATTAATGCATTTGATAAAAATAGCCAAGATTGGTTGTTTTTTGGAGGAATAAATGGATTGAATTATATCAAATCAGATAGCTTGCGTTCACGCATGGATGTACCCAATGTCTATATAACCCAATTGAAAATCTTCAATAAACCGGTTCAAGTGGGAACGGACAACTCGCCGTTAAGCCAAGATATTTTATTGACCAAGCATTTAATCCTTCAGCCTGAGCAATCGGTATTTAGTTTAGACTTTGTTGCTTTAGAGTATCAGAGGCCTAAAAACAATCGTTATGCCTATTACTTAGAGGGCTTTGAGAAAGATTGGAACTTTGTGGGAATCCAACGATCGGCTTCTTATACCAATTTAAGTCCTGGTGATTACACGTTTAAAGTAAAAGCTTCTAACTCGGATGGTATTTGGGGCGAAAATCCTTTTGAATTAAAAATCACTGTTTTCCCGCCTTGGTATCGCACTTGGTGGGCATATATGATTTATTTTCTTTCCGTCTCAGCTATTGTTTATGGGTTTATCCGAGAAATAAAGATTCGAGAAGCATTTAAAACAGATATTCGCTTAAAGGAAATTGAAAAAGAGCGTATCCAAGAACTAGAACAGGTGAAAAATAAAGATTCGAGAAGCATTTAAAACAGATATTCGCTTAAAGGAAATTGAAAAAGAGCGTATCCAAGAACTGGAACAAGTGAAAACGCATTTTTTTACCAATATTTCTCATGAACTGAGGACTCCCCTAACACTTATCATAAGCCCGATTGAACGTTACTTTCTTAAAAATAAGGGCTTAAATGAAGAACAAAATACTCGGATTTCGTCGATCTACCAAAATGCACAAAAGCTGCTGCGATTGATCAACCAACTATTAGACTTATCCAAAATTGAGTCTGGAAAACAGCAGCCTTTCATCGCAAAACATGATTTAATCCTTCAATTGAATAGTATCTTGTTAGGTTTTGAAAACTATGCACAACAAAAACAGATCAAATTGATTTGGAAACCCCCACTAAATGATCTCTTTGTTTATTATGATTCAGACATCATTGAAAAATGTGTGACCAATCTACTTTCGAATGCATTTAAACACACCCCGGAAGAAGGTAAAATAGGGGTTTCTTTGACTGTTTTTCAGGATATTCAATATGGAAATAAAATTGTCAAATCAGTTTGACTGTTTTTCAGGATATTCAATATGGAAATAAAATTGTTAAATCAGTTCGAATTCAAGTTTTAGATACTGGGAAAGGAATTGCATCAGAACATTTGAACCATATTTTTGATCGCTTTTACCAAGTACCTGAATCGATGAATCGAGCGGGAACGGGAGTCGGTTTGTCACTTTGTAAGGAATTAATTGAATTGCATTTGGGTCAAATAGAGGTTAGCAGTAAATTGGGAGAAGGCAGTAGTTTTTCGATTAATTTCCCGGTTCAAGACAGCGTTTTTGATCCCACATGGATACATCAAAAAGAAATTTTACCTGAGAAAATGGTGGACTCAAGTTCGGGAATTGATCGAAAATTAGATTCCATAGAACATGAAAAGCAAATTTTATTGATTGTCGATGATCATACGGAATTAAGAAAATTTGTGGCCGATATTTTTTCTAAACGTTTTCAAATTGTCGAGTCTGAAAGGGGAGAAGAAGCCCTGGAATTAGCTTTAAAGTTTTTACCTGATGTGGTGATTACCGACTGGATGATGCCTGGAATGAGTGGAATTAATCTTTGTAGGGCCCTTCGCACTAACCCCAAAACGAATCACATTCCGATCATTATTTTAACCTCAAAAAGTTCACAGGACAGTCAAATAGAAGGTATGCAATCCGGTGCTGATGATTATGTGAGTAAGCCATTTAATGCTGACTTGCTAGAAATTAGGGTCAATAAATTGTTAGAGGCTAAGGAACGAGCCAGAAAAAACTGGCAAACACAAGTCATTCAGAAAGATTTAACAGAAGGTAAATTACCCGAATTTCAAGATGAATTTTTACAAAAGGCAACCGCCTTAATCATTGAAAATTTGGCTGATGCTAATTTCGATGTCGTCGATTTAGAAAAAGGGCTTGATATGAGTAAAATGCAGTTATATCGAAAGCTGAAAAACCTGACATCGTTGGCAGGTAATGAGTTTATAAGGTCCATTAGGCTCCAACAAGCCTTAGTGTTTATTGAAACAACCCAATTAAATGTTTCTGAAATTGCTTATAAAGTGGGTTTTAATGACCCCGGCTATTTTACCCGCGTCTTTAAAAAACAATTTGGTCAATCACCTTCTAATTACATACAACATGCTAAAGAGAACATTCGTTAAAATTTCAATTCTTGCTACCATTTCCATCATCATAACTTCCTGGGGATTTTTAGCGCATAAGTCCTTGCAACAGGTTTCCATTTATACTTTACCCGTGGAATTGGGAATGTTTTTTTACGCAAATCAAGACTATTTGGTGACGCACTCGATTCGCCCTGATGTACGCAGACGTGATGATAAAACAGAAGATCCTAAGCATTATTTGGACATGGATGCATCCGTTTTTGGACCCAATTATCGGACAGCTATCCCACATGATTTTTCTGCCGCCATCAAAAAATATTCATTAGATAGTTTGAAAAATGAAGGATTGGTGCCTTGGGAGGTAAATCGAGTGTATAAGAGATTGGTTTATTCATTCCAACATAATTTAAAAGATTCTGTGTTGTTTTATGCGGCTGATTTAGGGCATTATGTGGCCGACTCCCATGTTCCTTTGCACACCACAAAAAATCACGATGGGCAATTGACCAACCAAAAAGGCATTCATGTGTTGTGGGAAAGTTTGGTACCTGAAGAATTTTTAAAAAATTATCAGTTTAATCAAGTGCCAACCGTCATCTACATTAAAAATCCTCAAGATTTTATCTTTCAAATTTTATTGGAATCTCACGATATGCTACCAGAAGTATATCAAACGGAATTAGCCATTCGGGCTGAGATGGGAGAGGCCAAAGCATTTATGGAGGTAGAGCGAGGCGGTCGTAAATTACAGTATTATACCAAGGACTTTATAAAGGCTTACGGCAATCGCTTAGGCTCATCCATCGAAAAAAGGATGCTTTTGGCCTCAAGCCGAGTGGCTAGTTTTTGGTATTCTGCTTGGAAAGATGCGGGATCACCTACTTGGGTCACTTCAGTTCCTGAAATTTCAGAGTCATTGAAGCTTAAATATGCCAATGAGAAGTCGGTATGGTCATCTAATAATCTGATCAAGGAAAATTTATTAATTTCCTTAAAAACAAAATCTTCAGAATAAATGCAAAAGATTTTACTCATTTCAGATACGCATAGTTATCTAGATATGCGCTTAGAAGAGCATATCGAGTTTTGCGATCAAATCTGGCATGGAGGGGATTGGGGTTCGGTGGCGATTGCAGATACTTTGATGAGTTTTGGAAAACCTGTTTATGGCGTTTATGGGAACATTGATGATCGAACGATACGAAACATGTTTCCTAAAATAACACGATTTATGTGCGAAAATGTACATGTTGCCATGACACATATTGCCGGGGCACCCTCTTCTTATAAACCTGATGCGTTAGAAACCTTTGCCCAAGGAATTCCACAAATTTTTGTATGCGGGCATTCGCATATACTCCAAGTGAAGAGAGATTTGAAGCGAAATAATATGCTTTTTTTAAATCCTGGGGCGGCAGGCCAACATGGATTTCATGATGAGCAAACAGCTTTAAGGTTTAAGATTGACGGGTCTCGGATTTTTGATATGGAAGTGATTCAAATGCCTCGATTAAAGATTCGCGTAAAATAATTAATTAAATGGGCTTACCTTGAAAACTTCTAAAGGGTCAAAAAATAGGCTAATTCCAACATAAAATCAGAATGATTTAACATGTTCGAAAACACTTCCTTTTTGGAATGATTTTAGAATCCAACCACCCCCGACGACATCATCCCCCTCATAAAATACAGCTGCTTGGCCCGGGGCTATTCCACTGACATCTTCATGGAATTCTACTTTAATTTTTCCATCTAATCCCTCAATAAAAGCTGCTGTTCCAGCATCTTTATAACGAACTTTGGTTACCGTTTCTAAGCCTTCTGCTGGTATTGAGTCATATTTTTGAAGATTTAATTGGCCCACATACATACCCGTTCTATTCAAATCTTCCAATTTTCCGATGACCACTTCGTTCGTCTCTTTTTTAATTTCCGTTACAAAGGCTGGATAACCAAAAGCCTTTCCTAAGCCCTTTCTTTGGCCAACAGTATAAAATGGATATCCCTCATGAATACCTATAATGTTGCCTTCTGTGTCGATAAAATTCCCGCCTTTCACTTGCTCTTCAAGTTCCGGAATTCTACGCTTTAAAAAACCCCGATAATCATTGTCTGGAACAAAACAGATTTCATAGCTTTCTGATTTATTGACTAGGTCAACAAAGCCCCTTTCTGTGGCCATTTCACGAATTTTGGCTTTGGTTAAATGACCTAATGGCAAAATGGTTCTAGCGAGTGATGATTGTGAAACTCCCCAAAGCACATAACTTTGATCTTTTAAGGCATCTACGCCCTTAGATATAATAAATCGATTATTCTCTTCTCTTATTTGTGCATAATGGCCCGTGGCGATGAATTCACATCCTAATTGGTCCGCTCTCTTCAACAATGCATCCCATTTGATGTGAGTATTGCACATCACACAGGGATTAGGAGTGCGACCTTCCACATATTCATGGGTGAAATAGTCGATGACAGAGTCCCCAAATTCCTCTCGGATGTCTAAAATATAATGTGGAAATCCTAAGGATACCGCGATGTGACGGGCATCATTAATTGAATCGAGTGAACAACAACCTGTTTCCTTTTTTGTGCCTCCTGAACTAGCGTAATCCCATGTTTTCATGGTCATTCCGATCACTTCATATCCTTGCTCATGTAATAAAACAGCTGCGACTGAGCTGTCAATACCGCCACTCATGGCGACTAATACGCGTCCTTTTGTTTCCATATTTGCTGCTCAGGTTCAAAGCCTGACGAAAATTTGTGCAATTTAAGATTAATTTGTCCAAATGGCGAACATTTTTGCTATTTAGCACCTTAAAGAGTAGTTTTGTTTTTACTATTAAACTGAATAATGTTAAGTACTAAGGTTAAGGTCTCTGCCATTGAGAATTTGTCAGATGCGCGTTATTGTGCAGGGATGGGCGTGGAATGGTTAGGTTTTTCAATGACGGAAGTACCTGTGGCCAAACTTGACGAAATTCGAAATTGGCTCTCAGGAATTCAGATCGTTGGCGAAGCATTTAATTGTTCAGAAGATCAAATAATTGCCCTTTGTGAGGCCTATAATCCTGATGTTTTGGAGATTGATTCATCTACGAATTTGGAGAAAATCAAACAGCTTTCATTGCCTAAAATTTTAAGGGTAAACCTTGATTCAGATAATTTACCCGCCTTATTTGCCGGCGCAAGACCTTATGTCGATTATTTTTTGTTGGTGGGAGATGCGGAAGATTCATTGCTTGGTTTTGAAAATCAGGTAGAGATATGGTCCGCACAATATCCAATAATCTTAGGTTTAAGCATTCCTGAGGATGATTTAAAGGAGTGGGTTGAACAAAGCTCGATTCAAGGAATTGGATTGATTGCAGGGAAAGAGGAGCGACCTGGCTACCGTGATTTTACTGATTTAATGACTATCTTGGAAAAACTTGAAACAGAATAAATACGTGCTTAGCTATTGAAAATATATGTTAGAATCGATTAAAGGATTTTGGGGTGCTAGTAAAATCAAAATTTCGCAAGGAATTATTTGGTTACTAGGCCTGTTGGATAAAGTGCTATTAAAGATTCTTGGTGAGAAAAGATATACTTGGCTTATTGGGTATGGCAATCTAACTAAAGTACTTATTGATGCTTATTATCGTCGATTCAAAGCTTATTATGATGCACATGTCGACAAAGAATCCGCTTATTATAAGCCAATTGTCAAGATTTGGAAAGTCACGGCTAAGGTTGGCCTATTTGTGTTAATTTATTTGTTTGTTATTCAAACCAATATTTTTTGGTTGACCGGCGAAATGCCATCCGTGGATGATTTGCAAAATCCCAAACTTTCTCAGGCCTCAGAAATTTATTCTGCAGATGGCGTGCTTCTGGGCAAGTATTTTGCTGAAAACAGAACGCCAATTCGTGATTTTAATTTATTGTCTCCCTACTTGGTAAAAGCATTGGTGGCGACAGAAGATGCTCGGTTTTATGAGCATACAGGTATTGACTTTCAAGCATGGGCTGGTGTTTTGGTTGGCATGGCTAAAGGGGGCGATCGGGGAGGAGGAAGTACGATTTCTCAGCAGTTAGCTAAAAATCTTTTTAAAACGCGTACCAAAAAAGGCTTTTTTAAAACAGGCATTTTGGGCTATATCCCCGGATTAAATAAGTTGATCTACAAATCCAAAGAATGGGTGACAGCGATTAATTTAGAACGTTTTTATACGAAGGATGAAATTATACTTTGGTACTTAAATACGGTTGATTATGGCAACAATGCCTATGGAATTAAGGTGGCGGCTAAGACGTATTTTAATACGAGTGCGGATAGTTTAAATGTGCAGGAAGCTGCGATTTTAATTGGTTTGCAAAAGGCGACAACTACGTATAATCCAACCCGGTATGATGGAAAGCCTTTGGCGGAAAATAAGGCATGGAAGCGTAGAAATGTGGTTTTATCTCAAATGGTGAAGGCAGGTTATTTGAAAAAATTGGCCTATGATTCATTGGCTAAATTGCCCATCGTTTTAAATCCTAATGAAGAGTCGCCCTATGATGGAACGGGTAATTATTTTAAAGTGGCTGTGGCCAAATTTGTTACTGATTGGGCCAAGGAAAATGAAATGGAAGTGGATTTATATCGGGATGGCTTGAAAATTATGTTAACTATCGATTCACGACTCCAATTGCATGCAGAGGAAGCCGTTGAAGGGGGTATGCGAAATATTCAAAAATCTTTTGATAACCACTGGACCGGTCAAAATCCTTGGGTTGATGAGCATGGTGTTGAGATTGTAGGATTCATTGATACGGTTGCTAAGCGGACGGATTATTATAAAGCCTTGGCTAAAAGATTTCCAACTAGCCCTGATTCGGTTTGGCATTACATGAAAAATGTGAAGCGAGATATGTGGGTTTATTCTCGTAATGCCTTGGGTGAGGAGAAAAGAAGGTTGAGCTCGATAGATTCGATCGATTATTATAAACGTTTCTTGCAGTCTGGTATGATGACCTTAGATCCTTATACGGGTCATATCAAGGCTTGGGTCGGTGGTTTAGATTATAAATATTTCAAATACGATCATGTTAAGCAGAGTAAACGTCAGCCCGGTTCTACCTTTAAACCATTTGTTTATACGGCGGCTATAGACGGACCTAAAGATTTATCACCTTGTTATATGGTGAAAGATGAACCCTTTGAGATAGAATTCGAGGAGAAGGGGGAGAAGAAAATTTGGCGTCCATCCAATGCGGATGGTACTTTCTCTTATATGATGATGCCGCTTCGTCGGGCTTTAGCCAAAAGTATCAATTCAGTAGCAGCTCGATTAACCAATGAGGTGGGTGCAGATACGGTCATGTATTATGCGCAAAAAATGGGAATTAAAAGTCCTTTGAAGCCTGTTGCGTCCATTGGGCTTGGATCCTTTGATGTTTCGCTTTATGAAATGATTGGTGCTTATTCTGCATTTGTCAACGAAGGAATTCATGTGGAGCCTATGATCATTCAAGAAATACGGGATCAAAATGGCAAAGTATTACAAAATTTTGAACCTATTTCATTTAGGGTGATTAGAAAGGAGTCGGCGCAACTAGTTAGGTCGATGTTGGAGGGTGTTATACACGAAGGAGGAACTGCGAGTTCATTGCTTTGGTCGGATGGAGAAGTACTTTTACCTACAGAAAATAGGTATGCACATAATTTTGCAGGTAAAACGGGAACTACCTCCAATCATTCAGATGGTTGGTTTATCGGCATGACGTCAAATTTAATTTCGGGGGTTTGGGTAGGAGGAGATGATCGATCCATCCATTTTCGAACCAGTGCTTTAGGGGAAGGAGCTAAAACGGCTTTGCCTATTTACAAGCGTTTTATGATTCGTGTGGTCAAGGATCCGGCTTTAGCCATGTACAAGCCAGTCCCATTTGATAAATTAGATCGTCGGGTCGTTAAAAAGGATTTTGATTGCCCAGGTTCCTACAGTACTTTGCCTGATTCCCTGCAAGTGACCGATGCCGAATTAGATTCCTTAAATGCATTGATGGGGGAATCAAATGGCGATGGTACAAATTTAGATTCTATTCCCAAAGGACCTCAATAAAATGGAATCAATCGAAATTATTAATTATTTCAAATCTCTTCAGGATCTAATATGTGATGGTATTGCACAAGCGGATGGCCAAGGCACATTTAAGGAAGATGTCTGGACAAGAAGCGAAGGCGGCGGAGGTCAGTCAAGAGTGATCCAAGATGGAAAAATTTTGGAAAAGGCGGGTGTCAATTTTTCAGCGGTCCATGGGCCTTTGCATCCAAAAATGGTAACAAGCTTGGATGTTAATGAGGAAGTTGACTTTTTAGCGACTGGAGTTTCTATCGTTATGCATCCCTTTAATCCTTGGGTTCCCATCATTCACATGAATGTACGTTACTTCGAATTGAGCAATGGTCAAAATTGGTTTGGAGGGGGCATCGATTTAACCCCCCATCTTATACTCCCTGAACAAGCTACCTGGTTTCACCAACAATTAAAATCTGCTTGTGATTTGTTCGATCCTATGTATTATTTGACGTACAAAAATTGGGCGGATGATTACTTCTACAGTCCTCACAGAGAAGAAACTCGAGGAGTGGGTGGGATATTTTTTGATTATCTTAAATCTAATTCAGCTGAAGAAAAAGAAAATACCTTTGATTTTGTCAAAAAAATAGGTGAGTCTTTTGTCCCTATTTACAGTCATTTGATGCAATTGAATGCGGATAAACCTTTTGGCCCACGGGAAAAAGACTTTCAATTATTACGGAGGGGCCGATATGTCGAATTTAATTTAGTTCATGACCGAGGAACTAAATTTGGCCTTGAAACGAACGGTCGGACCGAATCTATTTTAATGAGCATGCCTCCCATGGCTTCTTGGGAGTATATGTATGACTCGTCTCAATTCCCTGAGGGACAAAAAACAATTAATCTCTTGAAAAAGGGGGTTGATTGGTTGGCCTAGTAAAAAAAGGCTTTTTCAAACTTGCTTTCTTGCCACATTTATCATTGCTTTGAAAATGATAAAATAAAATTTTTAAAATATTTTTTATCATTTTTTTTGCTTTGAATATGATAAAATAATATTTTAAAAATATTTTTTATCATTTTTTAGGGGTTTTTCAATTTGAAGGAACTCTATGAATAATTGGGTAAAAGTAAGGGTATAAATTTTTTATAAATGGATTATTTGCATAAAACAGATCATCAATTATGTGAATTACTTTTTAAAGGCGATTCAAAAGCCTTTGAATTTATTTATAATAAGTATTTTAAATATTTATATCGATATGTCAATCACTCATTAGGCTCTAAAGAGGATTCTGAGGAGATTTTACATGATTTGTTTTTAAGTATTTGGCAGAATCGTAGTAATAAAATGATATTAGACCTACGGGTTTATTTATATGTTTCGGCAAGAAATTTGATTAATAAACATTTGAGGAGTAAGATCAACTTTTCAAAATATAGAGAATTTGAATTGTTGCATAAGGTATTTAGCAGTAATGAATCTGAATCAATTGCTAATTCAAATGATTTTAATGTTCGATTAAATTTTATTTTGGATTCGATGTCTGAAAAAACAGCCAAAGTTTTCAGAATGAGTAAAATAGAAGAGATTTCAGTTAAGAAGATATCGGAGGAACTAAGCATATCTGAGAAAGCTGTGGAATACCATATCACGAAGTCTCAAAAGATTTTAAAGGAAAAGTTTAAAGACTTTTATTCAGCAAATTAAATTTTTATACAATACGATGACAAATAAGGAATTTGACTCACTGAGTGAAAAATTCAATCAGGGTAAATGTTCGGAGGAAGAGTTGATTCTTTTGCGAAAATTGTCTGCCGAACATTTAAAGTTTCAAAGCAATACAAATTTAGATTTCTCAAAGGAGGCCCAAGATAGAATTTGGAAACTATTGGATGTTGAAAAAAGGCCCATTAGAAAAATTAATTATTATTGGCTTAGATAGAATTTGGAAACTATTGGATGTTGAAAAAAGGCCCATTAGAAAAATTAATTATTATTGGCTTACTGCAGGTATAGCAGCATCATTGTTACTGACAGTCAGTTTTTTTATGCTTTGGGAATTAAATAGAAAGGTTGAGTTTTCCGCTATTCCCACGCATGGGGTTGAAACAAAAAATAATGCAAATTCATTGCAAAAAATCACTTTGCCAGATGGAAGCCATGTGTTGTTAGGTAAAAACGCTCATATCTTAGTGGACGAAAATTTCGGTGTTAAATCAAGAACCGTTTATTTGACTGGAGAGGCATTTTTTACGGTAACAAAAAATGAAAAAATCCCATTTTTCGTTCATGTGGACAATTTGATTACGGAAGTTATTGGTACTTCATTTAAAATAAGTAAACCTACTTCAGATAAAATGATTGAGGTATCTGTTAAAACGGGTAAAGTTTCGGTTTATACTCGAGATCAAAATTCAATTAAAAAATCTAATGGGGTGATTATCACTCCCAATCAAAAAGCTGTTTTTAATATAATGAGTCGGACCATTAATGAGAGTATTGTAGACCTTCCTCAAGTAATAGTACAAAATGTGAAAAAGTCTGATTTTGAATTTGATGATGTTAACGTGAACGAGATATTTAAGAAGATGCAAGAGATTTATGGAATTGAGATTATTCAAGTTAATTCCAATATTAATCGTTGTGTGTTTACGGGTGATTTAAATGGCTTAGATATGTTTAGAAAATTAGATTTTATCTGTTCATCCATTAATGCTACTTACGAGGTACGTGGCTCATCCATTTTTATTAATGGGGAGGGTTGCAAATAAGTTTGAAATTTAAAAAGAATTTAAAATATGGAAAAATAAAAAAGAAATGAAAAATAGTCGATAATGCGTCAACATTACCGACTTAAATGTACTCATTCAACGGTATTGAATGTTTTCGTCAGACGAAAGTACATGAGTTATTGATCTTGAAAAAACCTTTAACAATGTAAAATTATGAACAAAAAATACAAATCTCCAAGATTACTTATAAGAGTTATGAAAATTTCCATGCAACAACTTTTTCTCTGTTTGATTTTTTGCACGTTTGCACATGCCAATACTGCATTAAGTCAGGATGTTTTAAGTGAAACGGTTACTATTCAGGCTGAAAATACACAGATTAAACGTGTTCTTTCACTGATTGAAAAACAAGTTGATTACCGTTTTATTTATAGCTCAAGCGCCATCAATATAAATAAAAAGGTGAGTCTGAACGTTACCAACAAAAAACTAGAGGAAGTTCTTAATGACTTATTTAAATTAATTGATATTCAATATTCAGTTCGGGATAGAAGAATTTTATTAAGAAATAACAATCTTTCTGGTGCGACAACTAGTTTGAATAGTAACCCAATATTAGATAAGCCAGTTAAGGGAAATGTGAAAGATGAAAATGGCCAAGCCTTACCTGGTGTAACTATTCAAATTCAAGGTACGAACCAAGGTACACAGACTGATGCCAATGGTAATTTCACATTTTCATCCTTAGATGATAAAGAAGTGCTTGTGATTTCCTTCGTAGGTTATATCTCTCAAAAAATTCTAATAGGCAATAAATCGCTAATTGAGGTTTCTTTAATTCCCGACAATAAGGCCTTAGATGAGGTAATTGTGGTCGGTTATGGAACTCAAAGGAAAAGTGATTTAACTGGTGCGGTTGGAACCATAAAAACAGATGCCATTCAAGAGCGTAGATCTGCGTCATTAAATCAAGCTATTGCGGGTCGTGTTACAGGTGTTAACGTTTCTTCTAATTCAGGTCGTCCAGGAGGGCGTTCCAATATTCGGATTAGAGGAAATACTTCAGTAAGCGTAGCAAATAATCCATTATATGTCATTGATGGAGTTATTTTGAATGCTTCAGAATTAGCGAATGGTAGCACACCCATTGATTATTTGAATGCAAACGATGTTTCGAATATTGAGATTTTAAAAGATGCCTCTGCTACAGCCATTTATGGAGCTAGGGGAGCTAATGGTGTTATTTTAGTCACCACGAAAAGAGGAAGTCAAGACGGAGGTAGAATTAGTTATGATACCGATTTTAGTTTAGGGGTTATTCCTAAAAAAATACCTCTATTGAATTCTACGGAGTTTTTATTGGTAGAAGATCAAGCATATGCAAATGCTAAAAAATATGATCCCGTAGGTTTTGATGGTGGTAAATATATGAATCCTGCTAGTAAAAGAACAAATCCATTATTATTTGATTCAAGTGGAAAGCCTTTGTATAATACAGATTGGCAAGATGAATCATTCCGAAAAGCATTAACGCAAAATCACCAATTGGCTTTTTCTGGAGGTAATTCAAAAGAAAGTTATGGTTTATATTTAGGCTATCGAAATGAAGATGGTTTAATGAATGGGTCTTGGTTGAATCGTTATTCAGCAAGATTTGTCATGGATAGCCAAATTAAATCTTGGATTAAGATTGGTGGAAGTTTAAGTTATAATGACCAAAAGGAAAGTCAAGTAGATCCTTTAGGTGGTGGTGGTATTATTGCCATGCGTCAGGTATTAGAGGCACTTCCAATTGTTCCGGTGGTATTATTGCCATGCGTCAGGTATTAGAGGCACTTCCAATTGTTCCAGTTAAATATCCAGATGGAAAATGGGGAAGCAATGAAGATTATCCCGGTATGGAAGGGGGAGGTAGCCCAATTCAAGTTTCTGAGGAGAGATTATATTATTTGAAAACTCAATCTTTGTTAGGTAACGTGTATTCAAATATTAATTTGGCTAAGGGCCTAGAATTAAGAACTACGGTGGGTGTGAATATTATTAATCAGGAAACTGATTATTATGGCGGAAGAACATTAAATTATATTTCGAGAAATCAAGGTGGAGACGCTTATTTGACGGCTGATCGTCATAATTCTTGGCAAATTGAAAACTATTTAACTTATAACAAGAAGATTTCATCTGATCATTCGATCGTAGCCATGTTAGGACAAGCTCTTCAACATGTGGATAGAATGAATTTCACAGCTAGAGCGCAAAAGTTTCAAGATGATTATTTCCAGTTTAATAACCTAGGCACGGGTGCAGTAACTCCAGCCTCTTCTTCTAGCTTAAGTGCCTATGGCTTAGATTCCTACTTTGGTCGTTTTAATTATAATTTGAAAGACAAGTATCTCTTGACTTTTACGGGACGTATGGATGGCTCTTCTAAGTTTGGTGCGGCCAATCGATATGCTATATTTCCATCGGCAGCTTTAGCTTGGAAGGTCGTTGAAGAAGATTTCATGAAAGATATTCCATTTGTATCCAATCTTAAGGTTCGGACTAGTTATGGTATTACCGGTAACTCTGAAATCACGGCATATCAATCTTTGGCTGGACTAGGTAATTATGCGGTCATTTTTAATAATGCACGCCAAGTTGGAATCGGTATAAATCGATTAGCAAATCCTGATTTACGTTGGGAAAAAACAGAGCAAATTGACGCTGGATTAGAGTTGGGCTTGTTAAATAATAAAATCAACATTGAAATTGACTTGTACAGAAAGTTAACCACGGATATGCTTTTGAGTGCCCCAGTACCATCAAGTAGTGGATTTACAACGGTTAGTCAAAATGTGGGTAGTATGGAAAATCGTGGGGTTGAATTTGCAATAAACACGGTTAATATCGCTCGACCTAATTTTACTTGGAATTCTACATTCAATATTTCATTGAACCAAAATAAGGTGATTGCCTTAACGGGTGGTGCCGCTCGACCTAATTTTACTTGGAATTCTACATTCAATATTTCATTGAACCAAAATAAGGTGATTGCCTTAACGGGTGGTGCTGATATTTTCTTAGGTCAAACGGTCGTTAGAGAAGGTGCTCCTGTAGGTTCATTCTTTGGTTTTGTACACCAAGGAACTTGGAGCACAGCTGAAGAAACTATGGCTGCTAAGTATCTTAAAAAGCCAGGTGATATCAAATATCAAGATACCAACAATGATGGAAAGATCAATGACAATGACCGCGTGATCATAGGAAAGGGTATTCCAGATGGATTTGGTTCATTCATTAATACCATCGCATTTAAAAAATTAATACCATCGCATTTAAAAATTTAGAATTGATGGTTGACCTACAATTTATGTATGGAAATAATGTGCTTTTTAGAAGTAAGCACTCTGCTGAGGATAGAGTAGGTATTGCCAATAGTTTCAAAACTGTTCTTAATGGATGGACTCCAACGAATCAAAGTGCTACATTGGCTGAATTGAGACCAGTACCTGCTGGTTACAACACCAACAATGATACCGATAAGATTCAAGATGGTTCATTTTTAAGAGGTAGAAATGCGGTTCTTTCTTATAAGTTCCCTAGTGAAATGACTAGAAAAATGAAATTGAGCCGATTAAGAGCTTTTGTTTCTGTTCAAAATTTCTTTTTATCAACCAAATTTCCTGGCTATGATCCGGAGGTTGCAACCTCAGGTTCTGCATTTGATCAGGGTTTAGATTTATATGCTTATCCGAAGGCAAGGACATTTATGGTAGGTTTAAATATTGGTTTATAGAAAATATCATTTAAAAAATATAATACGATGAAATACACGATAAAAAAATACTTGATATTAGCAATCGGCTCTTTACTAATTTTTAGCGGTTGTTCTACGTTTTTAGAGGAACCTGATAGGTCTAACTTTACTAAAGAAAATTACTTTACAAAACCCGAACACGCAGAAAGTATCATAAATTCAATTTATGAAAACATGCGAAATGTTTTGGGTGGTGGTTTTGGTGGTGCACCTTGGATGATGCTTGAATTTGCAACAGGTTTAGCAAATACTGAACTTGGACAAGCTCAGAATAGCATATTTGTTAGAAACTTGGTTAACAATTCAGATAATGCCTATGGCCAAACATACTGGACGAATCATTATAGGGGAATTGGTAATGCAAATTTAGCTATTGCTAAAATTCCAGGTATTAAAATGGATGAAATAGCTAAGAAGAAATTCTTAGGTGAAGCTAGATTTCTTAGAGCTATGTATTACTTTGATTTAGTTCGAATATTTGGTTCGGTACCTTTAATTTCTGAGCCAATTGACCTAGGTTCAAAAGATCTTTATCCAGATCCAGCTAGCGTTGATAATATTTATAAATTGATTGAGTCAGATTTACTAGAGGCGGAAA
>Ga0209829_10001899_pt1 | contig 16401 bp, 20 predicted proteins | sample C_140205_EF_Meta_FD_187311 | JGI IMG/M metagenome (GOLD analysis project Ga0209829, IMG submission 187311) | Freshwater microbial communities from Lake Croche, Canada to study carbon cycling - C_140205_EF_MetaG (SPAdes) (version 2) | ecosystem: Environmental > Aquatic > Freshwater > Lake...
GAATTGCGACAGTACCGGTGTTCCCGCGTCTTCATGTAACGTGAAATTTGTTGCCGATTCATCGGATTATACCAGATTCAGAAAAATGCAAGCGAACAATCATAATTATAATGATTCCAAGAATGGCGGCGACCAACATAATGGTTCTTATGTTGATTGGATGAAAGTCCATCGATTTTAGATTTTAGATACATAATAATTATTGCATAATATATATAATAATATAATATACTATAACCAGAACAGATATGGCAATGATGGCGCGCATAATTACCGAATTAAATAATGGAATTGCAACTGCACCCAAAGGAATGCCTTTCAAAGATTCAACATCCGACGGAGACAGTTCTTTTGCAATTGGCCGACGTGCGTATGTCGAAACAAAAACGACCAATCCGACGATAAGTCAAAAGCTGGAAAAGAAATGGTACGGCAATCGAGATGCATCCCAAATTGTGGCCAATCGCAGAATCGACCAAGTCGGAGTCGGATCATTAAATACGAATGGCAAACAGATTGCGTTTAAAACCACGAGTGATATAAATGTTACGAATCGTGCATTATCTCGTGCTCGGGCGGGTGGTTCAATCGTTCCACCAAAAGTAACCGGGAATACAATGCGGATGTTTTTTTAAAATACTCATAATACTTCAAAATATATGATTATTTTATAGTAAAAAAATAATGATACAATATATATAAAACAAAAACAGGTTCAAATGCAAAAGTATTTAGTGGAATTTTTGGGAACACTCTTTTTTGTTTATGTTATTTTGGCCACTGCAAATCCTTTGGCCATTGGTGCCGCTTTAGCACTTGCCATCCTATTGACCCAGAACATTTCTGCGGGTTATTTAAATCCGGCCGTATCAATTACGATGGCTGCAGCGGGAACTATATCGACAAGTGAGCTTATTCCATATTGTTTGGCCCAAATAATGGGCGGACTTGTGGCGCTTGAAATTTACAAGAGATTTAAGCTATAAATAAATTTCCGATAATATTATTTAGATTTTTCAATAATCCTGAAAAATATATATAAACCAACAAGTGTCAGAGAACCAACATAAAGATTGACCATATAATCGGATTTAGACGAGTCGGTCGGTTGTTTTTTTGATGGATAGATAGTGGACCGGTCCAAATGAGTGGCCTGTTTTGGTTCGTCGGCAAATTTGACAATTTTGTCACCAGAGCCGATTTTACGAGGAAACTCCGTAGACATGGTCGAAGGAGTTTGGAAATCGACCAGCGTGACATATGTTGATTTTTTATCAGACGTATCATCGACTTCAAATGAAATATTAACGGGTTCTTGTCCTGTAAGTTTTTGCCCGACGAATGCAGTAGGTTGAACATCGGTATTATTTTTCCAATTAGATTCCAATTCCGATTTATTTATTTCGGTCGACGCGATATTGCGTTCGGCTAAAGAGGGGACATGATGGTTAGGTGAATCGTCGGCGCTTTCATTTTTAAAATATAACCAACCAAGACTTGGTACGCTCATTGTATATGATTATTTATATATAGTAAGAAATAAATAATTATATTGTTTTTAGACGAACTCCTTTACGAAATCTCCAAACCACTATATATTTTTTAAAACTCGCTCGAAAATTCAAACACATCGGCGTCCACGGTTTTATTCGCCAGAGCATATTCAGAATTGGTGCGTTCAAAGAAATTCACCTTGGTCTCAATACTAATCAATTCCATGAAATCGAACGGATTCGACGCCATGTATATTTTATCATAGCCCAATTGTAGACAAAGCCGGTCTGCCACAAATTCAATGTATTGCATCATCAATTTCGCGTTCATACCAATGAGTCGGCATGGCAATGCTTCAGTAATAAACTCCTTTTCGATTTCCACGGCTTCTTTGATAATTTCGTATATTTGTTTTTTGTTCAGTTTTTTCATCAGTTTGGTGTATAATAAAATAGCGAACTCGGTGTGGAGCGCTTCGTCGCGCGAAATAAGTTCATTCGAAAAGGTAAGTCCAGGCATGAGACCGCGTTTTTTTATCCAATATATGGAAGCGAACGAACTACTGAAGAAAATCCCCTCTACACATGCAAACGCCACCAATCGAGCGGCAAATGAACTTTGGCTGTCATGAATCCATTTTTTCGCCCAGTCCGCTTTTTTTGTGATACATGGGTAATTATCAATCGCTTGGAATAATTTGACACGTTCCCCGCTTTCCTTGATATAGGTATCAATCAATAGACTATACATTTCGCTTTGTCCGGTCAAAATACCATTGAATATGCCCGAATGATTTTTAGGCTCATTAAAACAGTATGTTTTTTCATCGTCGGAAATTTTGATAATACTTTTTATGGTTATTTTTTTGGCGGGCTTATTGGATGAATCACAATCCAAACAATTCAGACATTTCGACGAAAACCCCATCATCACCAATTTGACCACATCATTTCCCAAAATAGTCAACGTATATTTTGCACCGTCTGAATCATTCGGTCGCGCCATGGAAAGTTGTTTATTTCCTACAACAATTGTTTCGGTAAATCTCCCAAATTTTAGTGTGCTTTGCGAGCCAAGTGTTGTCAACATCAATTGAACATCTTTTAGAAAAACATGGTTGGTCGAGGTTAATTGTAAATAAGTTGCATGTTTATGTGAATCGGCAAAAGTATCAGCAAATCCCTCCAACCATTTCAAACGAGTATCGATGCTATAGTTGATGGGCACTTTAAATCGCGGTTTGTTTATATCGGAAATGGATTGTACTGTCTCCGTATCTGCACAATAAGACCCATGAATATACGGATTTTTGAATTCATCAGAGTCGGTCATTTCGATTACCGGTAATTCATACGAAATAATGGCGCTACCGACCCGTAATTTATTCGTTTCGACCCGTTTTTCCAAACCTTTCGATGCGTGAATCAACCATTTATGTCCGTCCGTACAATCTAATTCTAAGCCGTTTGATAAAGATACGCGGTATATCGCTTGATTTCCTGTATATTTAATTTCCACATTTGAAAATTCGGTTCCATTCCATACATCAACAAATTGATTTTCCAAATCCTTTATCATATGGTATCCGCGATTCGTCATGATTTTGGTGTCTCCGGTGACACAATGGATGTTTTCCATGGCAATTTGAAATCCGTAAAACGCCCTGGCTTCGGCCAATTGAACATCGCTCATGAACCGAACGGCCAGATTTTCGAGAACGATTCCATCGGATGCGGCAAAAAAGGCAAGAACCATGGAAACAAAATGTTTTTCGTCCGACGATAGCTTGTTCCAGTCGCCAATGTCTTTGGAAAGGTCGATTTCTTCCGCCCGCCAAAAACAATCCACCTGTTTTTTATACATTTTCCAAATCGAATCATCTTGTATGGGAAACATGACGTAGCGATTTTTATTTTCATGTAATAATGGATCATAAACCACCATTTTATCGACAATGTCACTTTGACGTTCTACAATTTTATTTTGTGAGTGATTGAACGGGGGAATTACAGAATCTACGTTTTTAGTAGAAATCGAAGATTTTGACATTATCGATTCCTAAATAATATATCAGAGAGATTTTTTATTGGTAGATTTATACGGGCTACACGTTTAAATCGTTTTTAATATATGTATGAGCATTTGCTGAGCGGTTTTTATTAACAATTACCCTATATTTTGTAAAATTGAAATCATTATTCAAATACTTATGTCAGAATACTTCACTATCGTTCCGTATTCTGTGTCCGTAACTGCGTCTTCGACTTCGTCACGTCCACTATATTACACTTTTAAAAAATCAAAACTCAATAATCAGAAACCTTCGCTGTCGCTACGGTTTCTGTGTCCGTAACTTCGTCTTCGCCTTCGTTACGTCCACTAAAAATGAATTCCCACTACGCTCTCCGGCCAAATAACTACAAAATCGACAGGCGAAACCAAATAATACGTAAAATAAACGAAAATTGTATTATCTTAGATAGCAGAGTCGCCGTTGCAACACAAATTGCCAAAATGCGTCAAGTATATTTGTTACTAAATGAAAATTTTGATTTGTTCAGTCACAGCGTCATTATATTAGATGCCGCCTATAAACAAATAGATGAATTAAGTGCTTCGATACATAAATTGATGGAAAATGGTCCGACCAAATCTATACAAACATGTAAAAGTGCATTGTTACAATTTACAAAATATAAAAAATTGTATAAAAACTATTGGGCGGATATAGCGGATGCATTAAACACAAAAACTTGTGAAGATATGACGCGCGAAATTTTAAAATATATTCATTAAAAATATACAAAATATACAACAATATTAAAACGTACGCTTTCTGTGCAGTGCCTACGTTTGTATCCAAACTAAACAATTTTATATTTCACGGACTTTATAATGAATTAACCCATATATATCCAAATACAATCGCTACAGCGCATACCATGAGTGCGTTATTTGTCCAAAAATCGGAATCGTTCGCCAACGATTTTACCGAATATTCGATTGAATGTCCCGTTTTTTTTCGATATGTGATGGTCATTTCCGATACATCATTTTTATTGAAATTATCGGACAAGAATTTTACAAAAAGAGCGATTTGTTGGTCATGGGTCGTTCCATTCGTTCCGTCGCATTTCGCCTGGAACGCGACAAGGTTTGTATTATGGGACGTTTTGTCTGTCATATTAAATATTTATTTCGATTACCAATCATAAATCCATTCCATTTTCGGTTCAATTTTACCAAAAAATGCATGTTTCCTAAAAACAAAAATAAAAAATGTGTCTATAATGTAAATACGAATATTACAAAATGTACAATTTAATTACAGGAATTACACTATTAAAACAAATCCGACCATTCTTCCATAAATATATTCTACGCACCTTAAACGCGCATGAATATTTGTTTATAAATTCAATCATCATATTTATTGTCATATTGGTTTATTTAGGGTATATGTTTTTTGTTGAACATATTTCATTGGGAGAAACCGTCGATAAATGCTGTAAATTATCGTATTTTCAAATTATCGGAATGATAATGTTATCCATTATCACCATGGCTTCCACTATGTTGTTTTTTGATTTTGACAAACACTATAATACGCCTCTCATAAATGCCATGTACTTTTACGGAGTATCCATTATTATTTTACTTTTGATAGGTGTGTTCGGATTCAATGAAAAATACAATTGGAAACAATTATGTGGCATTATAGTCATTATGTTTGGTATTTATTTGATAACGTAGTTTTTTATTTTATTTTTATTTTTATTTATATTTTCGAAGACCCCGAGATTTGTAAATAATCGTTGTCAATAATCGCTAATTTGTATATCATACATTTCGTGAAGGGAGAATACGTCAATTTAAAATGTTCCGAATGTAACATGATAAATTCGATTAACGTTACTTCTTCGTCGCACGGAATGGATATGACCCCGTGTCCATTGGAATTACAAATAAATACATCGCGAATTGCATATTTATTCATTATATTCAAATCCGGTTTGTTCGAATCAGGTTCTCTCATCTGTTTATCCAATTCAGGCAATTCGATCATTTTTTGTTTGTTTTGGTTATTATTTTTATTATTATTCGACAATGCAAGCGGAATATCATCGTGAAGTTTTATATTTTCTTCGATTTGTATCGCCCTGGCCAACTCGCCATGAAGTTGTGCCAATGACTGGTGTTTGTATAGCATTACACAAACCCCATTTTTTCGGAATCGTTCGGCATATATATTACATATATGCATAGGTTTATTTACAATACATTCACTTATTTTACATTTTACTTCTGCATACATATCTGTTACCGCCTCAGCAAAAGCACACGAAACGGCAATCATTTTAGTGGACGTAACGAAGGCGAAGACGAAGTTACGGAGACAGAAACCGTAGCTTTCGGAACGGAAGCGAAGGTTTCTACGGTTTTACTATTTTAATTGATTGATTATTTTGATTTGCCGGTCGAAACGTACGATAAAGGTATTTCAATTTTACAGTATTTTTATAGTCCACGAAAATATCGATATATACATATATATAAACAAAAAATGAGTCTTTGTAAATACAAAGATATATTTGGCGCGCCAGGTACAGGAGCGCATTCACTAAAACTCGGAGGAATTTCATTGGTCGATACGCTGTTGGTGTTTCCATTTGCATATTTTTTATCGAAATGGTTCGACCGTTCCTATTGGATAATGTTGGCATGGTTGTTTTTGTTTGGCATTATTGCTCATAGAATGTTTTGTGTTAGGACAACGGTCGATAAGTTTTTGTTTCCTAACGTAAAAGAATAAAGATTCTACAATAATTAATTTTGTAATACCATTATTTTATTTATAAAATAACAATTTCACTCGATACACCAATTTAGACATTTACTAAACCTTTATATAAAACAATATATATATAATATTTCAAAATGAGTTTTACGGTATCTGATAATACAATTTATATTTCAAAGTCATTAGAAATTGGCGGTTCGATAAATATGAATAATCCGGACTCCGCCATAAATGATACAACGGTTGCAACAACATCTTTTGTGAATACGCGCATTAGTTCTGAAATAAATAACATTTCGACGTTTTTAGTGCCAACTGGCAGCGTATTATCATATATAAGTTCTTCGGCGCCGACCGGTTGGTTTATTTGCGACGGCTCGTCCTATTTAAGAACGACATATTCCGGATTATTTTCATTGATTGGTACTACATTTGGTTCAGTCGATGGAACACATTTTAATGTACCCGATTTACGCGGAAGAACCACCATTGGCTCTGGACAAGGCGTAGGACTGACAAATCGAATCATAGGAATTTCTGGTGGCGAAGAAACACATACATTAATTACGGCAGAAATGCCAAGTCATGGACATGGCGTAACGGATGGTGGACATAGTCATACAGTTACTGACCCCGGACATAATCACACAATTACTGACACCGGACATGCACATACGCAAACGACTATAAATGACGATTTTAACAATAGCGGAGGTAGTCCGCCTGGATTTTCGGCCGATTCGGCTGGTTCCAGAACATGGTCGAATATTAATTCGGCAACTACCGGAATTTCAATAAACAGTCGTACTACCGGAATTTCGAATAATAGTAATACTACAGGGATTTCGGTTAATAATACGGGAAGTGGTTCGTCACATAATGTAATGCAGCCATTTATTGCTTTAAATTATATCATAAAATATTAGAGAGATTTTCTAAAATAATATATGGCTCCAACTCCATATATGCAACTAAATTAAAATAATGAATAATCGACTCGTATATTTCGACTAATTATTATTGTAAATTATATTATACCAAAATAGATTATAATATAATGGATTCCGCCTCCGATAAAAAAAAAATATCTATGGTATCAAGTAACCTCGACGAGCATAACCCGGATGAAAAAAAACGTAGCCGCAAGTCAAAAAAACAATCCGATAAAGAAATCATGAAAGAATATTATGCCGAAATTGGAAAAGAATTAGGACAGAATAGCCAAAAATCTACATATGATAACCGTCAATATTTATCATCGAACGAACTGAAACGGTTGGACGAGAAATTCACCGTTCCTAAAAATCGCCACCAAGAAGAATACGTCGCCACTTTAGCAAAAAAATCGAAGAAAATAATTATAGTGACTGGGCCAGCGGGCACAGGAAAAACGCTATTTGCCACCGAATTCGGAGTGAAGAATTTTTTGAATGGGCTGTATGATAAATTAATATTTACGCGCCCATCGGTTTCGGTGGACGAAGATTTGGGATTTTTACCCGGAACATTGGAAGACAAAATGGCGCCATGGGTTAGACCTATATACGATGTATTATATAATTTTATTACACCTAAAGAAGTTCAGTCGTTACTGGAAGACAAATTAATTGAAATCGCCCCTCTCGGATTTATGCGTGGGAGAACCTTCAAAAATTCATGGATAGTAGCGGACGAAATGCAGAACTCTACCATTTCGCAAATGAAAATGTTATTAACGCGTTTAGGCGAAAATAGTCGATTGGTGATTACCGGCGATTTAGAACAATTTGACAAAATCAATGAATTAAATGGTTTGGAAGATTTTTTGGAAAAATTCAAAGGAAAACGGTCATCGAGTATTAGTAGTTTTGAATTTGACCGAAGCGATATTCAACGAGAAGAAGTGGTGAAAGAAGTGTTGGATATTTATTCTGGAGAAATTCCGCCGAATTATTTATTGGATTCGAATGAATTTCCACCAACAACAGAAGGAGACAAATAGGGAAAGAATAATATCGTACTATAAAATATATCGAACAATATTATTATGTCTTTTATAACAAAAACGTTGTCAAATGTACAAAAAATGTTAAAATCGATGAAGGCGCGAGTTTCATCAGTAAAACCCAATAATTTATTACACAGTCGCTCTCTGTTGTATTTTATATTTGTGATTGCTCTGGGAAATTTGTTTTATTTATTTACTTTGCAAGATTTGACATCCGTCATTGTGTTTATGTTGGTCGGGTTTTTGACGTCCTTTTTTAGTAAAAATATGATGGTTATTTTATTTATTGCAATTGCAATTACAAACATATTGAAATATGGCACGGGCATTCGAGTGAGCGAAGGATTTGAAACGGACGATTCAACTGATTCGAACGATAATAAAGACGAATCGACAGATGATTTAGATAGTTCGGCCAAACCAAGCGAAACTGAAAATTCCGATGATAAAAAAACGAAAAAAACGGTGGGTTCGAATGAAATAAAACCCAGCTCAGATATGACTATTGATAATTCTAAGAATAAATTATCAGAATCTCCGATTGAACCCACTGACCTCGAAGACCTTCAAAAACAAACGAAAGAATTAATCGACCGGGTATCCAAAATTACGCCTCTATTGAAAAAGGCCGAAACGTTTATCGATTTATCGCTGTCGGCACCAGCACAAGTTTCTGCATCGGTACAAGCAAAGAAATAGATTTTATAAAAAATATCTTCCAAACATAATATATAATATATAAATCAATTTAAAATAGGTAAAAATGAAGGAATTAAAATACAAAAAAATCGTTCCTAAAACTGTCGTATTTGTAGGAATTGCACTGATTTTATACTCTGTTATTTTGTTATTGAAAAATGGTTACGAATTATTAATTGAAAAAAATAATAAAAATAGAAATATAGAAACGTTTGACTCGGTTTTTGGAGGGTTAGACCCGGCAAAAAATGGCGTAGATGAAATAAATACTAGGACGGTTGATATAAATAAAAAAATTGACACATTACTTCAACGCGGTGGGTCAGATGATATTCAAATAATCAAAAATCAAACAGCTGCTATCAATGATGCCGTGAATTCAATAAATAGTCGTGTGAATTCAATCGATGGTAAAGTATCTCAGTTGTCATTAAGAAAATTTTATTAAAATATGTATCGGTAAACTCCTTTGGAGCGAGCCGGATTTATGCAGGTAGAAGTCGAAGGAGTTCGACATGCTGCGCATGTCTATGGAGAAACCTTCGAGTCGGTTCCGAAAGCTACGGTTTCTGTGTCCGTAACTTCTATGCTACGCCCACTAGTTTCTTCGATTTTCTAAAGAATTACAGTGGTTATTCGGACTATATTATAATCTAATTATAATATAACCCATGAAACACACACAAAACAAGAATTTATTTAAAATAATAATCGTTTTTGTCGGATTGATATCAATTACACTTATTGTAGGATTGGTATTTAAACAAAATAAAAAAAAAGAACAATCAAATGAAGGTTCGGTCGAAGGATTTAAGAGTATCGAAGATGCGTTTGCCGATGCGTTTGACCCCAAAAAAAATGGCGTTGCTTCTGGGTTTGAAAAAGCAGGAAAAGACATAAAAGGGGGATTCGATGAAATGGGGGATTTTTTTAAAAAAATCCAACGTTTTTTTGACTGGATAGGCGAGATATTTACTGCAATTGGTGACAGCGTAGCATGCGTATTTGTAAAAATCGGACTATTACCAAGATGTTCAAAATGGTATTTTTTCGATTTCATCGGAAAACTTATATATAGTCCTTTTGCGTTTTTATTTTGGTTTACCAGTTTACAATATATTGAAGATATTGTATGGGATACGGTAAATTCAATCGATGAAATGATTCATGATATGATGGGAATACACGTTGCACATTTTCCAGAAGATGTAGTTACCGATTGTTATAAATTTTGTGATGTATATTATCCACCCTGGCCATTTTAAAAAAAATTATTGTGATATAATATAGTATAACAGTATTACATTATATATTTATTTATTTATTTAGATAATGGGGAAAAAATGTATTCCTGGAGTTATATGTATTGAGAACATGACATTGTTTGTCATGATTGTTATATTAATTTTGATAGTATATTTATATTACACACAAATTTTAAAAGACGGTGGAACAAATCGGCAACCCAACATGGTGATTATTTCGCCTCCCATTTCATCATCGATAAATACAATTGCCCCTTTAGCAAATATATCGTCGAGAGCAGATACATTGAATGACCCATATTCTCCACCCCTTAAAAGCGACGCATTGTATAATACAAACTTGGTATATCAAGCGGATGTTCGCGGCGGGATACCTGTAAACGTCAAAACGCGGGGAATCAATACGAATTACGAACAAATCGGAATTTTGACCCGAAGCGGCGGAAGAAGTGGCGATATGATATTACCATTGATGGGTCGTCGAACCATGGCGGGTCGCGACAAATGGCAATATTATACTATTTCGAATAGCGGAAATATGAATACGAAATTGCCCGTCAGCATGAACGGGAAAAGTTGTACCAGTGAATATGGTTGTGATAATATCAACAATGGAGATGTAATTTATGTGGAAGGATATAAGGATACTTTTGCTGCAACCGTGTATGAAACCGGTACGTTCTCATATATTCCGTATTTATGATAGATATTTCAAAATCGGTTATATTGTTATGTTTTTTTTTCGAAGCCTAATATAATATAATGTCTTTTATCGATAATATTAATAAAAATTTGGCCGGAATTATTTCCCAAATAAAAAATTTTCCCAAACCAAAAACAGAACAACCTTTGCCTGGTTCAAACGACGATTCTGCAAAATCTAATACGAATGTCTCCGAAAAATCCCCCGAATCCCCAGATTCCTCCACTGGCGCGATGGATTCTGTGTCGGGACAAACACAACCACAAACCATAATATACTCTATATATAATGATATAATTGATAAATATAATAATATTTTAAATAATATTTTAAAAAAGAAATCCGGCAATTTACCAAAACCAGATATTGTACTTAATGAATCTCCGGTCGAAACTCCGGTCGAATTACCAAAAGAAACAAATATCGAACCTCAAGTCGAAACTCAAGTCAAACTGCATGTAGAATTACCAAAAGAAACACTTATCGAACCAAAACTATTATCAGGTTCAACAATTATAACAACCAATGACCGGTTGGATAATTCCGAAACGAACCAACAAATCGAAGAAATAACAAACGATAATGTCACAAATAAACTCGAAATTAAAACAACTCCTAGCGAAGCAGTGACTATCGTCTCTGGAAATCTCCAAGATAGCGATAATATAGATTCCAGCGCAATTCGCCCGGTTATAACCGATAACGACGGACTTGTAAAAGGAGACGCCACAATTGAAACTAAAACAAACAAAAAAAGCAAAAAAACAAAAAATCTAAAATTCATTGGCTAATCTCTGGAGATTTCCGTAGAATACTTCACCGGCGTTCCGTATTCTGTGTATGTGATGGCGTCTTCGACTTCGTCACATCCACTAGACGTAGTCGAAGTATTCCGTAGATTCTGATAATATATAAATTTGCCAAAAGAAATTATTTAGTTACTATATAACCAAATAATTTCGTAATTATATATATTTATATATAAATACAAATACATTTACCATGAATATGAAATTAACAGATACAAGCAAAATGGACTATAACACAAAAATCAAGTATGATTTTCCAGAAGCTACTTTGTTATTTAATCAATTTCAAAACACATTATCGAATAATAAATTCATACAGATTCCATACCCAAATTCAAAACCTAACTTACAAATCGCGGCGACCACTACCACATCATATACTGCAAATGCCCTATATATTTATAAAAATTTTCACGAAATTGTGAATGTAAAATATGACGGCGAATTGATAATAGAAGCTACGTCGGCATCAAACAGCGGCACAAAAACATATATGTGTTTTTTATTAAAAACCGATAGTTCTGTTCCAGATGACAATCAAATTGATATAGTTATACGTCAATCGATTAAACCAAACTTACCACAAGGATCATTTGAACTAAATCAGTATATGAATAATCCAACAAACCCATGTATATTATATATCGATACAAATAATAATGTGGTTTTGATTTTTACAACTCCCATTCCTGTAAAATCCGATTTTACCGATTTTTCAAATAAACCGACCATTATTTCAACCACCAGTTTGTCGGGCAGTTATAATATTATAAAGGCTTTGCCTATAAAAATAGTAGTCGAAACCAAAACGACTGAAGGATTTCAAGAGGGATTCGAAGATATATACATCGATTGTCAACCCACCGGCGAAACGGCAGAAACAATTGCCACATACAATTTACCGATTCATAGTGATTTAATGGGCGACATTAATCAAACCAATTTCATGAGGACCACCATGAACTTTGCCGTGTTTTTTATGTTATGTGTTGCCGCCTATATGGTAGTGCCATTTTGGTATAAAACATTTATTATGGACGTAATTCATAGTGCAGGAACCGGAGACGAAGTCGCTCGATTGAAGGCGGTAGATATATTATTAGTGGTATGTATATTTATATTTTCATTATCCCTTTCAATTGATGGAATAAAAACAAAAAGTATAGACGAGACAACTGTGGGTGTTATGAGTTTTGTATTATTAATTATGTCATTGGTTATTATGATAAATAAAAAATCATCGGATGATAATTATTCATTTCCAGACGCATCCATGTCACAAAGTCAGCCCGATTTTGCCAGTTTTATATGGGATACATTTACATATGTAAAAGAGAATTCAACAGAAGTGTTTGTCATATGGTTAATGATTTCCATTGCAGTATGGGCACCGACTCTTTACATATATTATTATAAACCTGGTCTTATGCCCGACGCTGACCATACAATTAAATTGATTGCTGGCATGTGGGCAAGTTATGGGAGCATTTTTTCGGTATATTTTACGAAAATGATTTCATTAAAATTGGCGCATTATGATTAAAAATATCCAACTCCTTCGACTCCCTTCGGGAACTACGGAGTTTAGTCGCTCACCTACGCCTCGCTGCGCGGTGCTCTCAGCGGGCAAAGCCCGCCTATGTGGTTCGCCACGCTGCGCCTGGCTTCGCAATGCGAACAACCGGCTCGCTCCAAAACCAATTATTTACCGGTTGACCCAAACCCATTTTCTCCACGTGATGTAACGTCGCCCAAATCATATTCGTGCTTTACCACGTTTACATAAATCGGAATTAATCCAGGCGCGCAAATCTGAACTAATTTATCATATTTTGAAACGAAATGCGTGTCATTAATCAAAACGCTGTCAAATACGCCAATCAGATTCCCCCTATATCCACTATCGATAATCCCCACACTATTGGCGAGTCGAATTTTGGTTTTCGATAAACTCGAACGAGGATACATAAAAAAACCAGAGTTGTATTTTTTGCCGTTTTCGTGAACAATTTTCGCGGAACATTTGACGGCAAAATTGATTTTTGTCACCTCGCCCGGCAAACAATTTACATCTGACGGGACGACAATATCAAACCCGGCATCGGGAAAGGAATTCAGGAGCATATTATTATTATGTTGTTCGGCAGAAGCCAGATATATTTTGTACATTTCGGGAGAGTCGGCAAAAAGCATTAATTCCATGATTTTATCGCTTTTACCAAACATGTATGAATGAATATTGTCCTGTGTGATTAAATTGGTCATTTTTACAAATATTTTTTTATATAGTGTTTGTACATTGTCGTTTTTATGTGTTTTTTGGATATATTAATTTGTCGTTTGCGTTTACAATGCCGTTAACGAAGGTGCCTTGATTATTATTGTCGACACGTAATTGGTGATTTAATTGAGTAAATAGTAAAATGCCTTCATTTCCGTCGAGACCTTTGATAACGTTATTATCGGTTTGTTTCCAATAAATGTTTGAATCTGTGTATGTAATTAGTTGAAACCCAATGGTGGTTTTAGTGGTACATGGTTCAGACGATTTTGTCATGGGATAGAATCCATCACCGAAATCGGATTCATATGAATCGTAAAACATGTCAACCTTATATACTTGGGCAGTCATTATTATGCCGTGTTATTTTATTATTACTAATTATTATATTGCTGTATTGGTAATATAACAATATAATGTCAAATGAAAATTCAATTTTACAATTCGTCCGACAAATATGCCTTAAATAATTCAAATGCCTCTTTTGGTTTATAAGTTGGCACTTCATGTCCGGCAAAATGGACCGTGGCAAAAGTAAATCGAGATTTCGTCGAGAAAGGCGTATTGAATTTGGTAATGTATCCAGCGACTTGTTGGTCGACTTCCCATACTTTCCAATTCGATTTCACCGAATAGCCCAAATCCCAAATCCATTTTTGTGTTCCAATCGTACCACAAACACTATCGTCATCGCCCGAATAAACGAGCACTCTCAAATTCGGACTACTTTTCGAATCCAAAATCTTATTATAATATTTTTCCATCGGCTTCATTTTATCGGCATAGTCGTATTTCACGGTTCTCGAACATTCTTCCCATATAATGTTTGCTTTCACATGAAGACTCGCCTTGACGTCTTCTTGATTCAAATAATCCGTCGAATAATTGTCTTCGCATGGTTGGTATTCCTCTTTCAGAGGAATGGAACTATGTAGTTTATTAGCGAAAAACGCACCAGAATCCCGATATCGATTCATTATATGTTCATTCATCCAGGTTTGTTGTGCCGAAACACATACGGGATAATCGAGCGCATACGGGTTTAGATTTCCGATTTTTTTCATAAACTCGAAGATACTATTGGTGCACGTGGACGTATTGAATAAATTGCGCGAATCGAGACATCCCGCTTTTACGTATTCGTCCCATGCCGGTTTGGGCAGCAATTGTTTCCCCCAATAGGTTTCCATTTCTGCCCCCACGCCGGAATAATAATCGGTATAAGGATTTCCCACCGCGAATCCTTGGAACGCCAGTTTTTGTGTATTGGATTTTTCTGCATTTTCATTATATTGAATGATTTGGTCGGCCAATGTCGGCATATAATGTCCGCCGTAACTTTCGGAAGTAATATATAGTGGCGAATTGGCGTATTCGGGAAATTTCAGCAAAAAGGCCAAAATGGTTTGGAGATTGTCTTTGGCGGCTTGGTCGTCGCCGATTTTATAATCATCCGAATTATCTGAGTAGGAAAATCCAACGCCGACGGGTTGTTCTAAAAACACCATGTTGGCGATTTTGTTCCAACGCCAATCGTTCATTTGGAGTTTACCGTTCGCGTCGGGGCGGAACGGGCCTTGTTCCGTCAAAAAACCGATGAGCCCGGAACACCCGGGGCCGCCATTTGTCCAAAACACGAGCGGGGCAGTGGATGGATTCGATTCGGATTCAGCGAACCAATAATGAATGTTTTTTTGGGTTTGAGCCAAATTCAAATACCCGCTAAATTGATTGAAGTTGATTTTATAGTCGAGACCACTCAGCGAGGTCACTTGATCCGCTAAGGCTGCTTGGCTATATCCATACACCTTGTACACATTTGACAATAGTAACAATGCAATGACACACGAGAAAAACATATTGCTGGTAAATATGATATATTTGTTATGATAAAATATATAATACAATATTTATGTTGTTTATAAATTTAACTTAGTAGCGAGCCGTATTTGTTTTTTAAAACATAGAAGCCCCTACTACTTTATCCGCTACCGGTTTGAACCCACTGTCCATAAATTTAATGGGGTCACTCACACCAATGGGTGCGCGTTCGGCAATCACCGCTTCTTCGAGTGTACTGTGAACCGGAACATTCATTGCCTTTAATTCAACGTCCTTTTTTGCTTGAGTCGGGGTATATTGAATGATTGCGGCACGTCCAGTCACGTTTGCACTTCTACGTAACAATTCATACGCCACAAAGATGTACAATACACCCAAAACGGGATTAGTGTATAAAAACAGAGCGACGGTCACACAAAACATAAAAGCCATTCCTAAAGCGGAATCGACATAGGGCGCAAACCAGGCGGGAGTATTGATGGGGAAAATAATATAGAGGACAAAAATCACAAATAGAACC
>Ga0209829_10001900_pt1 | contig 16394 bp, 18 predicted proteins | sample C_140205_EF_Meta_FD_187311 | JGI IMG/M metagenome (GOLD analysis project Ga0209829, IMG submission 187311) | Freshwater microbial communities from Lake Croche, Canada to study carbon cycling - C_140205_EF_MetaG (SPAdes) (version 2) | ecosystem: Environmental > Aquatic > Freshwater > Lake...
CTGCCGCAGATTCTAACAGGCCTGCGCATCGCCCTCGGCATCGCCTGGCTGGTCGTCGTCGCCGCCGAAATGATCGCGGTGAATTCCGGGCTCGGCTACTTGATCATCGACGCCCGCAACGCCGGCAAGCGCTACGATCTCGTCGTCGCCGGCATGGTGATGATCGGCCTGATTGGCCTCGCGCTGGATGTCGCCGTTCGCCGCCTTGAAACCTTTGACGAAGTCCGCTGGGGATATGCCAACCGCTGAAAAAAACTCACTCGCTGTCGAGGTCCGCGACCTTTGGATGACCTTTCCCGGCAAGCGCAAGGACTCGCCGGTGCATGTGTTGGAAAAGGTGGATCTCGAAGTGAACCACGGCGACTTCGTCTGCATCGTCGGCCCGTCCGGCTGCGGGAAATCCACGCTGCTCAACATCATCGGCGGCTTCCTCAAGCAGACCGGCGGCACGGTTCTCGTTGAAGGCAAGCCGGTCGATGGCCCGGATCCAAAGCGCATCTTCGTGTTCCAGGAGAACGGCGTGTTCCCCTGGCTCACGGTCGAGGAAAACGTGGGCTTCGGCCTGCTGAATCTCGCCACGGACGAGCGCGACAAGATCGTCACCCATTACATCGCGATGGTCGGCCTGACCGGCTTCGCGAAATCCTATCCGCGCGAACTTTCTGGCGGGATGCGCCAGCGTGTGGAGATCGCCCGCGCACTCGCGGCCTCGCCGGACATCATCTACATGGACGAGCCATTCGGAGCGCTTGATTTCATCACCCGCCTGAAGATGCGCGCCGATCTCGTCCGAATCTGGCAGGAGGAAAAGAAGACCATTCTCTTCGTCACGCACGACATCGAGGAGGCCGTGCAGCTTTCCGACAAGGTCATCATCATGAGCCAGCGTCCGGCCACGGTGCAGCTCACGGTGCCGGTCAACCTGCCGCGCCCGCGCGATCTCGATGCCCCCGGCTACCTCGAAGCCCGCGACCACATCTTCCGCGAGATGGGAATGAGTTTGCGCGTCGGGGTGTGATAGGGAATCACTTCCATCGCCCGGCGAATTTACTCGTGGGAAACCAGCAGGATGAGCAGGAAGAACAATTCATCCTAAAATCCGCAGTTGGAAAGCGGATGGGGCGCAAATGAGTCATGTGACGGCAATTCATAGGGACAGACAAAATGTGATGATGGGAAAAAAGCGGAAGGCGGAGTCGTGCGCCCAATCCAAGGCAACCTTTTCCCCGTTCCGTCGGACGAGCGCTTTCCGGAAGGATTCCGGCGCTAGCCAATCTCCGTATTTCAGCGCCTCCGAGGGATTGCCGACGATGACGGCGAGAACCTCGCGCTGGAATCTGGTTAGGGGCATCGTTGCAGATCTTGAGCGGCGCGCCAGGCGCGCCGATTTCCCTATTCGCGCAGGTGCTCGACGACCAGACGCACATCCCCCAAACGGCTGATCTTGGCCTCTGGATGACGAAACCAGAAGCACTGCGCATCGTATTCTTTCACCAAGGCCTCCGCCCGCGCGATCAGCTCGGGAGGTGCCGGGCAAGTGCTCAGCGGACTCTCCTGCTCCAGATTCATGTTTGGAGACTATCGTGGACTCCCCCAAGGCGCAAGACGCCAGTCCTTCACTTCCGGCGCCAGACGGTGACGAGGGAGAAGGTGAATTGGAACTTCCTCGCCGTCTCGCGGATGAGGAAGGGCTCGTCGGATTGGCGGACGAGTTCGAAGGCTGGTGAGAGCGCATTCTGCAGCCAGTCGAAAGTGGTGCCAGCGGGCCAGTTTTCAGGAGGAGTGAATTCCGCCAGCCAGGTGCAGGGGGTGGCGAGGACGAGTTCGCCGCCGGATTTAACGAGCGAGGGAAGGTGATCGAGCAGGCGCTTCGGCTCGGGCAGGCGACAGAGAAGATTGGCGGCGTGGACGCGATCGAAGGTGCCGAGATCGGTGCGGAGATCCATGGCATCGCCGGTTTCGAAGTGAACCCGTCCGGAGTCGAAACCGTCTGGGAGGCGGGCCTCGAGATCGGTGGAGATATGGGCTTCTTCGAGACGCTGATAAGGGATGGCGTTTCCGTTTCGAAGGCTCTCTGCGGCGTCGATGAAAGAGCGGGAAAAGTCGATGCCGATGACCTCGCGGCAGGTGCGCGACATTTCGAAGGCCGAGCGGCCGACCGCACAGCCGAGGTCGAGCGCGCGATCGACCTCATGGTTGCAGAAGTGCTCCGTGGTTCGGACCGCGAAATCGATTGCCTCGTGCAGCGAAGCAGGCGCGTTTTTGCGGAGGATCTCGTCCGCGCGCCCGTAGTGGAAGAGCAGGTACTCGCCTAACAGCTTCCGGGTTTCGTAGAGGTTGGGCATTGAAGAAAGAAGACTTGGAGCAGGATGCTCCAGAGACGGACTGGAGCGGGCCTACTTCGCTATCGCTACGAAGGCCAGGGATGCCCCAGCCACGAATGAAGATACGCTCCAGTCACGAATGAAGATGCTGCGGCCACGGTCAGGCGGAAGCGAGGGCGTCCATGAGGTAGCGGGCGGGGCGGAAATTTTCGATGAGGACTTCGTGCTGGTCGCCGCGGCGCATGCGGACCTGGCTGATGTTGAAGTTCGGAGTCTTGTGCGGTGCGAAGAGGATGTCGTCGTGGGTCGAGTTCTCGTGCTTCTTGAACATTTCCGGGATGATGTCGCCGCCGAGATGGTCGTCGCGGCCGGTGGCGAGGTGGCAGGTGCCGAGGACTTTCTCGTCCTGGATGTCCGCGCCGGAAACCGGGAGCACCTGGGTGCCGAAACCGAGCTCACCGAGTGTGCCGGTCATCGGGTCATCGGCGAGACGGGCGTTGTGGGCGTCGATCGTGGCTTGATTGCCGGAGATGAGGGTGGAGCGGACGATGCAACGATCGACGACCTCGAGCACGCCGAGAGTGCCGTCCTCGTATTTCATCGGGAAGTGTCCGCGTGCGTCCTGTGGGACGAAGTAGATCTCACCGGCGGGAAGGTTGGCGATGTCGGGCTTTTCGCCGAGGCAGAGTCCGTGGGATTTTTGGGCGTCCTGCCCACCGAGGCCAAGCCAGGCGGTGAGGACGCGGCCGTCCTCGAGGGCGAAGTCGATCTCGATGTCATCGGCATTCGTGAGGGCGAGGCGGAGCTTTTCCGCGTCCTTCGAGACCTCGTGGTAATCGACCGCGAGGCCGGAGTTGAGGATGATGTCGTTGACGCCGTGCAGCGTGGCACCGCGGAAGCCGTATTCCTTGCACTTGGCCGTTAGAGGAGCGGTGGCGGAGTAGGTGGAGACGCAGAGGATGATGTCGTAGTTCGGGTAAATGTCGCGATCGAGCGAGAGGTGCTTGCCGGCGGTGTCCCAGACGTCGTCGGCCAGATCGAGGTTCGAGCCGTAGGTCATCTTGTAGGCGTAGAGCTCGCCGCCGGACATGCCGAGGGCGTCGAGGCTGCCATTCTGGAGTCCGAGGTAGAAGGCTTCGTGAGCCTTTTTCTGGATCGGGAAACCAGGTTGGCCAAGGAAGGCAAGGTCCTTGATGAGAGGGGCCGGATCGTCGAAATCGAGGAGAATGCAGACCTTGCAGCCCGTCGTGGGCTCGAAAACGGTGCCGAGAAGCCGGGTCAGATCGAATGCCGGAAATTCGCGGGTCTCGGGGTGAAGCAAGACCTCTTCGCGAAGGTAGGCGGGGAGTGAGGCGGTGGAGGACATAGGGCCATCCTAAAAGCGAATCGTTTTCACGCAAGCGGACGCCTGCTAAAAGTTCAGGTCAGGCCGGGGTCGCCGAGGTCCATGCCCTTCTCGCGCATCTCTTCCAGCACGCCTGACATGTCCTCGAGCGTCTCCCAAAGCGACCGCAGCACATACACCGGAGCCCCGCAGCGGACGGCGAGGGCGAGGCAGTCGCTGGGTCGGGCGTCGAGTTCGACGATTTTCCGCTCCATGATCTCGTTCTGGGCCTCCAGGATCAGGCGGGCGTAGTAAATGTCGTTTTCCACCCGGACGATCAGCACGCGGCTGACCTTCGCGCCGAAGGTGTCCATCGCCTGGAGGAAGAGGTCATGTGTCAGCGGTCGGGGTGGCTGCTGCCCGGCCAATGAGGCATTGATCGAGGCCCCCACCGCGGGATCGATATAGAAGACGATCGCTTTGGTGCCGTCGCCGAGAAACACCGCGCACCCGGCCTGTGTGGGCAGCAGGGCGATGGGTTCGACTCGGATGAGGTCAGGCACGTGGAGATTATGGCGGGAATGATGACGAATTCCAACGGCCAAGTTCCGCCGTTGATCAGCGGGCCAAGAATTTCCTCGAAACCACGACGTATTTCTCGGCCCAGGACTTCACCTTGTGTTGCTCGTCGAGAGAAAGCGTCCGCACCACCTTCCCGGGTGAGCCGATGACAAGCGAGCCGGGAGGGATGATCGTGCCGCCGGTGACGAGGGCGCCGGCTCCGATGATCGAGCGCTCCCCGATCACCGCGCCGTCGAGGACGATGCTGCCCATGCCGACAAGGACCTCGTCCTTGATCGTGCAGGCGTGGATGATGGCCGAGTGGCCGATGGTCACCAGCTCGCCGACATGGCAGCCGAAGTCGTCGGCGAGGTGGACCACGGCGTTGTCCTGGATGTTGGACCGTGGGCCGATGACGATTTCATTGATATCGCCGCGCAGCACCGCGCCATACCAGACGCTGGATTCCTCACCGAGCGTCACGCGACCGATCACGTCGGCAGTAGCCGCGATGAAGGTGGAGGGATGCACGGTGGGCAGGATCTGGTCGAAGGACTCGATGGCCATGGCGGGGATGATGCGCGGATCGGCGGCGATGGCGAGTCTTCAAGCGGACCTCAAACGACCACTTGCGAATCCCGTCGGAGCGTGGGATGAGTTGGCATGCGCGGGGGAGTGCTGGAAACTGGCCCTTGACGGAACTGAGCGCTGCGCCTAGTTGCCCGCCGCTCATCCGATCCTCAGACATGCAAGAAACCCTCACCGTCGTTGGCTTTATCGTGCTCGCGGTGGCGCTGCGTACCGCGCGCCGGGGCTGGGTGAGGAAGATCGGGGCGATCACGTTTCTGGTGGCCAGCTATTTTCTGGGCAGTTTCCTGACGGGCAGCCTGTGGGGCGGGCTGGCGGGGGTGGCGCTGTGGTTTTTCCTGCCTTGGATCGAGCTTCTGACGCGGATCCGGCGGATGCGCCTGCCCTTGAACAACCGCCTGCGGCATCGGACGCTTCCCGACCCGGCCTTTTTCCCGAACGCGGTGGAAGCAGCGGCGGCGATGGAGGAGGCTGGTTTCGAGCACGTCGGCGACTGCGGCTGGGACTGGGCGGGCATGCAGCAGTTTTTCCGCTTGTTCTGGCACCCTGAGGAAATGGCTGTCGCGGCGGTCTGTCTGTGCGAACAGAGCGAGGTGGCCTTCGCGTTCATTTCCGTGACTTCCTATGATGAGTCCGGCCGGACCTGGCGGACGACGAATTATCCCTTTTCACCGACCCTCAAGTGTGTGCCGGACGTGAAATGGAACCACGTGCCTTGCGAGCGGAATTGCTTTCACGAGATCCTCGATGACCACCGCCTCTACCTCGGCAGCGTGGGGGTCTCGAGGGACGGCCTGCAGATGCCGGATCCGGAAATGATCGAGAATCGGATCGAGGAGGAAATGCGCACTCAGGTGCAGCACAACCTCGATGCCGGCATCATCCGCCTGACTGGCGACGGCTATTTCGAGTACTCCCGGCGCGGCCTGGTTTTCCTATGGGGCCAGTTTGTGAAAGACATGCTGCGCTTGTGCTGATCCGTTCGTGACAGCCGCGCGGGATTGGTGATGCTGGCGGGGTGAATTTCCTGACAATCGCTTCATTGAAGGAGCAGGCGGGCGAGACGGCCTTGGCAGCGGTGCTCGATGCGGAACTCCAGTCGCGCAGTCCCCGCCAGACGAAGGCCGGAAAGCCCTACCTCGTTCTGACTTTTGCGGACGCCACCGGAAGCATCGCGCTCAATGCCTGGTCGGACGGGCCGCTGTTCGATGCTGCCTCCGGCTTCACGGACGGCACCGTGCTGCGACTCGACGCCGAATGGACGCAGAACAGCTACGGGGTGAATGCGAAGGACCTCGCCTGGGAGCGGCTGAGTGGCGAGGATCTGGAGGCCTTTTACGCGGGAGACGTGGCGACCGCGGAAAAGCAGCGCCGGGATTGGGAGACGATCACCGCCTTCTGCCAATCGCTCCTTGATCCGCGGCTTCACGCACTGGCAGACCATTTCCTGACCCATCAAGGCGCGAAGTTCCGTCGAGCCGCCGCCGCGCGGAGGAATCATCACGCCCGCCGCGGTGGGCTCGTCGAACATGTCGCCCAGATGATGCGCTCGGCCGACGCCATCTGCGGGGCCTATCCGCAGCTCAACCGCGATCTTCTCCTGACCGGCGTCCTTTTTCACGACTGCGGCAAGCTATGGGAAAACCAGTATGCCGAGCGCGGATTTGCCCAATTGCACTCCTTGCACGGCGAGATGCTCGGTCACATCCCGCTCGGCATCGAGCTGGTGAACAAGCTCTGGCGCGACGTCGCCGACTTACCAGTGGCGCAGGACTGGCTGACGCTCGAGCCCGGCAGCGAAACGGTCCGCCTGCACTTGCTGCACCTCATTGCCAGCCATCACGGCGAATTCCAGTTCGGCTCGCCGACCTTGCCGCGCACGCCGGAAGCCTTCGCGCTGCACCACATCGACAACCTCGATGCCAAGCTCGAAATGATTCACGACGCTTACAGTCGAGCCAACGAGTTGGCGGAAGGCATCTACGAAAAGCAGTTCCCGCTGCCGGCGAACCTCGTCGCACCTCTGGGGCGCTTTGGAGCGAATGACCCATTGAATGACGAATGAGGAATCTCCGAATGACGACCGGAAGTTGAATGCCTTCGTCATTCGGAAATTCTGAATTCGTCATTTCTCCCTCCCATGGAACAGACCCACGGCATCCTGATCCGGCTGACGAAATTAACCGACACCAGCCTGATCATCCATTGGTTCACCGAGGGGGCCGGGTTGATCAAGACCGTGGCAAACGGGGCCCGCCGTCCAGCCAGCCCCTTTGCCGGGAAGCTCGATCTCTTTTTCACCGCCGAGATCGTCTGGACTCCGGCGAAGCGCGGTGAGCTGCATCCGCTCAAGGAGGTCGTCGTCTCTGACTGGCACATGGGCCTCCGGAAATCCTACCTCGCGACCCTTCTGGCGGGCTATTTCTGCAGACTCCTCGAACAGGCGGTCGAGCCCGGTCATCCAGATCCGCTGCTCTATGATCTGCTGCGCCGCGCCCTTGACCACGTCGATGCGGAGGGTCCCAGCATGCGGGGACTCCACCACTACGAGCGCGAGTTGGCGAAAATCCTTGGCATCTCCCATGACCGGCGGTCGGCCGAGCTGGCATTGCGCGACGCCTTGGGCGACTTGCCGGGCATCCGGCGGGACCTTGTCGAAAGACTGGCAGGCCCTGGGGATTAGGACTCGTCAAATCGCTGATCGGGTCGTAACACTGTAAGTACGTCATGGACTCACCCACTGCCACCCTGATTGGAATTCTTTGCGACCGCGTGGAGACCCTTCGCGCCAGCGGCGATCTCGATGAGGCCTGTCACGCTGCCAACGCGGCGGTAGACAAGGCCCAACGTGCTCTCAGCTCGGAGTATGACAGCATCGATACCTTCGCATCGTGCTTGGAACTCCGTGCCAAGGTTCATCGTGAGCTTGGACATTACGAACTTTCACGAGACGACTACCGTCATGCGATCGATCAGCTTGATGGCCGGCTCGACCGGCTTGATCAGATCGGGCGCTTGTACGCGGGACTTGGTTCGGTGCATGACAGCCTTGGGAACGCCGAAAAAGCGGCAACGAACTGGGAAAAGGCCTTGGATTGCTTTCAGAGCCACGAGCCTCCGCTGATGCTCGACGTCGCGGCCATCTCGAACAATCTCGGATCCCTCGCCAAGGCTGGCGGTGATCTGGATGCGGCGGAAAATTACTTCCTCCGTGCGCTGGAAATCCTCCATTCACAACTCGGGAAGGATCACGAGGAAACCGCGGACGTTTCGAACAATCTCGGAGCCCTCTACCTCGCCGCGGGATTCATCGAGCAAGCCCGGGAAATGCACATGATGGCCTTGGAAACCCGCCGGGAGCTATTCGGCGAGAACCATCCGGATACCGCCCAGTCCCACAACAATCTCGCGCTCGCCCTTCTTCAGACCGGCGACCGCGCCTGGGCCAAGCGACACTTTGAAAAGGCGCTTGCCTCCTTCGAGTCACTCGGGGCGCAGTACTGTGAGGACCTCGAAGCGGTGTCCTCTAACTACTGCGATTTCCTCCGCGCCGACGGCGAGGCTGGGCTCGCGGAGGTCATCGACCAGCGGGTGCAGGCGATGCTTGGGCGGGTTTGACCGTTGGCATCTTCACTTTGAGTGGCTCAGCCAGCAGCCATTTTCGAATCACTCCGCGATCGGCTGTTAGATTTCCGACCACCCGGTAGCTTGAGCGTTTAAGCGCACCGGCCTCGTCGCGCCCCTCGTCGACCACGCACCACGGCTGGGACCCGGAGGAGTGGATCATGCGGAAACCCTGCGGATCATTCACCAGAAAGCCCACGTGACTATCAAGGCCGACCACGCAGATGCCGGGCTCCACCTGACCGACGGAGGAGACGAAGCTCTCGTAGGGCTGGCCGGCACTCAGGAGGAAGGATTTCCGGGCAATGAAGGTCTGGAGAATGTGCTCGGAGGCCTGCTGGGCGAGCTTGTAGCGATCCACCCGGAATCCGGCGTCCTTCAGCACGGTGGCCACGAAATACCCGCAGGCGATTTTGCCCTGACCCGGCCCCGGCCCGGTGCCATTGAAATCCCAAGGCGTTCCCAGCCAGCAGCGCATCATCGCTGGCAAGGTCTGTTCCAAGTCCGCCCGCGCGGTATTCTCGATGGTTGACCGATCCTTCTCGATCCTCGCGGATCGGTAGCGCTGTTCGAGGCCAACACGGCGTTTTTCGAGATCGGCACTCAGGCTGAGATAACGTTCCGGCTCCGGCTTCTGACCGTTGATCTGAGCCACTGTGGGAAATGACTGACGGATCAAGGGCAGGGCAAACCAAACCACTGCGGCCAGGAACAGTACACCGATGAGAATCAAAGAAAGGCGTCGCAAGGCCGTGAGCTTCTCATCCGTCACGATTGCTGACCAGTCCTGCTTGATCGACAGTCCGGCGATCGGCGCTTTTATTGGGCCATGACGAAATCGCAACGCGCCGCCCACCTGCTGTGGCGTCTCGAGGAGCTTTATCCCGAAACTCCGGTGCCGCTGGATCATCGGGACCCGTTCACCCTGCTCATCGCCGTGCTGCTCTCGGCGCAGTGCACGGATGTCCGTGTGAATCTGGTCACCCCGGCGCTGTTCGCTCTGGCCGACACTCCGGCCGCGATGATGGAGGTGGCGGAGGAAGACATTCGTGCGATCATCCGCCCGTGTGGGCTTTCCCCGCAGAAGGCGTCCGCCATTTCCCGTTTGTCACGGATGCTGGTGGAGGAGCACGGCGGCACCGTGCCGGCGGATTTCGATGCGCTGGAAGCCTTGCCGGGCGTGGGACACAAGACTGCCTCGGTGGTGATGGCGCAGGCCTTTGGAGTGCCGGCATTCCCGGTTGACACGCACATCCACCGGCTCGCGAAGCGCTGGATGCTTACGAAGGGAAAAAACGTCGTCGAGACCGAGCGGGATTTGAAAAAGCTCTTCCCGCGCGATCGCTGGAACAAGCTGCACCTTCAGATCATCTTCTACGGTCGCGAGTATTGCAGCGCCCGGGGCTGCGATGGCTCGAAGTGTCCACTCTGCCGAGAAGTGGGAGGAAAGGCTGTGAAATAAGCGGGAATGAACGTACCATCACTCCATGGTCTTCCCTCGTATCAAGCTCGTGATCCGTGGTGGTCTCGTGGCTTTCTGGCTGGCGGCAGCGGCAGCGGGCCAGGAGCTCGATGACCTGAACGCGCTCGTCCCAGACTCGCTCGCGGCGATGAAGGCGGAGCACTGGGAGGAGGCTCTGGGGCTGTTGACGAAGGCCACCGCGATGACGCCAGCGGCCGCCTTGCGTTCATTCGGCCCGCAGTTCGGTGTGGTCTGGTATCGCCGCGGCATTTGTGAATTGAAATTGCGGCGTTGGGAGGAGGCCATTCATTCGTTCGAGACCTGCTACCGCGATTACCCGAACCGAGACCCGTCCGGCGGCAACCTTTATCAGACGAAAGCGCTGCTGAAATGGGGAGAGGCCGCAGTTGGTGCCAAGAAATGGGAGCTTGCGATCGCACGGTTCCGCAAGTTCCTCGACGAGCGCGACAAGGTCCGCGACACCTTCCCTCAGGCCTCCTTCCACATCACGCTTGGAATCTGTCAGTACCGTCTCGGCCACCTTGCGGAAGGCAACGAGCAACTCGAGATCGCGATTCGCAACCGGGCGAGCTTCCCCACTTCCGACGACCAGATTGTCGCCGGGATCCAGGTGCTGGTGGCCGCTGCGATTTCCGGCGGAAATGAGCAGGCCCTGCTCGACTTTCTCGCCAGCAACCAAGCCGCCTTGGCGATCGAGCCGCATCGCGCCTGCAACTTCTCGACGGTCTACCTGACGCTCGCTGCGGACACCGCCGCAGCCAAAATGAATCGCGCCGCTCTCGCCCTCTACCAACTTGCGCCCGATCCCGACCTCGTGATCAGCGAGTTGAAAACGCTGGTTGCTTCGGCCCCCGCTCCGGAACAGGCGGCGTGGGCGGACCAGTTGAAGAGGTTTGAGGAAAACGAGCGCACGGAAACATCAAGCGGGCTGCTGAAGCTGGTGGGTCTGGCAGCCGTGCAGGAGGCTCTGGGAAACACTCAGGCGGCTTGTGATCTTCGGGAACGAATCCAACGCGATTTCCCCGGTTCCGCGATGCACGATGAAAACCTGCGCCGCCTGAATCTGCTCCGCTTTCGCATGGCGGAGGCCGCGGAAGCGGAGAAGCCGGATCAAGCAGTCGCCGCGTATGAAAAGCTTTGGATGGACGGGGATTGCCGATCCGCCCTGTCAGCGCGGGCAGTGAAGCGCTGGATGGAGCTGCTGCTGCTGAGGAATCACGCAGGTGACCGGCTATCAGCCTGCCGTGGCGGGATCAGTTTTTTGGAAACCTCCCGGGCCGCCGCGACGGAGCTCTCGGAGGAGGATCAGGCAGCAACAGAGGAGGTCGACAAGCTGACCAAGCGCCTCCAGACCGAATTGGCAGCGGAAGCTCGGCCGGGGCCCTGAGTGAAACCGGTTCTTCCTTGGTTCGCGGCCGATTACCCCGTTTAATCCGACGCCATGGGAGAGGCGCTCGAAGAGGATTTCTTGGTTTTTCTTGCGGTCGAGAAAAGCGCCTCGCCGCGCACCACCCGCAACTACCGGGAGGCCATGGGGGCCTTCAGGGGATCCTTCGGCGACGCCTTTCCCGGGTGGCAGAATTGTTCGGTCGATGATTTCAGAGGCTACCTTTTTTCGCTGATGAAGCAGGGACTGAAGCGCTCCACCATCCGCCTGCGCTTCTCTGCCCTGAGGTCGTTTTACAAGTTCCTCGTGCATCGGCGAGGACTGGAGGCGAGCCCGGTCGCGTTGGTGGAACTACCCAGGCCCGAGCGCTCGCTGCCCGTGGTGCTGAATCTGAGCCAAATCGAGGAACTGCTGGCGCTGCCCCTGATGCTGCCTCTCCAGAAGCAAACCGCGCCTTGGATCCCCGTCCGCGATGCTGCGATCCTTGAGCTTTTCTACTCCTGCGGGCTGCGCATTTCCGAGCTCACCGCGTTGGACGTGCCTCACGTCGACTTTGCCTCGGAGACCCTGCGGGTGGTCGGAAAGGGTTCCAAGGAGCGCATGGTTCCCATTGGCGGCCCGGCCTTGGCGGCCCTGCAACGCTACCGGCAACTTGCGATCATCACCTCGGGCCCCCTGTTTCTCAGCAAGCGCCGCACCCGGATCACCCAGCAGGCGATCGATCAGCTGTTGAAAAAATACCTCAAGCACAGCTCGATCCCCTTCTCCATCAGCCCCCACAAGCTGCGCCACACCTTCGCCACCCATCTCCTCGATGCCGGAGCGGATCTCCGATCCGTCCAGGAACTGCTGGGCCACAGCTCGCTTTCGACGACCCAGATCTATACCCACGTGACCAAGGAGCGGCTCAGACAGGCCTACAACCAAGCCCATCCGCGCGCCTGAGTTAGCTTCCCATTCGCCGGCACGGACGGGCCATCCGGGCACGAAAAAGGGGCGACCGCCTAAACGATCGCCCCTAGAGTGGCTGTCACGGTCTCAGAGAAACCGTGGCGGTGAGATTAGAAGCTCACTGCAAGCTTCACTCCACCGAAGAACTGATCGCGCTGATCGTTCGCAAAGGCCGGGATGAACTTGCCAATTGGATTGGAGTTCACGCCTTCGAGCGCGGAGCCTTGGAAGGAGTAGGCAACGTAGGGAGACACGGTCACGGTGTCGGTGGCCTTGATGTTCAAGGTGACTCCGAGGGTGGTGTGCTGGATCTGGCCTTCTTCAGCGGCGTAGCCAAGCTTGGCACTGGTGACGAGGTCGACGCAGTCGTGGAGCTTGAACGTCTTGTCGAGGGCAAGCTCGGTGTAGCCGTTGTTGTCGGTTTCGATGTCCCAGTAGTAGGTCAGCGATCCGTTGATGCCCCAGAAGAGCTCACGGTTGAGGCCGAAGTAGATTTCCTGGGAGTCGTCGATCAACTTGAGGCTTTGTCCGAGGAAGGAGACTTCGGCATCCTGGTTGTGATACCAGATGTAGCCGATGGACGCCGTAGCGAAACCAAGGTCCTTGGAAACTCCACCGTAGAGGTCAAGTTCGCTGGATTGGTCAGGCAACTGAACTGGACCGAAGTTGGCGAAGTTGCCGCCCTGGATTGACGCGTACCAGAGTCCGGCGCTGAGGCCGAATCCGTTCCAAGTCGTTGAGACATCTGCACCGGCTTCAACCATATCTTCGCCGAGGTCGACACCGCGGAAAATATATTGGCTGTTGTAGCCGATGTGGACTTGTCCTTCAATTTCTGCCGAGGCATAGCCGGCCGCAAGGGCGGAGGCAGCGGCCAGGGCGCCAATGGTTTTGCTGTAGTTGCGAATCATGGTTTCTGTGTTTGGTTGCTGCTGTCTTTCCTTACCGGACCGCAGGGCGGCTTTGGGGAAAAGCATTACAAGTTGAGCATCCCGCGTGCCAAAGCCCCGTTGGGTCCAACCTTTCGTAAAAGTGTTTAGCTTTTACTAAAGGTCCTGTCCAGCAGGGATTCAGCGATTCTCGGTTCGCTTGCTGGATGCTTAGACCCTTTACTCCCCGCTTGGCAAGACCGAATCAGAGTTTTTTTTCAAGATCTAACCGGAGCCCAGGACTCCGGATCCTCGGACGATCAAGCCAAGTGGCAAGTTGGCACGGGGGGTGCTTAGGGAGGTTTGCCGCTGCGTGGCCATGGATGCCCGCAGTCATTGGCGAACCATCCGACCAACCCTGACCATCATGATTCGAACACACTTCCGAAAACTGTCGGCAGTCCTAGCCGCTGCGATTGCGCTTGCGGCTTGCACCCTGTCCACCACTGCCAACGCGCAAGATGCCGCGGCTCCCGGTCCAGCTCCGACTGCAGCTCCCGCAGCGCCTGCCGAGGCCGCGGCTCCGCCTGATGCGAGTACTGAGCAGCGACTCGCTGACCTCGAGCAGTATTTCCAGAACATGGGAGTCGGCGGCACCGGTGGCACCCAGTGGACTTCCAAAATCGGCGGAGTTCCCGGTCCGGGCCACAACGGCTGGATGATGACGAGCGCCGCCCTGGTGCTCTTCATGACCCTCCCCGGCCTCGCCCTCTTCTATGGCGGCTTGGTTCGCCGGAAGAACGTTCTCAGCGTTTGCGCCCAGTGCTTGGGCTGCGCCGGACTGGTCACCGTCCTCTGGTGGGCCTTTGGTTACAGCCTGGTTTTCGGTAAAAGCTTCAGCGAAGGCGGCGCGACCCTTGGGAAATTCCTCGGTGGCACCGAATTTTTCTTCCTGAAGGGCGTCGATTCGAAGCCCAACACCGATTACTCCTACTGGGTTTCCCAGAACGTCTTCTCGATGTATCAGATGATGTTCGCCATCATCACCCCGGCGCTGATTATCGGCGCGATCGCCGAGCGCATGAAGTTCATCTCGATCATGGCGTTCATCGCGATCTGGATGTTCGTTGTCTATTTCCCAATGGCCCACATGGTTTGGGGCGTCACGGGCCTGATGAACGGTGTCTGGAACGCTACCGCTGATATCAAGGCGATCGACTTCGCCGGTGGAACCGTGGTTCACATGACCTCCGGTTGGTCCGCTCTCATTCTCTGCATCATGCTTGGCAAGCGCCACGGCTTCGGTAAGGAGAAAATGTCTCCGCATTCGATGGTGCTCTGCATGGTTGGCACCGGCATGCTCTGGGTCGGCTGGTATGGCTTCAACGCCGGTTCTGCAGTCGCTGCGGACGGAGTTGCCTCCAATGCCTTCATGACCACCACACTGGCCGCTGCCACCGCCGGATTCATCTGGGCCGCGGTTGAATGGCTCCACAAGGGTCAGCCTTCCATCCTCGGCTTCTGCTCGGGCATCGTCGCCGGTCTGGTCGTGATCACCCCCGCTTGCGGCTTCGTCAATGCGTCCGGTGCGATGCTGATCGGTGTCCTCGCCGCCATCGTCCCCTACATCTTCGTGGTCTTTGTCAAAGCCAAGCTGGGTTACGACGATGCTCTGGATACCTTCGGGGTCCACGCAGTCGGCGGCACCCTCGGTGCCATCATGACCGGTGTGCTCGCCACGGCCGATGTGAACGGCAACCTCAACACCAACCTCAAGGACATCGTCGGCAAGACGCTTCTCATGGAGCAGTTCAAGGCGATTGCCCTCACCCTGGCCCTCTCGATCGTTTCGACCATCGTGATCGCCCTGGTCGTGAAGCTGATCGTTGGACTCCGCCCGACTGTGGAGGTCGAAACCGCGGGTCTCGACATCTCCGAGCACGGCGAAGAAGGCTACGAACACTGATCCGCCTCGCTTCCAAATCACTTCTAAGGGCGGCCCGCGAAAGCAGGTCGCCCTTTTCATTTGCATCAAGTCGCCGTTCCCGCTCCCGTCATCTCCGTGCGTCCGCTCACCCGTCTTCTTACCGTCGCACTGGTCCTGGTGTCGGCCCTTGCCGCCTGGTCGTGGCTCCGCCCCTACGAGTGGCACCAGGACCCCGCCGCACGATTTGAGATCCATCAGACCCGCGTCATCCGCGACCACTCGAATTTCTGGGTCGATGTTTTCCTGAAAGGCTCCGGGCATGACATGTCAAAGCGCGTCTCGCTCGAGACGGTGGACGGCCGGTTCCTCGATCCGGCCGATACCACCCTTTCCGGCGATGAAGGGAAGGGGATCACCGATCTGTGGTTACGCTTTTGGCTGGATTCCATGGATCTTTCCGGCCCCTTGAAGCTTCACGTCAATGACGGAGCCCTCATGCTGAGGACCGCTTCCGGAATCCCCGCGCTCCAGTCGGGGGAAAGCAAGCTCTTCCTCTCCAACTCCTGGTGATCCGATGCCCTGGCTGCTCATCGACAACTCGAACACCCGCACCAAGTTTGCCCTCGGCGACGCCACCGGGCTGCTCGCGTGGCGCGGCGTCCTCGCCACTGACGAGGTTTCCCCGGACGCGCTCACCACGCTCCTCCGCGATGTGGAATTTTCCGCCGCCCTCGTCGCGTCGGTTGTCCCGGCCAAGGCCCACATCCTCGTCGATTTCCTCGCCAAACGGGTCCCGGTGCATCGCTTGGGTCCGCTCAGCCCGCTCGGCATCGACATCGACTACCCATTTCCTGACCAGATCGGCGCCGACCGCCTCGCCAACGCCGTGGGAGTGGTCCATCGCCACGGTTCCCCCGCCATCGTCATCGACTTCGGCACGGCCGTGACCTTCGACGTGGTCAATGCCGCCCCCGCCTACTGCGGAGGCGTCATCGCACCCGGGCTCGGCGCCATGAGTGGCTACCTCACTCGCCGCACCGCCTTGCTGCCCAAGTTCGACCTCGTCGAACCCACCTCCGCCATCGGGAAATCCACCATCCACGCCATGCAGGCCGGCGCGGTGTTCGGCTACCGCGGTCTCGTGAAGGAAATCATTTCCCAGCTTCGCAGCGAGCTTCCAGGCACGCCCCACATCGTCGCCACCGGGGGCGATGCCGCCCTCATCGCCCGCGGCGTGCCGGAGATCCAGGCCGTCGATCCCGACCTCACCCTCGATGGACTCCGGCTCGTCGCCGCGCGAGCGTTTGCCTGAAAAGGCGTGCCAATTTCTCTCCGTCCGCCCACTCTCCGCCATGC
>Ga0209829_10001901_pt1 | contig 16391 bp, 9 predicted proteins | sample C_140205_EF_Meta_FD_187311 | JGI IMG/M metagenome (GOLD analysis project Ga0209829, IMG submission 187311) | Freshwater microbial communities from Lake Croche, Canada to study carbon cycling - C_140205_EF_MetaG (SPAdes) (version 2) | ecosystem: Environmental > Aquatic > Freshwater > Lake...
TCCACGTTCGACGACGACGTTGCCCTTGGCGTCGACCGCGTCGGCGGCCAGCGTGCGGGCATACGCCGAGGTCTCGACGTGCGGATCCCGGATGAGGGTTCCATCGGCTGCGCGCTCGGCCAATTCCACGACGATCCCACGCTCAGTGCCGCAATCGTGCTCGCGCACGATCACGTCCTGGGAGACGTCCACCAGACGACGGGTCAGGTAACCCGAGTCGGCGGTGCGAAGCGCTGTGTCCGCCAAGCCCTTTCGGGCGCCGTGGGTGTTGATGAAGTACTCCAGCACGGTCAGGCCTTCGCGGAAGGAGGACTTGATCGGGCGCGGGATGAACTCACCCTTCGGGTTGGTCACCAGGCCCTTCATGCCGGCCAGCGTTCGAGTCTGGGTGAAGTTACCGGTCGCACCGGACTCCACGATCGTGATGATCGGGTTGTCCTTGGGGTAGTGCGAACGCAGTGCGTCACCGACCTCTTCGGTGGCCTTCTTCCACAGCTCCACCAGTGCGTCGTTGCGCTCCTGACGGTTCAGGGCGCCACGCTGGTACTTCTTCTCGATGCCTTCGGCCTCGACCTCATGACGCTCAAGGATCTCGGCCTTCTCCGGCGGAACAAGCACGTCAGCCATCGAGACGGTGACACCCGATCGGGTGGCCCAGTGGAAACCGGTGTCCTTGAGCTTGTCGACGGTCTGTGCGACGACGATCATCGGGTAGCGCTCGGCCAGATCGTTGATGATCTTGGCCTGCTCCTTCTTGTGCATCTGCTTGTTGACGAAGGCGTAGCCCACCGGCAGCAACTCGTTGAACAGCACCCGACCCAGCGTGGTCTCACACGTCCAGGGATTGCCTGGCCGCCAACCGTTCTCGCCGAACAGTTCGGTCTCGACCTCGTGCGGCGGACGCAGCTTGGTCAGCCGCACCTTGATCCGGGCGCGCACGCTGAGCACGCCGCGGTCCATCGCCATGATGGCCTCCGACGGAGAGCTGTACACACCGGTCTCCGGCGTGTCCTTGGCTGCCGGTGTGTACTGGCCGGTGTCGCCGTCGATCTCGGTGGTCAAGAAGTACAAACCGGTGACCATGTCCAGACGGGGCATGGCCAGCGGCTTGCCTGATGCCGGCGACAGAATGTTGTTGGAAGACAGCATCAGCACGCGCGCTTCGGCCTGAGCCTCGGCACTGAGCGGCAGGTGGACTGCCATCTGATCGCCGTCGAAGTCGGCGTTGAACGCCTCGCACACCAGCGGGTGCAGCTGAATTGCCTTGCCCTCCACCAGCATCGGCTCGAAGGCCTGGATCCCCAGACGGTGCAGCGTTGGTGCGCGGTTCAGAAGCACCGGATGCTGGGAGATGACCTCTTCGAGCACATCCCACACCTGCGGGCGCTGACGCTCCACCATCCGCTTGGCGCTCTTGATGTTCTGCGCATGGTTGAGATCGACCAGTCGCTTCATCACGAACGGCTTGAACAGCTCGAGTGCCATCAGCTTGGGCAGACCGCACTGGTGCAGCTTGAGCTGCGGGCCGACCACGATGACCGAACGGCCCGAGTAGTCGACGCGCTTGCCGAGCAGGTTCTGACGGAACCGGCCCTGCTTGCCCTTGAGCAGATCGCTGAGGGATTTCAGCGGACGGTTACCCGGCCCGGTGACCGGACGCCCGCGGCGGCCGTTGTCGAACAACGCGTCGACGGACTCCTGAAGCATGCGCTTCTCGTTGTTGACGATGATCTCGGGCGCGCCGAGGTCGATCAGTCGCTTGAGCCGGTTGTTGCGGTTGATCACGCGGCGGTACAGATCGTTGAGGTCGGATGTGGCGAACCGGCCACCGTCGAGTTGAACCATGGGCCGCAGCTCCGGCGGGATCACCGGCACCGCGTCGAGCACCATGCCCATCGGCGAGTTGCGGTTGGTCTGGAACGCCGCCACCACCTTCAGACGCTTGAGCGCGCGGAGCTTCTTTTGACCCTTGCCGCTGCGGATGGTCTCGCGCAGGATCTCGGCCTCGCCGTCGATGTCGAAGTTCTCGATGAGCTTCTTGATCGACTCCGCACCCATGGAGCCCTGGAAGTACTCGCCGTAGCGGTCGACGAGCTCGCGGTAGAGGTTCTCATCGACGATCAGCTGCTTGGGAGCCAGCTTGGTGAAGGTGGTCCAGATCTCGTCGAGCCGGTCCAGCTCGCGCTGGACGCGGTCGCGGAGCTGGCGCATCTCACGCTCGCCGGCGTCCTTGACCTTGCGGCGGACGTCGGACTTGGCACCCTCGGCCTCCAGCTCGGCCAGGTCGGCCTCCAGCTTCTGGGCGCGGGTCTCGAGGTCGACATCGCGCTGGTTCTCGACGGACTTCTTCTCGACCGTCATCTCGGCTTCGAGCGTGGACAGCTCGTTGTGCCGCATCTCGGTGTCGACGGCGGTGATCACATAGGCCGCGAAGTAGATGATCTTCTCGAGATCCTTCGGGGCCAGATCCAGCAGGTAGCCCAACCGGGACGGGACGCCCTTGAAGTACCAGATGTGGGTGACGGGTGCGGCCAACTCGATGTGGCCCATCCGCTCGCGACGCACCTTGGCGCGAGTGACCTCGACGCCGCAGCGCTCGCAGATGATGCCCTTGAAGCGCACGCGCTTGTACTTGCCGCAGTAGCACTCCCAGTCGCGGGTGGGTCCGAAGATCTTCTCGCAGAAAAGACCATCCTTCTCCGGCTTGAGGGTGCGGTAGTTGATGGTTTCCGGCTTCTTAACCTCGCCGTAAGACCATGTGCGGATGTCGTCTGCGGTAGCCAGGCCGATTCGGAGCTCATCGAAGAAGTTGACGTCTAACACGTAACTCCCTTTCCCCTTGCGGGACTAGAAAATTGACTGACGATACGGAAGCCACGCACTTAGGCGAGATCCTCCACTGACGCGGATTCGTTGCGGGACAGGTTGATTCCGAGGTTGGCGGCAGCGCGCTCCAGGTCCTCGTCGTCGCCGTCGCGCATTTCGATGGCGGCGCCGTCGCTGGAAAGCACCTCGACGTTAAGGCACAGCGACTGCAACTCCTTGAGCAACACCTTGAACGACTCCGGGATACCGGGCTCGGGGATGTTCTCGCCCTTGACGATCGCCTCGTAGACCTTGACCCGGCCGACGGTGTCGTCGCTCTTGATGGTCAAGAGTTCCTGCAGCGTGTACGCCGCACCGTAGGCCTGCATGGCCCAGCACTCCATCTCGCCGAACCGCTGGCCACCGAACTGCGCCTTACCGCCCAGCGGCTGCTGGGTGATCATCGAGTACGGCCCGGTGGAGCGCGCGTGGATCTTGTCGTCCACCAGGTGGTGCAGCTTGAGGATGTACATGTAGCCGACCGTCACCGGGTACGGGAACGGTTCACCATTGCGGCCGTCCATGAGCATGGCCTTGCCGTCGGAGTTGACCAGCACGTTGCCGTCGCGATCGGCCAGCGTCGAGCTGAGCAGACCCTGCAACTCCTCCTCGCGGGCACCGTCGAACACCGGCGTGGAGACGATGGTGTCCGGCCCGGACTCGAGCATGTCGCCGGGCAGATTCGCCGCCCACTCCGGCGTGGCTCCCCCTTCTTGGGCGACCTTCCAGCCGGTTTTGGCGATCCAGCCCAGGTGCGTCTCGAGGATCTGGCCGATGTTCATCCGTCGCGGAACACCGTGGGTGTTCAGGATGATGTCCACCGGGGTGCCGTCAGCGAGGAATGGCATGTCCTCCTGGGCAAGGATCTTGCCGATCACGCCTTTGTTGCCGTGTCGGCCGGCGAGCTTGTCGCCGTCGGAGATCTTGCGCTTCTGGGCGACGTACACCCGCACCAGTTCGTTGACGCCGGCAGGCAACTCGTCGTCGTCCTCCCGGGAGAACACCCGGATGCCGATGACCTTGCCGGACTCGCCGTGCGGCACCTTCAGGGAGGTGTCACGGACCTCGCGGGCCTTCTCACCGAAGATCGCCCGCAGCAGTCGCTCCTCCGGAGTCAGTTCGGTCTCGCCCTTCGGGGTGACCTTGCCGACCAGGATGTCGCCGTCGCGGACCTCGGCACCGATGCGGACGATGCCGCGCTCATCGAGATCGGCCAGCACCTCTTCGGAGACGTTCGGGATGTCCCGGGTGATCTCTTCAGCACCCAACTTGGTGTCGCGGGCGTCGATCTCGTGTTCCTCGATGTGAATCGAGGTGAGCACGTCCTCTTCCACCAGACGGCTGGACAGGATGATCGCGTCTTCGTAGTTGTGGCCTTCCCACGGCATAACGGCTACCAGCAGGTTCTTGCCAAGTGCCATCTCACCGTTCTCGGTGCACGGCCCGTCGGCGATCACCTGGCCGGACTCGACCCGCTGACCGGCGTCCACGATCGGACGCTGGTTGGCACAGGTGCCATGGTTGGACCGGTTGAACTTGCGCATCCGGTAGCTGTGCCGGGTGCCGTCATCAGCCATCACGGTGACGTAATCGGCTGAAACCTCTTCCACCACACCGGCTTTCGTCGCAACGACGACATCGCCGGCATCTATCGCGGCACGCAGTTCCATCCCGGTGCCCACCAGCGGTGCCTCACTGCGAACCAGCGGAACGGCCTGGCGCTGCATGTTGGCACCCATCAGGGCACGGTTGGCGTCGTCGTGCTCGAGGAACGGGATCATGGCGGTCGCGACCGACACCATCTGGCGCGGCGAGACGTCCATGAAGTCCACCTCGGCCGGCGTGACGTTCTCGACCTCGCCGCCCTTGCGGCGCACCAGTACGCGTGCCTCGGTGAACTTGCCCTTGGCATCGGTCGGCGAGTTGGCCTGCGCCACAACGTGGCGGTCCTCCTCGTCGGCGGTCAGAAAGTGGATCTCATCGGTGACCACACCGTCGACAACCTTGCGGTACGGCGTCTCGATGAAGCCGAACGGGTTGACCCGCGCGTACACCGACAACGACCCGATCAGGCCGATGTTCGGGCCTTCCGGGGTCTCGATCGGACACATCCGGCCGTAGTGGCTGGAGTGCACGTCGCGCACCTCGAGGCCGGCGCGCTCACGGGACAGACCACCCGGGCCCAGCGCCGACAGGCGGCGCTTGTGGGTCAACCCGGACAGCGGGTTGTTCTGGTCCATGAACTGGCTCAGCTGGCTGGTGCCGAAGAACTCCTTGATCGCCGCCACGACGGGACGGATGTTGATCAGGGTCTGCGGGGTGATCGCCTCGACGTCCTGGGTGGTCATCCGCTCGCGGACGACACGTTCCATCCGGGAAAGCCCGACCCGGATCTGGTTCTGGATCAGCTCGCCGACCGTGCGCAGACGGCGGTTGCCGAAGTGGTCGATATCGTCGACCTCGACGGGAACCTCACTGCCGCCGGGGGCGGTCATCATCGACGTCTGACCCTCGGGGGTCTCGTGCAGACGAACCAGGTACTCGATCGTCGCAACGATGTCGTCCTCGGTCAGCGTCGAGTTGGTGATCGGCTTGCCGACGTTGAGACCCAACTTCTTGTTGACCTTGTAGCGACCCACCCGGGCCAGGTCGTACCGCTTCTCCTTGAAGAACAGGTTCTCCAGCAGGGTCTGCGCGGACTCCTTGGTCGGTGGCTCGCCCGGACGCAGCTTGCGGTAGATCTCCAGCAGCGCCTCGTCGGGGCCGGCGGCGTTGTCCTTCTCCAGCGTCGACATCATGATCTCGGAGAAGTCGAAGCGCTCGCGGATCTTCTCGTTGGTCCAGCCGAGTGCCTTGAGCAGCACAGTGACCGGCTGGCGGCGCTTGCGGTCGATGCGCACGCCGACGGTGGCGCGCTTGTCGACGTCGAACTCCAGCCAGGCGCCACGACCCGGGATCACCTTGACGCTGGTGATGTCGTTGTCGGTCGCCTTGTCCTTGGACTTGTCGAAGTAGACGCCCGGGGACCGCACCAGCTGGCTGACCACGACGCGCTCGGTGCCGTTGATGATGAAGGTGCCCTTTTCGGTCATCATCGGGAAGTCACCCATGAAAACCGTTTGGCTCTTGATCTCGCCGGTGTTGTTGTTGATGAACTCGGCAGTGACGAATAGCGGGGCCGCGTACGTCATGTCCTTGTCTTTGCACTCGTCGACCGGCGCCTTGACTTCGTCGAAGCGCGGGTCGGTGAAGCTCAGCGACATCGAACCGGAGAAGTCCTCGATCGGGGACAACTCGTCGAGCACCTCTTCGAGGCCGCTCTTGGGGTCGATATCGCCCCGGGCCTTGGCGATCTCGCGCCACCGCGGCGCGCCGATCAGCCAGTCGAAGGAGTCGGTCTGGACGTCGAGCAGACCGGGAACCTCCAGTGGTTCACGCAACTTGGCGAAGGAGACTCGTTTCGGCGCCCCCGGAACTGAGTTCGAAGAACTGGTGGTCGATTTGCTCTGGCTGGAGACTGCCAAGATGCATCCTTCCGGCACCTCATGCGGACTTTGGGTTTCCGGCGTGCGCCGGGCCTTTCGCCGCTAATCTGCGAATATTCGCTCTGGACTCACCTGTCCCGCCAGTGCGCACAACACGTAAAAGGTCTCTGAGCTGCGACGACAAGACTCAGACCAAGACCACGGTGTCGGGGTGCATTAGGGGTGGGCAGGAGGAAACCAGCGCAACGGTCAACGATAGCGCATAATGGCGCGGACCTCAAACTGCGCCTGCGGTAGCTGCCTTGACGCTGGCCCGTAACCACCGCACGTGCTCGAATCAGATTGACCGCTGGGCGGCATTCCGTCAAGCACTTCGCGGGTGTTTGGGGCGGAAAAATGTCGCAGAGCCGTCAGAGCGTCGCCCCGGCAGGCACCGTCGGGTACTGCGCGGTCTTGGTGATGTTGCGCTTAACACCGAGTTGGTAGGCCCGAGCCACCAACTTGTCGTACTCCTCGGTCGAGAACTGCTGGTCGCGGGTGAGGATGTAGCCGGAGGTCCCGTTGGCGTCACCGACGATGGCCCAGCGGTAGTCGGGGTCGAAGTCCAGGATCCAGTAGTTACCCGGGTTGCTGGCGTTGGGTTGGCCAAAGAAGAAGCCGACATTGAGCCGGGTGTTATTCGAGCCCGTGACCGGTACCGCGGAACCGGTGATGGTCGACGAGGGCCCGTTGGGTCCGAAGTAGTTGCCGGCGTTCTCTACCTTGATAGAGCCGTCGGTGTTGAGGCTGTAGGTGGCCGTCGTGTTCACCAGACCGACGGAGAAGAACATCTTGACGCTGCCCTGCTCGTACCACTTGCCCAGGTAGTTCTGGGTCGGCGGGAGATTCTTGTCCACCACCACCGGCGGCGGCGCCGGCAGGGTGGTCGCCCCGGCCTGACCCATGACGATCGGTGTGTTGTAACCGGTCGGTTCGTAGGGGTCGGGTACCGGCGTCGGAGTCGGGGCGGCGCCGGGCGTGTAGATGCCATAGACGGGATCGGCCGGGCCCGTGCCGTTATAGAGGTCGTTGAGCCAGCCGGTGGCGAAGGTCCGCACCGCGGCCTTGCCGCCGGGCGGAGACGGCTTGACGATCAGGTCGCTGCCCAGTTCGCCCAGCCAGCCCCACAGCGAATTGCCACCGATGACGTCGGTGTGTGAGCCGGCGTCGATCTGGACCCCGTTGAACTGGTCGGGATACAGCGTCGTCAACGCTTGCGTGGTCCTGCCCCAGGCGTTCCAGCTCTGCGGCGGTGCGGCGATCTGGTAGTCCGGGATTCCCACGCCGGTGAGCGCCGCGAGCTGGGCGGCGAACTGATCGCCGGACACCCCGTCGAACATCACCACGCCGAGCAGATCTTTGGCGGCACCATTGGCTACAGTGCCCGCTCCGGCCGCCGTGGCGAACCGGCCGCCCGCGGAATGCCCGGTGAGGATGAATGTCTGCGGCAGCATGCCGTCGTAGCCGGCCGCATTAGCGCTGACGTTCAGTGCGGCCCGGTCACCGACGAACATCTCGGCGGCGGCTACCCCGCTGAACGCGGGATCGAACCAGAAGATGTTCGGCGCCACCACAATGCTATTGGTCTCCTGGGCCAATGCCTGCGCCATATCGGCGTACCAGGTGTTGAAACCGGCGAAGCCATGCTGCAGCCAGATCACGCCATTGGCCTGCACGGAACCGTCGGCCTGGGTGGGCATGTACCAGTCGGCGGGTGCGTTGTACCCGTTGGGCCCGGAGGGGATGAGCAACGGCGCTGACCCGGTCCGAACACCGGTCACACCGTTGGAAAACTGCGGTTTCTGATAGCCCAGCACACCGTTGGACCCGGTGTTCACCGGCGGGGTCGGGGTCAGGCCGAAGATCTCGCCGACAGCGTCGATCACTCTCTTAATCACGGTGTCGAGCGGGGAGAGATTATTGGCGAACTGGGTGGGCAGGCTCACCGCGGCGGTGTTGCCCATGATGATCTGACCGTTGGCCGCGGAATACAGCCCGTACTGCGGATCGTCGGGCGTGTAGCCGCCGTACAGATCGTTGATCCAGGCGGTGCTGAGGTTGTACACGGCCGCGGTGCTGCCGGCCGGGGAGAACTTGGTGACCAATTGCGCGGCGAAGTCGATGAGCGGGTTGGTGCCCAGCATCGAATCCACATGCGAGCCACCGATCAGCACCGCGCCGTTGTACTGGCCGGGCCGAGCCGCCAGCAAAGCGTTTGTGGTGGCGCCGAAGAGATTGAAGGCCTGCGCGGGCGCGGCGATCTGATAGACGGGGATGTCGTTTACGGCGTCGTCGAGCGTCGCGATCTGGTCATCGAAGGTGCCGTCGAAGACGCCGTTGGAGACACCGTCGAACATCACCACACCCTTCAGAAGGGCGTCCTGTGTTTCGTCGCCCGCCGTGATGTAGTCGGCGGCCGTCGCAGTCGCGAACCCGCCGCCGGCGGAATGACCGGACAGCACGAACGCGCCCTGCAGTTCAGAGACGTTCCCGGTGTATCCGGCATCCTTAGCGCTGGCGACCAGCGTCGTGCGACCGGCCTCGAGGAACAACTGGGCGGCAGCCTCCTGCGAGCTGGAGCAGATCAGGCAACCACCGGAGAAGGTGAACGGAATGGACGACAGCGTCGGCGACACCACGATGCTGTTGGTCTTCTGCGCCAACTCCGTAGCCAATGCCGAATAGAACGTGTTGGTCGCGCCAAATCCGTGCTGCAGCCAGATGACACCCTGGGCGTCGATGGTGCCGTCAGCCTGGGACGGGAAGTACCAGTCGACGGCGACGGTGTCACCGATGAAGGCGCCCGGCATCGCCAGCCGCGAGTGGCCGACCTGCACGCCGGTGACGCCGTTGCTGTACCCAGGCAGCAGCGGTGGGGTGGCCACTGCCCCAAACAGCGTGGGCTCTTCTTCCGACAGCGTCGGGTCAGGAGGCGCCGCCGACGCCGACGGCGTACCGACCACCGCGGCGGGCGTACCACTCTGCCGAGGATTGGCCCACGCGGCCAGCGCCGGGAACGCGGCCACCAAGTCGCTGCCCGGCCGCCAGCCCAGCGAAGAAAGCACATTAAGTAACAGCGCTGCCTCTGGTGCGGCGGGCGCGGGCGGGGCATAGGCCGCCGGAACGATCGGGGCGGCGGACGCCGCTTCGACGACCTGGGCGGCGCGGGCACGTGGAGCGGCGGCGGCCGCCGGTGCAGCGGCCTGCGCGATGGCAGGTTCGAAACTCGGAACCGGCGAGGGCGCTGCGTCGCTGACCGAATCGGGTTGGGTGACCACCGGGGTCGGGGCAGCCGGGGAGTCCGTCACCGGCGCGGTGTTGTTCGTCGCGCGTCGCACCCGCTCGGGGTTTACCCGCGCGGTGCTACGGGCCGCGGCGGCAGGTGCGTGTTGCGCTACGGAGTCGGAGGCCGACGAATCGGTGGCGGCGGCCCTGGATCGGGTCGCCCCCCGCCGAGCCTTCGTGCCCGACGTCGACCCCGCCGACGTCTCAGCCGAGACGGTGGCGGCAGTGCTCCCAGTGTCGGTGTCGGTTGTATCGGCGGCAGCGACTCCGGAGCCGGACAGTAGGGCCGAACCCACTCCGACGATAACTGCACCGGTACCGAGAAGCACCCGTCGATCACTCATCAAAATTGCCTTTCGTCGAACAACGAGCAAACGCTATCGCGACCGCCGACGGAAGACCAGCAAATCAGCTAAACACGCGGCCGCGTCATGAACTCGTCAGCAGCAGCGGCTATTAGGACGAGTTTTACTACTCGTCGTCGTAGCGCACAGCGCGCGCCGGTTCGCCGGCGAACTCATGCGTCGGCAAACGGTGCTGGCCCTCGAGATCGTCGAGGATCGCTTCCTGCGCCTTGGCCGGCAGCGTGTGCAGGATCTGGCGCACCCGGGCTTGACGACGACCGACGGCCTTGCGCTCCGGCATGCCGGGCGTCGCCACCAGTTGCGGCGGCACACCTTCGATTTCCTCGGTGCCACCGTCGGTTTGGCCGGCTTCGAGCATGGCCTGCTCTTCGGCCATCGTCGACTCGTCCTTCTCCTCGGACATGCCGATCGGGCCGATGCGGCGGCCGTTGAGGAACTGCTTGACCACCGGTTCCTCGCTGGTGAGCAGCACCTCGCGCGGGCCGAACATCACCAGGTGCTTGCGGAACAGCATGCCCATGTTGTCCGGCACGGTGCGAGCGATGTTGATGTTGTGCGTCACGATCAGAATCGTGCAGTCGATCTGGGCGTTGATATCAATGAGCAACTGGCTCAGGTAGGCGGTGCGCACCGGGTCGAGGCCGGAGTCCGGTTCGTCGCAGAGAATGATCTGCGGATCGAGCACCAGCGAGCGGGCCAGCCCGGCGCGTTTCTTCATACCGCCGGAGATCTCGCCGGGGAACTTGGATTCGTCACCGATCAAGCCCACCATGTCGAGCTTCTCCATGACGATATTGCGGATCTCGCTTTCCTTCTTCTTCGTGTGCTCACGCAACGGGAAGGCGGTGTTGTCATAGATGTTCATCGAGCCGAACAGCGCACCGTCCTGGAACATGACGCCGAACAGGGTGCGGATCTCGTACAGCTCTTTGGCCGAGCATTCGATGATATTGGTGCCGTCGACGAGGATCTTGCCGCGCTCGGGGCGCAGCAGTCCAATGAGCGACTTCAGGAACACCGACTTGCCGGTACCGGACGGGCCAAGCAGCACGCTGACCTCACCGGCCGGGATGTCCAGGGTCACGTCTTCCCAGATCTTCGCAGACCCGAATGATTTGGACAGTCCTTCGACCTGGATGCTTGTGCCCACGCGCGATCCTTCCGCCACCACGATTGCACCACGGGACGTCGCCTGTGGTTTGGCCAACTGTAGCGCACACCGTTGCTGGCTATTCGGGTTTACGTTCAATCGAAAATCCCCCGCGTACCCAGTGGGTTCGCGGGGGATTTCGGCTGAAATCGGATCAGCAGTGCCTACTTGACGCTGACCGTCGCGCCGGCGGCCTCGAGCTTGGCCTTGGCATCCTCGGCAGCCTCCTTGGTGGCCTTCTCGAGCAGCGCCTTGGGAGCGCCGTCGACGAGGTCCTTGGCCTCCTTGAGGCCCAGGCCGGAGACGATCTCGCGGACGACCTTGATGACGCCGATCTTCTTCTCACCGGCAGCCTCGAGGATGACGTCGAACTCGGTCTGCTCCTCAGCGGCCTCGGCGGCCGGGGCAGCGCCACCGGCAACGGCGACGGCGACCGGAGCGGCAGCGGTGACCTCGAAGACCTCTTCAAACTTCTTCACGAACTCCGAGAGCTCCAGCAGGGTCATTTCCTTGAACGCGTCAAGCAGTTCGTCGGTGTTGAGCTTTCCCATTGTTGTTGTCCTTCCTATTTTGGTTGTTGCTTAAGCAGCGGGCTCGCTGGCTTTCTTCTCCTGCAGTGCCGCCGCGAGACGGGCGAACTGCGATAGCGGTGCGTTGAACAGTCCGGCAGCCTTGGCCAGGTTGCCCTTCATGGCGCCGGCCAGCTTGGCCAGCAGCACCTCACGCGACTCGAGGTCGGCGATGCGCTCGACCTCGGAGACGGTCAGTGCATGACCGTCCATGTAGCCGCCCTTGATGACGAGCGCCTTGTTGTCCTTGGCGAATTTCTTGATCGCCTTGGCGGCGTCGACGGCCTCGCCGTTGATGAAGGCGATTGCGGTGGGTCCGGCGAACAAGTCGTCGAGACCCTCGATCCCGGCCTCCGCCGCCGCGCGCTTGACGAGCGTGTTCTTGGCGACGGTGTAGGTGGCGATACCGCCGAGCGAACGGCGCAACTCGGCCAGGTTGGCCACACTCAGGCCGCGGTACTCGGTGACCACGGTGGCCGTCGAGGACTTGAACTGCTCCGTAATGTCGGCAACCGCGGTGGCCTTCTCAGGCTTGGCCATGCATGCCTCCTCGTTGATGGGAAGTCGGCCGGGCCCGGAAATGACGAACGCCCCGGCGCAGACGGCCGGGGCGCAGATGACCGCCAGCAAGCAGCGGTCGAGCCTCGTCCTCCTGCGTGGGCCGCCCGGCTCTCCGGGTCCTTCAACCACTTGCGTGGTGACCGACGGTCTTCGGTGGAACCTGATGAGGATAACCTGATCGCCGGGTTGGGCCCAAATCCACCGCCCATCCCCCGCGAGCAGACGCAAACTCGCACGTTTGGAGCCCGAAAAGTGCGAGTTTGCGTCTGCTCGGCATCAGGAGGCCAGCGAGGAGCGGTTCAGATGACCCCGGATCCGCTTGCATAAACGCGCCGGGTGGCGTCGCACATCGTCCACCACGATCGGGATGACGGTCCACCCGAGTTCCTGCACTCCGGCGAACCGCACCTTGTCCCGCAGCATTTCCGAACGCCCGGCATGCCATTGCACGCTGTCGTATTCCGCCGCCACCATTGCCTCCGGCCAGGCGAAGTCCACCCGCCAACTTTCGCCGTTAGACCGTGATCGAGCATCACCAGCCTGGCTTCACTCTCCATCGCGGACTCGGCGCGGCCGTCGACCAATGGCAGCAGGTTGCGCACGGCGACGATCCCGCGCCTGCCCCGGTGCCGGTCCATCGTCTCCGCGAGGTCGGCCGCCGAACACCAACCGGAATGTAGGGCGGCATCGAGTGTGGCCAGCGCCCGCGGGCGTCGCACTTGCCGGGCCACCTCGACGGCTGTCCACGCCGGGGACGTCGCACTACGGCTCGAAATCAGTTGCAGCGGTGCGCCTTCGCGTTGATGCACGACGAGCTCGCCACCTAAACGCAGCCGCGAACCAGAATCCAGGACATGCAACGAATCATGCTTTTCGACGCAGAATCCGTAGAGCGCCGCAGCGGTGTGCATGCAGGCGACCGCGTGGCCGCCGATCAACAGGTCCAGCGCCCGCAGTCGCATCAGCAGGTCGGGTTGCGCCACCGAGTAGACGCCGCGCCACACCCGGATCAATCCACCCTTGCGCACCTGAACGTCCAACTGTTGGCGGGTCATCACAGTGAGCAGTTCTCCCGTGGTGGCCAAACCATCGCAGCGACGGATCATCTCCGCGGCACCTGTGTTCACCCCGGCGAGCGTGCTCAGTGCCCGACGGGTGCGGTAGCCACCCCTGGTGCGCCTGGGGAAACCCGCATTTACCGGCGCGAGCAGACGCAAACTCGCACGTTTGGCGTCCGGAAAGTGCGAGTTTGCGTCTGCTCGCGGGGAAGGAGGCGGGGCTGGGGGGCTACGGGTTGGGACGCAGCAGGGCCGCGGCACCGACCAGGCCGGCGTCGCCACCGAGTGCGGCGGAGACGACGCGCAGCCCGGAAAGAAAGTCCAGGCCCGCGTAACCGCGCAGCGCCGCATGTAGCGGGCCGAACAACACCGGGCCGGACTTGGCCACACCGCCACCGATGACCACCAGGTCGAGGTCGCACACTGCCGCGACCGAGGCGATCATCGCGGCAATGGCGTCGGCCCCGCGCGTGAAGGCGCGCAGTGCGATCGGATCACCGGCGTTCGCGGCGTCGGCCAGGCTCTTGGCATCGGTCCCGACCCAGCCTTGTTCGCGGGCCCAACTGACCAGGTGCGGGCCACTCGCGATGGCCTCGACGCAGCCGCGTCCGCCGCAGTTACACGGTGGGCCGTGTTGGTCGACGACGACGTGGCCGACGTGGCCGGCGTTACCGGTGCGTCCGTCGTACGGCACGCCGTCGAGCACCAGTCCGCCGCCGATGCCGGTGGACACCACCATGCCGAGCATGAACGTCGCGCCCTGGCCCGCGCCGCGCCAGTGCTCGCCGAGTGCCATGCACAGTCCGTCGCCGGCCAGTCGCACCGGCACACCGGGTACCACGGCGGCCACCCGGTCGCGCACCGGAAATCCGCGCCAGGCACCGATGTTGACCGGGCTGATGGTTCCCCTGGTCAGATCGATCGGCCCGGCCGAGGAGATCCCCGCTCCGCTGACCACTCCCCCGGCGGCAGCCAGCGCCTCGGCGATGGTTTGCTCGGCGGCGGACCACACTTCGTCCGGGTCGGTGCTGCGCGGGGTGGGCTGCTGATTGCGTTGCAGCAGTTGACCTTTGGCGTCGACGAGGCCAGCGGCAATCTTGGTGCCACCGATATCGAGAACCAATGACGGTGCGCTCATCAATGCCTGTGGACGTTGTCGGGCTGACGGGGATCGCCAGGGTGCTCGTAACCGGGAGCCAGCCACACCAGGGCCGCGCGACGCTGATCGAGCCAGTGCCGGAACGCGCGCCTGCGGGCCGCACCGCGCAACATCTCCGCAATCTTCCGAAAAGCATCGGCCTCGGAATCCGCCGCAAACCGGCGCGGGTTGCGGCGGTGGTAGTCCTTGACGGTCACGTCATCGACAACGACGTCGGCGGTGACGTGTGCGTACAACGCCCGCGCGAGCGGATCTGCCAGTGCGCCCGCGGCGATGCTGCCGATCTCCAGTCGCGAGGTCAGGTCGGGCAAGACCGCGTCCTCGTCAGGTGTGGCGGCGGTGACGACGACGCCGAGTGTGGCGGCTTCGCGTGCGACCACCCGTTCGGTCACCAGAACCTGGGTGAGCCAGCGCCGCAACTGCCGTCCCTCGCTGGTATGCGGCCGCGGCAGTGCGGCCGCCTGCGCCGAGGACCGCAGTGCGGCCTCGCGCGCGTCGACCTCGTCGATCTCCACCGGATCCCCGGCCACCGTCGCGGCGATCATCGGACCGTCACCGCCACCGCTGGCGAGTACAGCAACCGCCCGGCGCAGCCAATCCGGATCAACGCCCACCACGTTCCCGGTGTGGCCCACGGCGGCGGGGTGATGTCGAAGCCCACCTCGACGTCTCCGCCGGCGGGTAACTGGGCACCGACAGCGGCCGGGGCCATCCACTCCCAGGTTCCCCACGGGCTGATCAGGTGGGCCTCCAGTGCCAGGTCGGCGTGGGCAGCACTGCTGACCGTGACCGCGATCCGGCCGCGTTCGCCGCGGACGACGATGACGTCGGACGGCTCGGTCACCAGGCGCACCAGGTCCGCGGGTAGCCCGGACCCAACCGAGATGACGCAGATGTCCTCGACCGGTTGACGCCAGGCCGGCGGCACATCACCGGACAGGGTCAACTCGGCGCGCACCGGATAGTGCCCGGGGGCGGCATCGCCGGGCACGGTGACAGTGATCTCGTCCTCGCGGTGTCCGCGTGCCGGTAACTGGAAGGCCACGTCAGCGCTCGGTTCCCAGTCCAGCGGGTAGCGCATCCGCACCGCTCCGGCGATGGTGGCGTCGCTGCAGTCGCTGGCCACTGTGAGTCGCAACCGGACCGTCTCACCGGGGTTGGCCGTCAGCGCCTCGGGGTGCAGATGGGCGACGGCGGGCAGCCCGCCCAGCGGTGCCGGGCCGCGGTTGTGCAACCAGTAACGGGCATACAGCGGCTGGGCCGCCTCGGAATCGGGCGCCAGCACCGCGCCGCCGGAGATTAGCGGAGCAGCCTCCAGGCGGGCCGACACCGTGGCGATCTGGTAGCCGTGCAGCGCCAGCGGCGGATCAGCGGTCAGCCGTGCGGCTTCCAGCAGATCGGCGGACACCATGTCCGACAGTGTGCCCACCGGGCTGGAGATGGCGATATCGGTTGGTGCACCAGTGGTTTCAACCAATCGAAGTGTGACGGCCGCTGGATCCGGAGCGGCACAGCTGCCGGTAGCGGTCGGGTTTCCGGCGATCTTCAGTGCACCCAGTTGGACGGTTCGTTCGGGTTGGATGCTGAGCAGTGAGCCGTCGGCCGGCAGCTCCCCGGTTCCCTCATAGGACATCACCGCGAGCAGCGGATGGTTGAATTCGGCACTGCGGGAGGGCATTTCCACCGCCCGCCAGTCTCCGGAACCACAGACCAGAGCGAAGTCGAAGGTGTGGCTCCAGTGCTGAAGCTGGAAGTTCGACCCGTCCGGGGCCTTGCGGACGGGCGGATCAATCCACACCCCAGATGGCCAGCCGGTGCAGGAGCGCATCAGCGAGGTGTGCAGGGTGCCGTCGCG
>Ga0209829_10001902_pt1 | contig 16379 bp, 10 predicted proteins | sample C_140205_EF_Meta_FD_187311 | JGI IMG/M metagenome (GOLD analysis project Ga0209829, IMG submission 187311) | Freshwater microbial communities from Lake Croche, Canada to study carbon cycling - C_140205_EF_MetaG (SPAdes) (version 2) | ecosystem: Environmental > Aquatic > Freshwater > Lake...
ACCAGAAGGTGGTCGTACTGCTGGTTGAGATTTTCCAGCGCCTGAGGGGTGAGCCGTTTGTTCATCCGGATGACCATCTCATCCCGTACCCAACGGTAGGAGTGAAACACTTTGTAGAAGTGCTTGATTTCATTAACAGCACGATCCACGTCGTGGGTGATGGTGAAGAGGTGGAAGTCCGAGCGGGAGATGAGTCCGAGTTCCAGCAAGTCATTGTCCAGGAACCTGCGCCAGGTCTCCCAATAGAATCCGTTGGGACGATCCATTAGGATGATCGGCACGATCGAGGTCTTTCCAGTCTGCAAGAGTGTGAGGACCTCAAAGCCCTCGTCCATCGTTCCAAAGCCCCCGGGAAAAAGCACAAAGGCGCTGGTCTCCTTCACAAAGCTGAGCTTGCGGGCAAAGAAGTAATTGAAATTAATCAGTTTCGGATCACCTGCGATGACTGTGTTGGCACTCTGCTCGAAGGGAAGACGGATATTCAGGCCAAAGCTCTTTTCAGCACCCGCGCCCTGCTGGGCGGCTCCCATGATGCCGTCACCACCGCCGGTGATAAGCATAAAGTTCTCCTCGACGATCCTGCGCGAAAATTCGCGCGCCAGCTGAAAATCGGGCTCATCCGCTCTGGTACGGGCAGAGCCGAAAACAGCCACTTTGCGGATATGGCTATACTTCTGAAACACCGAGGCCGCGTAGCGCATCTCACGCATCGAGCGACTGACAAGTTTGAGATCACTGATCGAGGCCTTATCAAGTCCCAGGCGCATCGCCGTCTCCATCATGTCGATGAGAAAATCTGCGGCCCGCCCGGATGAGACCTTGGCGACAAGCTGCTTGATCACGTCCATGTACGACTTATCGGTCGCGGTGGGGAGCTGTTGAGTAGACATGATTCTCTTTTGTTAAATGAATTCCGGTGCTGATTAGCGGCGGGCTAGACGGCTGAACAGCCAAATCCCCAGCGCAGTAAAGACGAGATTCGGGAGCCAGATCAGGAAGATCGGCATCGAGTGAGGCATCGATCCGGGGTTCTTACTCACGGCCTCGGCGATCAGGATGAAGAAGAAGTAACTGAAGGCAATCACCAGACTGAGGGCAAAGCCGACCGATGTCTCCTTGCGATGAGCTGTGATGCCTAGCGGAACCGCGATCAGGGCAAAGGAGAGCGCCGCCAGTGACATGGAGAACCTCTTGCTCATCTCCACCTGAAAGGCAAGTGGGCGAAGGCAATCAGGCTTGGCCAACTCTGTGAGGAGCTCATGAATGGTATGCGAACTGAGAGGCTTGCCCCGCTTTTTGCGATCCATGAGCTTCTGAAGCGACATTGGGAAAACACCCTCCTTCATCGTGATTCCCTGACGGATCAGCTCCACATTCTCCGGCTGGCGCTCATCCCGTTGCTCGAAATGAGCATCCTTGACCCTGAGAAGGAGGCGGTGGTTTTGAGCATCCGAGGTAAGCGTGCCGGTCTTTGCAAAGACCACCTTGGAAGTGACTCCCTGATCATCGATTTCGAAAACGATGAGGTTCTTCATCAGGTCGCCATCACGCGCTCCCACATAGACGCGACGGTCGGGGAACTGATCCACCACCTCATCAGCCTGGAAAAGGGATGCGGGATCATTCGTCGCAATGCGGAAGAGTGAGTTGATCATCGCATACTGAGACCTGGGAGCGACGTCCGTATTGATCCAAAGACAGATACCGACCAGGAAAAGGGCCACTGCAAGTACTGGAAGAATGATTCTCGGAAAGCTCACACCATTGGAGCGGAGGGCGATGATCTCGTTATCAGCCGAGAGACGACCGAAAACCAGCAACACGGCGGTGAGAAATCCCCAAGGGATCGTGAAGGTCATCGAGAACGGCAGCACAAACGCGATGAAGGCAAAGACCGTCTCCAAGGGCACGTTGTGATTGATGAGTAAGTCGAGCATCTCCTTGAAGACATTGCCCAGCACCAGAACAAGGCTCAGCAAAGCTACTCCCATGGCGGTAGCCACAGAGAGGGAGGTCAGCAGGTAGCGGTCGAGAATTTTCAAGGAAATAGAGAAAGAGGTCCCATGACAACAGAGTCATCAGGAGATGCGAAGACCAATTAGGATGCCCTTCACGACCGCTTATTGCAACATTTCTACTCTTCCGTTCCTTAAAGTGATTCTGTCCTCCCATTCGGGTTGAACGACACTGAAAGCAACGCTAAGGTACGAGGCATGGCGACTTCCACCAGCTCTGCTCTGCGCTTCCGTTTTCTCAATACCCTGCTCTGGGGAAACACAGTCGCCCTCTCTTGGGTCTGGGGTCTGGGTCTTTTTTTCTCGGTGCAGTTCACCGTTGAATTTGGCCTGACCGGTCTACTCACCTTCCTGATACCAAACTGCCTCGGACTCTTCCTGTTCGGCGCCGTGACCGATGTCATCGCCCGCAGGCATCCAGGCTCCGAAAGCCTTGCGGCCTTCTTCAATAATTGGTCGCGCCCATTCCGCTTGGTCTTTTTCCTCTATCAGGTCATCGCGCTCTCCCTCACCATCTTTGCGCTGATCCGATATGGCTGGCAGCCCCTCGGCCTCAAGCCCGACTCCCTCTATCTCCCGCTGACTGCACTGGTTATTCTGGCGGCAGGCATCCTCTTTGGTGAGGAATTCTCGATCCGCAGGATCAAGTACAGCCACGCCGCATTCCTAGCGCTGATCGTCTGCTGCGCAGTGATCATCATTCTCGAGATCGGCTCACCCTACCTCCGCGGGATCCACCGTCCCAGCCTCCTGCCGACTCACGACTGGAACTTCTGGGGCTACGTCATTCCAATCTGCATCGGGTTCCTTGTGGGTCCCTGGCTCGATCTGCAGCAGTGGCAGCGGGCGATCCAGATGCGCCGAGAGAACACCTCCATCACTGCGGCTTACGCCTTCGGTGCCATCCTCTTTGGCGCCATCCTGCTCTTCCATGGCATCCTAGCTCTCTGGGCAATGGAAGGGGGCGCCTCCATCTACATTCAAAAGGGACTCGCCGGATATCCTTACGCAGAGTCACTTCTCACGCGTGTTTTCGGCGCAGCCCCAGCCAACCCCTGGCTGCTTGGCGCCTACCTGACCTTCCTCGGGGGCTGCATTCTGACCACCCTGGATAGCGGTTACATCGCGCTCCACTGGTTCTTCAAGACCAATGCGAGCAGGAGCAAGAATCCTATCTTCTCACTTATTCCGGAGAAGCTCATCACTTCCCCTATACCGGCATTTGTTCTCTGCGCACTGATCGCCGTGGTGGGAGCTGCGGCAGGCATTGAGTTGGAATATTTCATGATCTTCTTCGCGACGTTCTTCGTCGGCTACTCGGCCCTCGCAATCAGTCGTGCCTTTGTGAACGGCCCCGTGAATGTCATCCCTCAAGTGAAGATGTTCTGCATCGGATCGCTGGCCGTGGTCATCTTTGCCTATGGTTACTTTCTGCATGAACCGATCTTCCAGATTCTCGCCTCGCTTCTGCCGCTTGGCTACGTGATCTGGCTGATGCTCAAGCCCCTCACCGGCGAGGATTTCACCACCGACAACGAGGAGCTCGATGAACCCTCCACAGCGTCCGTTGTTCCTCTGACCTCTCTGACCCCCGTGGGCACTGTGCTCACTCCCGCACCGACTGGTACTCACGACATTGCAGGTCGCTTCGAGGACAAGTGGTTCATTCACTCCTTCATCGCCACCTACGCCGACACCAATTCAGTCGGCAATGTCTACTTCGGCATGTACGCGATGTGGGTCGGCAAGACACGGGAACTTTTCTTCAACCGTGTCATGCCTAAGTTCAATCTCAAGGAGACCCCCTTCTACATCCTGACTCGTTCCTTCGAGCACAAGTTCGTACGAGAGACGAAGGAGTTTGAGCAAGTCAGCGTCAAGATCCGTGTGGCCGGACATAACAGGAAATTCGTCACCTTGGAGCATGAGATCTACGATTCGATGGGTAACATGCTTGGCAAGGGTAGTCAGAGCCTGCTCTTTGTCTCCTCTGCGGACTATAAGATGATGGATATCCCCTCGGAGGTCATGGGTGCCTTCCTCACCTATCTCTAGGGAATAAGCGTGATGAGGCACTGGACCCCGACCTCTCAACAGCAGCGGCAACTGAGACTGGTGCAGATCGGCACCCTGCTTACGTTTGGCTTACTCTGCGCAGGATGCTCCAAAAAGAAGACCCCACAAGAGGAGTTCCACCACACCGCACCCTCCATTCCAGTCCTCCCAAGAAAGAACTACGATGTAGCCCGCCTCTTCAACGGGATCGCTCTGAAGAGCTCCGTGGAGTGCCTACCCGGTGGAGCGACAGCGCTAGCCACAATCACTGACACCAACTCTTACAATCTGGACATCAATCTCCAAGTTCTCTGGCCAAAAGCAGCCACAACCACCAGCGACCTCACCGCCGCGACTCCGGAGATCGGACAGCTCCTTCCCAACCTTGAGACCCTCCTTCAAGGTATCACACCCTCGCCTGATTTTGCGGCTCTTCAGAACCATAAGGAAAAGTCACTCAAGGCCAACCTAGCCTCCCTACAGCGCCTCCCTTACCGCGATTCCCTCTTCGACTGCCAGACCATCCTTGACCTCGTGAACAAGGCAACGGCGCGACGGGCTTTGTTCGTTCAGGCCATCATGAATGTGAATACCGACGGCTCGGATGGAGACCGTAACCTCGCAATCGACAAGCTCTCCGCAACGTACCAACCCCAGACAAATTACCGTTGGGCCAAGACCGGTTCGCATCCCAACTCCTGCCTCCGTGATTTTGAATCACGCCTAGCCCTGATCGGCGCAGAACTATCAAGCGGTAATCTGACTCCCGAAGATCGTCTCCGCCTCACGAAGGAGCAGGGGTACACTAAGGCGACGATCGAAGAACTTAAGCGCTGGGACTTTCTCGTGGGCTCAGCCGACCCGTTTATTGTCCTCCCCTCCTTCATGGTTGGTAAAAGCGTGGGGCAGCCCTCCATTGGAGACTATGCCGTCGTGATCGCTCATGGAGTGATTTATCCCGCCATCCTCGGGGATCTTGGCCCCAACTCCAAGATCGGCGAAGCCTCACTGCGGATCTGTCGCGAGATCGACGGGAAGTCAGGAGCTGAACGCCGCCCCTCCAGCCGTCCCGAAGTCGTTTACCTCATCTTCCCTGGAAGTGCAGAAAAGCCGATGACCTCGCCGAATTATCAGCACTGGTCCGATCGTTGCCATGCTCTATGGAAAGAGTTTGGAGGAAGTGAATCGGCCCAGTGGCACGAGTGGACCTCCCTTGAGAAACCATGGCCCACCCCGACACCGGCGCCAACTCCCACCTCATCTCCCACAACTACGCCTTCAGAACAGTCCCCTGGCACAAATCCTGCTGGTACCCTTCCCTCTTCGGCTTCTACCAACATCCCCCAGACAAAAACAACTCCTGCATCCAGCCTTCCATCGCCTGCAGAAAATCATTAATTTCTTCTCTCTATTGACTTTGCTTCACTTTCTAACTTTCTAACTTTCTAACTTTCTAACTTTTCACTCATTCCCTTTCACCCAAACACCTAATCCATGATCACCACCGGCACCCACGCTCCAAACTTCACTCTTTCCACTGCAACTGCCGAAGGTCCCAAGCAAGTGACCCTCTCAGCAGAAATCGGAAAGAAGAACATCCTCCTTCTCTTTGTTCCGATGGCTTTCACCGCAGTCTGCACGACTGAACTCTGCGAGATCAGCAAGGGAATCGGAGCCTACGACTCCCTCGACTGCACCGTCTATGGCATCAGCGGAGACAATCCCTTCTCTCAGCAAGCCTGGGCCCAGAAAGAGAACATCACCATCCCGCTCCTCAGTGACTACGATCACGCCGTGGCCAAGGCCTACGGGATTGCCTACGAGAGCTTCCTCCCTCAGATCGGCCTCGGCATGGGTGGAGTTCCCAAGCGCTCCGCCTTCCTCATCGACCGCTCCGGAGTCATCCAGTACGCCGAGTCAAACGAAGATCCCAAGCAGCTCCCCGACTTCGCCAAGATCCAAGCCAAGTTGGGAGAGCTCAAATAGGCTCCCCTTTTCATTCTTTCAGATTTCAGGTCTGACGTTTCATCCTTCACAATAAAATCCCATGCCCACCACCGACCCATTCAAGACACTCCGCAGCTTCGAGCCATCGAAGGGAACCACTGCCTCCTACCACTCGTTACCCGCTCTCGAGGAGCAGGGTGTGGGGGCGATCTCTCGTCTTCCTTTCTCAATCCGTGTGGTGCTCGAGTCAGTCCTGCGTAATTGCGACGGACGCAAGGTTCACGAGAAGGATGTTCGTGCCCTTGCCGCATGGAATGCCAAGACCCCGGCCCCCGAGGAGATACCCTTCGTCGTTGCACGTATCGTCCTGCAGGACTTCACTGGAGTACCCCTCCTCGTCGATCTCGCCGCCATGCGCAGCGCTGTGGCCCGCCTCGGGGGCAAGCCCGGCATCATCGAGCCGCTCGTTCCCGTGGACCTCGTCGTCGATCACTCCGTGCAGGTAGATTATTACGGGTGGGCCGATGCGATGAAGCTAAACCTCGACATGGAGTTCAAGCGGAACCGCGAGCGCTACGAATTCCTCAAATGGGGTCAACAGGCCTTCGAGACCTTTGGTGTGGTCCCTCCGGGCATTGGAATCGTTCATCAGGTGAATCTTGAATATCTGGCTCGCGGTGTCCTCCACTCCAAGAACGACTCCGGCAACCTCTACTACCCCGACAGCCTTGTCGGCACCGACTCCCACACCACCATGATCAACGGCTTGGGCGTTGTCGGCTGGGGCGTGGGCGGCATCGAGGCCGAGGCCGGCATGCTCGGTCAACCCGTTTACTTCCTGACACCCGAAGTGGTCGGAGTCCACCTCACCGGCAAGCTTTCCGAAGGCGTTACTGCAACCGATCTCGCCCTGCGCGTTACCCAGATGCTTCGTGGAGCAAAGGTCGTCGGTAAGTTTGTGGAGTTCTATGGCGAGGGGGCCGAGTCCCTCCCCCTCCCCGACCGCGCCACCATCGCCAACATGGCTCCAGAGTATGGCGCCACCATGGGCATCTTCCCAGTGGATGCTGAGTCCGTTGCGTTCCTCCGTGCCACCGGCCGCAACGAGGCGGAGTGCACCGCCTTTGAGAACTACTTCAAGGCACAAGGGATGTTCGGCATGCCTCGCAAGGGGCAGATCGACTACAGCGTCGACCTCGAGCTTGATCTCGCCACTGTCGTTCCGAGCGTGGCTGGCCCCAAGCGTCCACAAGATCGCATCGACCTTCCTCAGCTCAAATCTACCTTCCACGACCTCCTCACCAAGAGCGTCGCCGATGGAGGGTACGGCAAGAATGACTCCAACATTGCCTCGAAGGCCTCCGTGGCCCGCCGCAATCCCACGATCCCTGAAGATGAAGAGGAGATGATCAGTGACCGGCCGACTCCCGACGCCGTTTCCCAGATGCCCGAGTCTCCATTCCATGGCAACTCCAGCACGATCCGCAACGGCAGCGTCCTGATCGCTGCCATCACGAGTTGCACCAACACCAGCAACCCGAGCGTCATGCTTGCGGCCGGTCTCCTGGCCAAGAAAGCCGTGGAAGCCGGACTCGCCATGGACCCCACGGTGAAGACCTCCTTGGCCCCCGGTTCCCGTGTAGTGACCGCCTACCTCGAGAAGACAGGCCTCCAGCCCTACTTCGACAAACTGGGCTTCCAGACCGTTGGCTACGGATGCACCACCTGTATCGGTAACTCTGGCCCCCTCAATCCTGAAGTCGAAAAGGCAATCACGGACAATGATCTCATCGCCGCGGCAGTCCTCTCAGGTAACCGTAACTTTGAGGCACGCATCCATCAGAACATCAAGGCCAACTTCCTCATGTCTCCGCCGCTCGTCGTCGCTTTTGCGCTCGCGGGACGCGTCGACATCGACTTCGTCAAAGAGCCCATCGGCCTTGGTAAGGATGGTAAGGATGGTAAGGATGGTAAGGATGGTAAGGAGATCTTCCTCAAGGATATCTGGCCGAGCCTCGCCGAGATCCGAGACACCCTTCGCACTGCTCTCACCCCCGAGATGTTCTCCACACTCTACGGTGACTTTGCCGGACAGAATCCCAAGTGGAATGAGATCAGCGCCCCCATCGGTGAAATCTACAAGTGGGACACGAAGAGCACCTACATCCAAGAGCCTCCGTTCTTCGAGAACTTCGGCATGGAGGCTGGAACCATCACTCCGATCTCGGGAGCTCGCGCCCTTGGCATCTTTGGCGACTCCGTCACCACCGATCACATTTCACCCGCAGGCGCCATCAAGGAGAAGGCCCCCGCTGGACGCTTCCTCAGCGAGCATGGTGTCGCACGCGAAGACTTCAACAGCTACGGTAGCCGTCGTGGCAACGACCGCATCATGACCCGCGGCACCTTTGCGAACGTACGCATCAAGAACCTCATGCTTCCCGGAGTCGAGGGTGGCGAGACGCTTCACCAACCTGACGGCGAGCGCCTCAGCATCTTTGACGCTGCTCACAAGTACGCTGAGGAGAAGACCCCACTTGTCATCCTTGCCGGACAAGAGTACGGCACCGGCAGCAGCCGTGACTGGGCAGCCAAGGGAACTCGCCTCCTCGGCGTGAAGGCCGTCATCGCAGCCAGCTACGAGCGCATCCACCGTTCCAACCTCGTCGGTATGGGCATCCTTCCACTTCAGTTCCAGGACGGAACAACCGCCCAGACACTCGGACTTGATGGTACCGAGAGCTACGACATCGTAGGCCTCGGCGAAGATCTCGTACCCCGTCAGGATCTCGTTTTGCGAATCACTAGCAAGGATGGCAGCGTCAAGGATGTCAAGGTGAAGGTCCGCATCGACACCCCAATCGAGGTAGACTACTACCGCCACGGCGGCATCCTCCCCTTCATCCTCCGCCAACTTATCAACGAAGCGAAGTAGGGGGAGATACCAAAAGGCTGAAACCTGAAAAGCCTGTGGATTAACAACACGCTGACGCATCCTCAATGGTGTATTGCTAGCCAACAGCCTAATAGTCCAACAGACTGACAGCATCTGCCGGCAGACCAACTAGTGAATATCTCACAAAACGACACGCCCATGCCGACAGATCCTACCGACCTTGCTGCCGAGATTCTCCGACTGAAAAAGGAGCGAAATGCAGTCATCCTCGCCCATAACTACCAGATCGAGGAGATCCAGAATGTCGCAGACTTCGTCGGGGATTCCCTTGGGCTCAGCATCCAGGCAGCGGAGACGAGCGCAGATGTCATCGTCTTCTGCGGTGTCCACTTCATGGGTGAGACAGCCAAGATCCTGAGCCCCTCCAAGACCGTCGTGATCCCCGATATGGAGGCCGGGTGCTCCCTCTCCGACTCCTGCCCCGCGGATAAACTGGAGACCTTCCTCAAGGAACATGCGGAGAAGAACTACTACGTCATTGCGTACATCAACTGCAGCGCCGGAGTGAAGGCCTTCGCCGATGTCATCTGCACGAGTGGTAACGCCGTGAGGATCGTCAAGGCCGCACCTCAGGACCGCCCCATCCTCTTCGTGCCGGATCAGAACCTCGGTGCCTGGGTGATTGAGCAGACTGGTCGCCACATGGATCTCTGGCAGGGAAGCTGCTACGTCCACATGGAGTACACACGCGAAAGCATCGAGCGGGCAAAGAGTGAGCATCCTGACGCCATCGTTGTGGCCCACCCCGAATGCCCTCAGGCTGTACGTCTCCTTGCCGACGAGGTCTGCTCCACCGAGAAGATGGTCACCTTCTGCAAGAGCTCCCCTGCCAAGGCCTTTGTCATTGTCACCGAGGAGGGAATGCTTCACCGACTCCGCCGCGAGATCTCGGGCAAGACCTTCATCCCCGGCCCCACGGACACCTGCGCCTGCGCCGAATGCCGTTACATGAAGCGGAATACCTTGGAGAAGCTCTACCTCTGCCTCCGCGACCTCAAGCCCGAGATCCTGCTCGAGGAAGGGCTCAGGGCCAAGGCAGAGAAGTCGGTTAGGAAGATGCTCGAGTTGAGCAGATAAGGGCTCGCGCAGAGGCGCGGAGGCGCAGAGCGGTGATTGAGGTGAAAGAATATTTCCGTCTCTCAGACTTGTGAGTTTCTTCCTGATTTCCTGCAGTTCTTACAGATCAGCAATCCCATATTCAAAAAAACACGCCACCTCCGCGATTGCATTCCCGGCCGTTGCTTCGCATCCGTTACGGCTGCGGGAGAAATGATTCTTTTCCTTCATTCCTTCTGTTCCTGATTTCCTGATTTCCATATTTTATTCCTATGTCCCCTTTTCACCCCGGCACCATTTCTCAGGAACTTTGGAATCGCGCTACCGCGCGAATTCCCGGTGGGGTGAACTCCCCTGTCCGTGCCTTCCGTGGCGTTGGGGGTGAACCCTTCTTCGTGAATAAGGCCAAGGGCTGCACCATCACCGATGTCGACGGGCGGGAGTACATAGACTTCGTCGGCACGTGGGGGCCGGCAATCCTAGGCCATGCCCCACAGGTCGTGATCGACGCCGTCACCGAGACGGCGAAACAGGGCACCAGCTTCGGTATTCCCAACCCTCTTGAGGTCGAGATGGCCGAGACCATCTGCCGCATGGTTCCCTCCGTCGAGAAGGTCCGTATGACCAATAGCGGCACCGAGGCCGTCATGTCGGCGATCCGCTTGGCTCGCGGAGCGACAGGTCGCGACCGCATCGTCAAGTTCGAGGGCTGCTACCACGGCCACGTCGACTCTCTACTGGTGAAGGCAGGTAGTGGTGCGCTCACCCTTGGGCAACCCGACAGTGCCGGGATCCCTGCCTCATTGGCGGCCCTAACGACCACCGTTCCCTTCAACGATCTGGAGTCACTCAAGGCCGTCTTTGTGGAAAAGGGTTCCGAGATCGCCTGCGTCATCCTAGAGCCCGTCCCGGCCAATGCCGGACTCTATCTCCCGGAGCCAGTCTTTCTGGAGGGAGTGCAGGCACTCTGCAAGCAGTATGGAGCGCTCCTTATCTTTGATGAGGTGATGACCGGCTTCCGCCTGGCTCCGGGAGGAGCCCAGGAGATCTACGGCATCACTCCCGATCTCACCACCTTGGGGAAGGTCATCGGAGGTGGGCTGCCGGTCGGAGCATTTGGCGGTCGCGCTGACCTCATGGATTATCTCGCCCCCTTGGGACTCGTCTATCAGGCCGGAACCCTCTCGGGGAATCCCCTCGCCCTTGCCGCCGGACTTGCCCAACTCAAGGAGATGGAGCGGATCAATGGTTGGAAGCTTCTTGAAGAGCGAGGGGCACAACTGGAAGAGGCCATGCGCTCAGCCATCAAGAGGAAGCCCCTCACCTTCCAGCGGATCGGCTCCATGTTCTGTCTCTATTTCTGCCAAGGCCCCATCCGCAATCTTGCGGATGCCAAGAGGAGCGATACTGCGGCTTTCGCCCGCTACTTCCACGCCGCACTGCGGGAAGGCATCTACTTCGCCCCCTCACAGTACGAGGCAGGCTTCCTATCCACAGCCCATTCCTCAGAAGCCCTGGAGAGGTCATCAAGGATCGTTTCCGGAATCCTCGCTGAGTTCTGAAATCAAATGTATCTGCAACCCGTAAACTCATAAAAAAAGCAGGCCGAAGACACCAGAGTTAAACCAAGAAGGAAACATCCATGGTCTGCCAGAGACTGAGGAATAAAGAATTATTTCACGTGGAGTTGTAGGGTACGGGTCAGAATAGGCAAGGGGACATGTAATCCATCGCATGGTGCGTTGGTTTGTGCCATGCAAGGATTACCTCCGCCAGTCAGCTTGCGAGAGGGTGATCTCGCTCTCAGCAAAGCTGCAAATTTCGGGGACCCTGCCTACTGCCCATTCCTTCCTGAGTTCATGAGTTCCAGATTCAAAATAGCTAAGAAACCGTCAAATTTTCCCCACTTACGGAATCACAAGATAAGCCTTCACCCCACCGGGCATGAGCGAGGCATCGATCCTGCGATCGAGCGTGGCTAGTATTCCTTTGCGATTGATAGCCAGTCCCAACAAATAGAAATCAGTGAGCTGTTTGGAACTGGGAAGATGAGGATATTTCTTGTTGTCTCTTAACGAGATGGCATCAGACCAGAATTGATGTCCAGGGGCCGCACAAATGAGCCTGAGAGCCTCCTGAAGCTCTGAAGGAGATCCTGGCGAGTCCCTGTAGTTCGGATGCCCGAGTATTCTCAAAAAACCATTTTCTGTCATCGGACACGTCGCCCAGGCCCGCCCCTTCTCACTATGGAACCACTCGAGGACCCGTTTATGATGAACATGACAAGGGTCCACTAGAGCGATCAGAACGTTTACATCAAGAAGCGAAACCATGGGCTTTACTCCTCTGCTTCCTGATCCTGGAACGCATAAACCATCTCACTCGTGAGTCTTTCACGCTTCCCTCTTTTAAGGGTTGGGAAACCATAATCATTGATTTCGGTGATATTATTTTTCCCATTCGGTACAGGAACAAGCTCACCAAGTTCTCGACGCAAAGCATGCTCCATAATGGACCTCATCGTCGTTCGGCGACGAGCGGCCACTGCTTTGACCTCCATCAATAACTCAAGAGGCAGTTCAAGCGTTGTCTTCATATGGGTATACGTATGGATATATGGCAATAAGTCAACCTCATTGAAGTCCCAACCCCGCCTATCAGTCTGAAATGACTCAGTTAGGCTAACTTTCCTGCAATTAATTTGAACGGACCACATCATCTAGTGTCATACCTCCATCAAATATATTGCACTTTCAGCATCTGATCAGTTGACAGTCGGCATCTTTTAAATATCGTCTGACAAAACTCAGACCAGTTCTCTCCCCTATGATACATAAACTCACCCCCGAGATCATTGTCCACCTCACTCATTGGGCTACCCGTCCGGATGCCTCTACGGATCTGCGAAATATCTTCGGGGGAGATAGCGACAGATATCAGCCACTACTTCAGTCGATCAGAGAAGGTGATCTCTCTTGGATTCCAGAGATTGAGATCCTCCCTGCAACTAGCATGGAGATGGCGTACGCAGCCTACGCCCGAGAAACAGGAACCATCTACCTCTCAGCAGACTGCCCTCAGGATCTGATCCCCTCGGTCCTCCTTGAGGAAATCGGCCACCACATCGATGCATTCTTCAACTCAGAAGAAACACCTGGCGACGAAGGAGCCCTCTTCTCTGCCGCCGTACGCGGCATCACCCTCTCAGAGGAGGAAATCCTTGCCATCCTAAACGAAGATGACTCAGCCATCCTTTCCCTGAATGGTCACCAAGTCGCCGTCGAGTGCGCATCCCGTGCGCCAGCACGCCCACCTGTGAGTCCCGTTGTCACGGTCAAGCCGCAGCCTCCAGACACCATCTACTCGGATACTTCCTACAATCTTGCAGTAAGTGCGCCTAACTCCCACAGCTTGATTCTGACTGGGAGCGGTAATCTCGTGGGTCAGGGAAATTCGCAGAGCTATAATGTTCTGCAGGCAAACAGCGGGAACACCACACTTATCGGCGGTACTGGGAATAATTCCTTGATCGGGGGCACTGGCGTAAATTCCCTGATTGGTAATTCTCTAAACGACACCTTCGTCGTTAATAGTGCGTTCACCACGATCACCGAAGCTCTGAATGGAGGCACCGATCTGGTTCAGACCACTCTTGCGGCCTACACTCTGGCCGCTAATGTTGAGAATCTGACCGCCACAGGCAACACGGTACAGAGCCTGACCGGTAATTCCTTGGCTAATTCCATCACGGCCAATAACTTTGGTGACACTCTCGTTGGACTTGATGGCAACGACACCCTTGTTGGCGGCACAGGAAATGATTCACTCCTCGGTGGGACGGGTGATGACTCCCTCTTGGGTGGCGGAGGAAATGACATTATCTACGGAGGCATCGGCAACAACTACATGTCGGGCGAAGATGGTAGCGACACCTTAGTGTCGACGCTTGGAAGTAGCAGCACTCTCGATGGTGGCACTGGTGCAGACTTACTGGTTGATAACGGATCCATCTCAACCCTCATAGGTGGGACAGGTAACGACACCTATGTCCTCGGAAATGCAAGCTCCTCAATCATTGAGGATCTCTATACTGGCGGCACGAATTTGGTGCAAACCACACTCTCCTCTTACACGCTGGGTAATAATCTTCAAAACCTGACCGCCATCGGCGCCAATAAGGTCACTCTCACCGGCAATACCCTCGCCAACGTCCTCACCGCCAACAACGCAGGCAATCGCCTCATCGGTGGCGCCAATGGTGGCGTTGATGCTCTTGTCGGCGGCCTCGGCAACGACACCTTCGTGGTCTCAAGCGCCGGATCCACCGTCACCGAGGCTTCTGCCCTTGGCGGCATCGACCTGGTCGAAACCACCCTTTCCTCCTACACCCTCGGCAACAACATCGATCAACTCACCTACACGGGCACCCTCGCCGCTTCACTCAACGGCTCCACCCTCACAGGTAACTCCAACGTCAACGTCATCACCGGTGGCTCAGGCGCGGATTCCATTATCGGTGTGGCCAACGCAGTCGCAGGTGTCGTCGATTCCCTTGTGGGTGGTGGTGGCAAAGACACCTTTGTGGTGGCTGATTCCCTCACCAACGTTTCTGGCGGAGCTGACATCGACCTCATCCAGAGCTCGACCAACTTCGACCTTTCCGCAGCAGGCGTCACCGACGTCGAAAACCTCACCTACACGGGTAATGGTAATTCCTCCCTCACCGGAACCTCCCTCGCCAACTCCATCACCGGCGGTGCCTCCAATGACCTGATCACCGGCAACGGCGGAACCGACAACCTTGTCGGTGGAACAGGCAACGATACCTACGTCGTTGATAACACCCTCTCCTCGGTTGTTGAGGCCCTCAACGCAGGAACCGACGAAATCCGCTACAACGGAGCAGCCCTCTCCACCTACGATCTGACCAACGCGGCCAACGTCGAGAACCTCACCGCCATCGGCGCCTCCAAGGTCACTCTCACCGGCAATACCCTCGCCAACGTCCTCACCGCCAACAACGCAGGCAATCGCCTCATCGGTGGCGCCAATGGTGGCGTTGATGCTCTTGTCGGCGGCCTCGGCAACGACACCTTCGTGGTCTCAAGCGCCGGATCCACCGTCACCGAGGCTTCTGCCCTTGGCGGCATCGACCTGGTCGAAACCACCCTTTCCTCCTACACCCTCGGCAACAACATCGATCAACTCACCTACACGGGCACCCTCGCCGCTTCACTCAACGGCTCCACCCTCACAGGTAACTCCAACGTCAACGTCATCACCGGTGGCTCAGGCGCGGATTCCATTACGGCGATCAACAATACTGGAACGGGCATCAACCTCTTTGATTCTCTCAACACAGCCACCTGGGATACTATCAATGGTGGTGGCGGGGCCGATACGCTCGTAACCGGACAGCAGGTACGTATCACGAATAATCTCGATTCCATCCTCTTTAACGGGACAGGAAGGTTTGATCTTAACCAGATGCTTTCAGATGGTGCCCTGACTGTGGGGCATCTTTCTGCCACCGAAAGCTCAGCAGCTGTGACTCTCACCGCCAGCACACTTGGCGGCAACACGACCGGCATCACGCTGACAGCCAATACTCATGCCAACACCCAACTGATCGGGGCAAATAGCGACGATCAGTTGAACGGCAAAGGAATAGGACAGCTACTCTACGGAGGTCAGGGAGATGACACACTCTATGCCTCCTCACTCGGCGGCAACACCCTCAATGGTGGAAGCAGTAACACAGAGTCCCTCTCTGGTAATGATCTCTTGGTCGCTGCTGACCCTGCGATCAGAGGAAGTGCCAACACCTTTGTCCTCGGTGATGCATACTCCCCTTACTACTTGGGAGGAGATAAGGCAAGGATACAGAACTTTGGTTTCGTCAACATTGCTGACTTATCCGCAAGGCAGGATTTCTTGAACCTCACAGTGGATCTCGCCAATGGAGGCCGCTATCTCGCCGTCCTGAATCCTGATAGCAACTCTAACGTGGATCTTGTTTACAACACCGATCTCGCTCCCCAAGGAGACACGATTGCCACATTCCTTAATACGACGGTGGATAAGGTGAGTAACTTACTAGGTGATCTAACTCACACCACCTACACACCTCAAGCAGTGTCTGGATTAACCATGTTTACGAGTGCATCGGCTTTTACTCTGCCTCTCCCCTACTTGAACCTTTACGGGGTCAATCAAAGTGCTCACCAGTCATTGACTGGAAATTCCCTCGACAACTCCCTTGTCGCAACGAACTTTGGCGACACTCTGGTCGGCCTTGCAGGCAATGACTACTTATCCGGTGGAAGTGGCATCGACTCCCTTGTCGGCGG
>Ga0209829_10001903_pt1 | contig 16378 bp, 5 predicted proteins | sample C_140205_EF_Meta_FD_187311 | JGI IMG/M metagenome (GOLD analysis project Ga0209829, IMG submission 187311) | Freshwater microbial communities from Lake Croche, Canada to study carbon cycling - C_140205_EF_MetaG (SPAdes) (version 2) | ecosystem: Environmental > Aquatic > Freshwater > Lake...
GCGCCGAGGTCCAAGGCCCAATACGGGGTGTCAATGGTGTGGCAACCGATGTCGCCGAGGCCACCGCAGCCGAACTCCCACCATGGGCGCCAGGTCGTGGGGTGAAATGCGCGGCTGAAGCCGACGTTCTGGGTGGAGGGCCCAAGCCACAGGTTCCAGTCCATGCCATTTGGCGCGACTTCGGCCTTGGGATAGGCGGTCATCACGTTGCCGTTGAAACCCCAGCCCGACTTCGGACGGTCGGTCCACACGATCACTTCCTTCACCTCACCGATCAAGCCAGCCTGATACCACTCCTTGATCAAGCGGGCGCCTTCGGAGGCGTGGCCTTGGTTGCCCATCTGGGTGACGAGACCCTTTTTTGCGGCAAGTTCCCGCAGGGTGCGGGCCTGCCAAAGCGTGTGCACCAGCGGTTTCTCGACGAACACGTGCTTACCCATGTTCATCGCCATGTAGGCGACGGCAAAGTGGGTGTGGTCGGGGGTGCCGACGCCCACACCGTCGATTTTATCGCCCATTTCGGCGAGCATCTGCCGGAAATCCTTGTAAAGCTTGGCGTTGGGGAAGTTCTGTTTGCCGCGGTCCAGGATATTCTGGTCGCAATCGCAGAGGGCGACAATGTTGTTGCCGCCGGCGCAGGCACCTAGGTCACCGCCCCCTTGATTGCCGAAGCCAACCCACGCGAGATTGAGCTTTTCATTGGCCCCGGCGACGGGTTTGGCGAGGATAAGCGGAGCGACGAAGGGGGCACCGAGCGCCGCAGCGGAGTGCTTGAGGAAACTGCGTCTGGACGGGTGATTCAATGGGGATAAATGCATGATGACAATGGATTCGGGGTTGATATGCCACATGCTTACCGCCCAAACCGCACAATCTTTCATTCCAATCGAAAAAAAACCGCAGGGCTCACTGGCTCACCTAGGTATGGCCCTGAGCTTCTCCACTTTTTATCTGTCACCATGCACTAAGCCCAACCCCTTACCTCACTGCGCCCGCCAGACCTGCTAGCCCTCGCCTCAAGCCTTGCCCCACCCGGCACCACCGCCTCCCTAAAAAAACTCGCCGAACGCCTGTTCTACCGTAGCGCCGAAATCCACGCCCGCGCCCAATTCGTCAACCAATCAGTCAAACCAGACCTCGTCCTCTGCCTCCACTTCAACGCCGAAAATTGGGGCTCTTCGGCCAAACCCATCTTGGTCGAGAACTCCCATCTCCACCTCCTGCTCAACGGCGCCTACAGCGACGACGAACTGGCCCTTGCCGACCAACGCTTCGCCATGCTCGAGCGCCTCCTCCAGCGCTGCCATGACGAGGAAGTAGCCGTCGGCACCAGCGTCGCCACCGCCATGGCCGCCGCCACCGGCCTGCCGCGCCCAACGCCGCCAACGCCCGCCCCATCCCCAACCAGCCCTACCTCTGGGCTCGCAACCTGCTGGCCAACCGCCTCTATCAGTGCCCCGTCATCTTCACCGAACCCTATGTCATGAACTCCAACACCGATTTTGCCCGCATCCAGGCCGGCGATTACCCAGGCTTGCGCCACATCGGCGGCCAAGCCCGCCCCTCCATCTTCCGCGAATACGCCGACGCCATCGCCACCGGCCTCGCCCACCACTACGCCACCCTCCGCAAGCGCTGATACCCTATCTAAGAATCAAGGCGACGGTGTCGTGTTACGGACCGGTGAAGGAAAAGTCTAAGGTCAGCTCAGAATTCTCTACTATTTGTCTGTCCCTTAGTCGCTGATTCATTCGGATACCTTGAGTCGCAGGAACCTGCATGGTGCGCTTGCGGAAGATTTGTCGGTAACGGTAACACTCCCTCCAACAGATCCCGGATTGACGACCAGCACACTCCACGATTTCAGGTCGTTGGAGCCTTCCACCGTATAGGTCAATTCGGTGCATGCGCGCGTAAATGTGAGGGTGAGGCGGCGATCCGCGTCCATTTGAGTATTCAGGGAATCTCCGACATTCCTTGATGTTGCGCTCAGGCCGAGTGCGTATTTCAAGAGGTTTAGCATTCCGTCGCCGCTTGGGCTGGCGTTGTCGGCGGCGTTGCCAGAACCTGTGATAGTGCCGAAGTTGGTGAATCTCCATTCTTCGCGGCTTGTCCACGTGCTGATGGTGGTCGTCACCACGCTTGAGCTGTCGCCGCCGTTGAGCGAGGCGATACGGAAGTCATAAACCGTGCCGGGCAAAAGGTTTAGCACGCTGTAAGTCGAAACATTTGAGGTGACGGTGTTTTCCGTCCATGTGTCGGATGAGCTTGGTTTGTGCGAAATTTTGAATTCGGTGCAGGCCGCGTTGCCCGAGGTGTTGGGGGTCCAACTGAGATCGGCCGTGCGATGGGTCGTTTGCGCCGCGCGGAAATTTGTTGGGGCGATTGGGGCTGGACCGATGACCAGGTTGGCTCCCGCGAAGTTGATGGCATAGTTTGTACCCGCCGCCAATGTTCCCTGTAAAATTGAATAACTGCCGGCATTTTCACCGACGGCACGGAGGAGTGTTCCTGCGATTAGATCATCGCCGATCAATCCGGAACTTTGATAGGTGAGCGCTGAATCCACAGCTCCATAAAGTTTCGTCTTAGCGTCCGCCGTGATCATCAGGCTCTTCGGCGCGATGGTGAAGGGCACGCTGCCTGATCCCTTGAGGATTGAATCTGTCGAGCGGGCCGTGACAACGTAGTTTCCCGCATTCCTCGGGGCCTCGGTGCTGGGGCCGTACGAAGTGGTGCCTGTTCCCATGTAGGTATAGGCGAATGTGCATGGCACGGTCGAAGAGGCGGAGAAGACCTTGCCGCTTCCATCGTAAACCATGCTCTGCGGCGCAGTGAAGTTGATGCCGTCGTCGGGAGTGAAGACGAGCAATCGATCGGCTTGGTAGTCGCCAGCAATGAGCTGGCCCGTGCGATGGTTGCGTGTGAGCCAGGTCGGATTCACGATGATTGTTTCCGAGGCGGCCGTGTGCAGATCCCAGCCCGCTCCGTCGTAGACGACATTGCCCGTTGCCAGATCGTAGGCCTTACATCCATACAGCATCGACATCCGGTAGAAATAGGTGCCGTCGCAGGTCATCCCGTGTTCATCGGTGGACCAGGTGTCGTTGATGACTTGATCCTTCTCCCAAGTCAGCGTGAGGCCGTCACTCGATACCTGATAGAACCTGACGGTGAATTGCCCGTCGACGGTTGGGCCCATTGTGCCAATCTTGCCGTCTGGCGTATCAAAGAGACTGCCGTACATCCACCAGGCACAAGTGAGCATAGGATGGGAGCTGTCGACCGTGACTGGTGTGCTTGACCAATCCGTCGTCGATATCTGGTAGAGCGTGTCGTCGTTCCGAGCAAAGAGATGGCCGCCGGCAAATGCCATCTGGTTATTTCTATCCGGTAGGTTCACAACCGCGTGAATTTCAAATAAGGAGCCATCCAAGTTATAAATCCGTATTTCCGACGAACCGGAGTTCACATAAATCCACTCTCCGTCACAGGCGATTCCCTGGATTCTCGGATCCCCGGACAGCGTGATGACAGACGATGTCGTCTGGCCGAGCGGATCACCACCGATTCCGAACAAGCGGCCTGGCGCGATGGTCAGAAGTTCGCTCTTGGTGCCGGTGTAATTCGCATCGTTAATCGTGGCGACCACTTCATAGGTGCCGGCGTTGGTCGGTGCCGTGGCCTCTCCATTGTAGCTAAGGATCACGGTCAGTCCTTCCGGATTGGTCGCGACTGAGGCGGCCTTCGGAGTTGCGTCATAGGTGGCAGTCAAGTTGCCAAGCGTCACGGTGGCGACTGCCTGGTTGACCGTCACGCTTACCAAGCCAGTGGTGGATTGGTAATTCGTCGTGTCGTCTGGCGTGAAGGTGTAAGCGTAGGATGTCGCGCCGGCGTTCGGCTCGGTGGCGGGATTGACCCAAGCGAAAGTACCTGCCACCGACGCTATGCCGCCGTCCAGTATCGAGGCGGCGAGCGACTGGCCAAAGGTGATGGCGGATGCGCTTGGCGGACTCGTCACGGTGGGTGTGGCCTTGTTGGTGGTAACGCTTACCGTGCCGGTGGTGGAGGTGTAATTTACCGCGTCGTTCGGAGTGAAAACAAAGCTTTGCGAGGTTATGCCGGTGACGGGAGCAGTATTGGGGTTTTCCCAAGTGAAAGCACCCCCGACCGAGGCCTCGCCACCGTTGAGTGTGGACGAGCTGAGGGTTTTGCCTGCTGCGATGGGCGTGGCAGTCGGACTGGTGAGGATGTTTGGCGTGGCTGGTGCGACAGTGACATCCAGCTCAGTCGTGACGGCATTGTAGTTCGTCGCGTCGTTCGGGGTGAAGGTGACCGCTTGTTTGGTGGTGCCTGCGGAAACGCTAGCGACCGAGTTAAAGGTGAAGGTTCCCGACACGCTTGCGAGGCCATTGGCTAGGGTTACTTCGGCGAGTGCTTGGCCGTGGGTGGCTCTCGTCGCCGTGGGCAGCGCGACAAGTGAAGGGGTCGCCTTGCTCACCCGGACTTCCATCGCGACGGTGACCGGTTCGTAGTGAACGGTGTCGGTGGGTGTGAAAACCAAGTTGTGCATGCTATCACCCGCATTCGGTATGGTGCTTGGATTTTCGAATGCAAAAGTCCCGGGCACGCTGGCGATTCCTTCGAGGAGGGGGTAGGAAGCAAGCGTTTCACCGTAGGAGATTCCAGATGGGAAGGGGTTGCTCAAAATGAGCGGCCTGCCTTTCGTGATCGAGAAGTCAATCGTCTTCGTGGCGGCAAAATCGGGATCGGTTCCGGTGACCATGACTGAGTAATTGCCCGGATTCGTCGGAGGCGTTGAGCTGGAAGTGTAGGTCGCGCCCTCGCGACCGGTGTAAGTCGCGGAGAACGCGAAGCCTGCTGATGCGGCAGGAAGAAGTGGCGTGATGGCGGGCACCGAAACACCGCTGCCAGGCGCTACATAATACACCTGCCCATTCACGCGGTAAGCCCCTTGATCACCCGTCCGTCCCCACCACACCACCGAGCCATCCGTCTTGATGGCATAGGTTCTGTCGTCGCCTGCGGCGATCGCTACGACATCCGAGACATTCCAGGGCACGAGGTTGTTCATGTCGCCGTTGGGGTAGGAAAAGGTTGTTGCTCCTCCCCAGGCCACCACCGTGCCGTCGGATTTGAGCGCCACTCGGTGATTCCGGCCCGCTGCCACGGCCACGACATCGCAGAGTCCGGCAGGAGGGGCTTCAAAACCCAAGGCGACCACCGTACCATCAGACTTGAGTGCGACCATACCCCCTTCCGAGCTTGCATTGATCGCGATCACTCCGCTCAAGCCATCGGGAATCGTCGGTTGCGCTCCCCACGCGACCACTGTGCCATCCGACTTCAGGGCATACGATGTGGAATTGCTTCCCGTGATTCCCACCACATTCACGAGACCGGCGAGCACATTGCACTGGCCTGCAGAATTGTCGCCCCAGGCAACGACTGTGCCGTTGGACTTGAGTGCGAGCGCATGGTTGCTGCCCCGGGCGATCGCCACCACGGCGGAGAGGCCAGACGGTGCCGTACCCATCCACGAGGCCCCCCATTCGACGACCGTACCGTCGGACTTAAGCGCCATCGAGCTGCTAATTCCAGTGGCCACAGCCACAACGCCCGTGAGTCCGACGGGCACATTGCACTGGCCTGCAGAATTGTCGCCAGATGCAGAGACCGTGCCATCGGATTTGACGACTAGGACATGGCCCCAGCTACCTGCCGACAGGAATGAGTTTCGTGACACGTGAAATGGTTTCGCCAGTCCGTCATAGGCGAGGCTTGCTGGAGGAACGAGTGCGACGTTCAGCGGACTGACGATACCATCATAAACCCTCACCGGCACAGAGACCGTGACAGCTTTATAGTTGGCGATGTCGGTGGGAATGAAGGTCACGCTCTGGTTGGCCGGGCCGGGGTTTGGGCTGGCGAATTGAGAGGCGAACACGAAGGTGCCAGGCACGCTGGCGCTGCCACCGCCGAGGGTCGAAGAGCCAAGCTGCTGACCGAAGGTGATCGCGGATGCGGATGGCTGCGAGGTGATCGTGGGCGTTGCTGCATTCGCGCCCTGAACAAGAACAGTCATGCTAGTGGTCACCGAGTTGTAGTTGTTCGAATCCGTGGGCGTGAAGGTGAGGCTTTGCGTGCTTGCTCCGGCGGCGGGAATGAAGCTCGGCGTGCTGAACGCAAAGGTTCCGTTCACGCTGGCGCTGCCACGAGTCAAAGTTACAGTGGAGAGAGCCTGACCTTCGTTGGTGATCGCGGCGATAGGCAGCGTCGTGATCGTCGGCGTAGCCTTGGCGATCGTGAAATCGATCGACTTACTGGCGGAGTAATTCGGATCGGTGGATGTCACCGTGAGCATGTAGTTGCCGACATTCGTCGGCGGGGAGGACGTGGCGATATACGTCGTGCCTGCACGTCCGGCATAGCTGTAGGAGAAGTTGAAATTCCCCACGCCGGTCAGCGGGCTTGGCACGACCCCTGGTGCGTTCCACGCCGCGACGGTGCCATCGGTCTTGATCGCGAGAGCGTGTTGATTGCCTTGGGCGAGGGCGGCGATACCCGCGACATTTGTCGGAACAACTTTGTTGGATGCGTTGCCCCAGCCGACGACAGTGCCGCCGGCCTTGATCGCATATGATGTGTCGAAGCCGGCCGAGATTGCGATCACGCCGCTGAGGTCTGTAGGCACCGTGCATTGGCCTTGCGCGTTGTTGCCCCATGCCACGACCGTGCCATCAGACTTCAAAGCGAGGGTGTGGTTACAGCCGGCCGCAATCGCCACGACACCGCTGAGACCGGCCGGCACGGTGGCTTGACCGCAGTCTTGGGCGAGCTGGCTGCCCCAGGCAGAGTTTAAGGATGGCTTGCTGCCCCATGCCACGACCGTGCCATTGGACTTGAGCGCCACGGCATGGTACTGACCGGCGGCCACAGCAGTGACATTTGAAAGACCGGCCGGCACATTCAATGTGTTGGTGTGTGTGCTGTTGCCTAGGACAGTCACCGTGCCGTTGGCTCGTAGAACAACCGTCATGAAGCCGCCGGCGGCAGCGGCTTTAGCGTCGGTGATCAAATCACGCGGAAAGATCAAGCTTACACCGGGTTGCCATGTATCGAGGTTCAATGGGTAGCCCGAATGTTGCTGATAGTAATTGTCTCCCCAGCCGACAATTGTGCCATTCGACTTGACCGCCACCGAGTGGTTGTAGCCCGCCGATACCTGCACGACGCCGCTGAGTCCGGCGGGCACGGTGGACTGTCCATAGTAGTCGTTAAGCCCCCATGCCGCGACCGTGCCATCAGCCTTGAGGACGAGCGCGTGGTTAGAGCCAGCCGAGAGATAAGCGTTTTGGGAGACGATGTATGTTTTCGCGAGTCCGTCGTAGATGAAATAGGAAAGCCCGAGCAGCGGGATCGGCAGCGATGTCGTGGTGACCTGCAATGATACACTGGCGGTTGCCGTATTGTAGTTGGCCGTGTCGGTAGGAGTGAACACCGCTTGCAGTGCGCGGGTGCCTGCGCTCAGTATCGTTCCCGTGGCGGGCGTGTAGGCGAAGTTGCCCGCCACGCTCGTCGAGGCATTGTGTTGGGTCGCCGAAAGTGGCGTGCCGTAGTTGATGCTAGCCGGTGTAGACCATGTGATCGGGGGCGTGGCCTTGGTGATTGTGAAGGTCTGCGTGGCGCTGCCGGTATAGTTCGCATTGGTCACCGTCGCCGTGACCGCGTAGTTGCCAGCGTTGATCGGTGGTGTCGATGTCGGGCCATAGCTTGTGCCGCCGATGCCACTGTAGCTGTAGGTGAAGCCGGTGGAGATACTTGATGCGCTGGCGGTGAATGTTTTTGCAGTACCGCTATAAACAAGGCTAACAGGAACGGTAAAAGCGATGTTGCTCGAGTTGAGCGCCACCGTGTTGGTCGTGATACTTACGGTGCAGGAAACCGGGTTGTAGTTTGCCGTATCGGTGGGCGTGAAGGTGGCCGGGTGATTCGAGGTGCCCGCACTTGGATTGGTGTTCGGTGTATTGAAGGCAAAAACGCCCGGCACGCTCGCCGTGCCGCTGGTCAAGCTGGAGGAAGTCAGCGACTGGCCGTAGGAGATTGCCGAGGCGGTCGGGATGCTGGTGATCGTCGGCGTCGCCTTGGCGATGGCGAAGTCGAGGCTCTTCGTGCCCGTGTAATTCGCATCATTGATGGTGGCGGTGACAGTGTAGCTGCCGGCATAGGTCGGGGCCACAGTGCTCGGGCCGTAGCTCGTCCCCGGGCGGCCCGTGTAGCTGTAGGTGAAACCCGAGACACCCGCAGCCGTGGCGGCATGGGTCTTTGCCAGTCCGTTGAATATGAGATCCGTGAGAGAGGGAAGCGCGATGTTTTCCGAAGAGACCGCAGCTTTGGTGACAGTGATCGTGCCGGTAGCGACCGCCGGGTTGAAGTTGACCGAGTCGGTCGGCAGGAAAGTCACACTGAGCGGGTGGGTGCCGACTGGTAGGATCGCTCCGATGGCCGGGAAATAGACCTTGGAGCCTGGGATAATGGTGTAGGCGCCTTGGTTCCACCAATACGAGCTACTGGAATCGACGTGACTGCTGTTGAGAGCTGTGCCGTAGGTGATGGAATTCACAAGACTGCTGTAAAAGACCGATGAAGTCACCTTCTGGATCGTGAAGTTCTGCGTGATCGTCGCGCCATTGCCGACAGCGGTGACCGTGTAGTCGCCGGCGTTTGTCGGTGCAGTGGTGGAGGCAACGTAGGTCGTCGCTCCGCGGCCTTGATAGCTGTAGGTGTAGGCCGCATTAAAAGTGTAGCTGCGCCCGGCAAGGCCAACGGCGGGAAACTGGGCTGAAGCGGGCGGGCTGTTTTTACCGCGGCTGTTGTCGCCCCATGCAACGATCGTTCCGTCCGATTTCAGGGCGATCGAGTTGCGCCAACCGGCCGTGAGTGCGACGACCCCCACGCCGTTGGCTGATGCAGGAACCGTTGCTTCGCCTCGGTCGTTGCCTCCCCATGCGACCACGCTGCCATCAGACTTGAGTGCGAGCGCGTGGCCATCACCGGCCTCGATGGCGGTCACTCCCGTAAGCCCGCTTGGCGGAGTCCAGAAATAAGTTTCGGTGGGCTTGCTCCAAGCGACTATCGATCCATCCGATTTCAATGCCAGCCCGAAGTTGGTGCCGGCCGAAATCGCCGTCACGCCCGAGATCCCTTGCGGCAGGTAGCTGAGTCCGCTCATCTCGTTGCCCCAGAAAACGACCGTGCCATCGGCCTTGAGGGCAAGCGAACCGTACAGGCCGGCGGCGATGGCCTTCACATTGGCCAAGCCTGCGGGCACGTTGCATTGGCCATAGGTGTTGTCCCCCCAAGCCACCACCGTGCCGTCGGTCTTGAGGGCGAGCGCATGTCTTGAACTGGCCGCGATTTTCTCGACCCCCGTGAGGCCGGCGGGCATCAAGTCGCTCCAAGCCCCCCAAGACACCACCGTCTTGTCGGATTTCAAAGCGACGGAGAGTGCATCGCCCGCTTGCACGGCGACGACTCCGCTGAGCCCGCTGGGCACGCTTGTTTGGCCATAGGTATTTTGGCCCCATGCGAGCACCGTGCCATCGGGCTTCAGTGCCAGTGTGTGATCGTTACCCGTGGAAATCCCCACAAGCGCGCCGAGGGCCGTGGGGAGAAAATTCTGCCCGTAACGGAACCAACCGAAGCTCACCACCGTGCCATCGGCCTTGAGGGCAATGGTGTGGTCGGAGCCAGCGTCGATGGCAACGACCTCCGCGAGCCCGGCGGGAATACTCGTGAGGCCGTAGTTGTCGCGATCTCCCCAGGCGACGACCGTGCCATCGGACTTCACCGCGACCGAGTGATTGGCGCCCGCTGAAATGGCCACCACGCCCTTGAGGCCTGCCGGCACTTGCGACTGGAACGAACCGTTGTTGCCCCATGCGACCACGGTGCCATCCGACTTGAGGGCGAGGCTGTGCCATTCGCCCGCGGAGATAGCCACCACATTGGTGAGGTCGGTAGGTGGCGTGGCGTAGTTGTAGAAACCTACTCCCCAAGCGACGACCGTGCCATCGGACTTGAGCGCCATGCTGTGGCTGGCGCCTGCTGAGATAGCGACGATGCCAGTGAGACCGGTTGGCACAGTGGTCTGGCCACCCGAATTTGATCCCCAGGCGACGACCGTGCCATTCGACTTGAGCGCGAGATTGTGGACTTTTCCTGCTGAGATCGCCACAACGCCGCTCAAGCCTGCGGGGATGCTCGACTGACCTTGATAGTTACTTCCCCAGGCGACGACGGTGCCATCGGACTTGAGGGCCAGCGTGTGGTAGCCGCCGGCCGACACCGCGACGACATTGTTGAGGCCGGCTGGCACGTTGGTTTGGCCATCGTTGTTGCTGCCAAAAGCCGATACCGTGCCATCCGACTTGAGGACGACGGAATGTTGAACGCCGGCCGAAACGAACGGCTCATTGCGAGGCGCAATGCCGCTTTGGAAATCTTTCGGCGAGCCATCGTAAGTGAGGCTGCTCGGCGGGTAGAGCGTGGCAGAAGGCGACGATTCGCGATTGGCGATGCCGTAGAGGTTGAAGCTGCCGCCCGAGGGAGTGATGGTGATCGTGGCCGATCCGCTGGAGTCCGCCAGATACTTATAGTCGATGCGAATCCCGTTGTTGTTTCCATACGCGTTTTGATTCACGGCGACCTGCCCCATCGCGCCTTGCAAGGTGAAGTCGCGGCTCGTGGAATCCGCTCCGACGGAAAATAGCGACAACACATAGCGCGTGCCAGGGATCAGGCCGCGCAGCGTCACCGTCTGAACGGCGCTGCTGCCATAGACAAAATCATTGGCGAGGCTGCGGCTGGCATCGCTGAGATTGTTGTCATCGTTGGCCGTGAAACTGCCGAAGTTTGTCGTGGAGAGGCGACCATCCACCGACGGGTTTCCGCCAGCGATGCCGGTGAAGGTGATTCCGCCGAGGGCAAATGAACCGACCGCCCCAAACGAGTAGGCGTGGGTGTAGCGATACCTGGGATCGAGACCACTCGTCGCCGCAGAGGTCCACGGCACGATCGTCCAACGGGCGGCATCGATCTTCAGTTGGACCGCTGTCTCCGAAGCGAACTGGCCATCCCAGGCTTTGATCGTAAAGGCATTCTGCAGGCCCGTGGTGCCGATCGCCGGTGTCCAGCGCAGCTTTTCACCGGCGGCGACCAAAGTGGTTCCGGCCACGACCGCCCCCCAAGCCGAACCACTCCATTTTTGCAGTGACCCTGAGCTGATCGCCTCGACCCGAAACGAGATCACATCTCCATCGACATCCGCCTCATCGGCCGCAGCGGCGATCGAGGTGTAAGAAATTTCCATGGGCTCGCCCTCAGTTTGACCCGAGATGATGTCGACCGCGGTGAGCGTCGGCGCATCGGCGATTGGTGATACAGCCACCACCATTTGCACCGGAGTGGCGGACTCCAGCGGACCATCATCACGCGCCACCAGTTTCAATGCGGATTGCGGCCCGTTGGCGTTCGGTGCGGGCGTCCAGTAGCCAATCAAACTCGCAGTGACCACCTTGTTGGTGGACGCATTCCACGGCGTGGCGCTGCCCTCACTGGTGCCGATTTTCAAGCTGCCGGTCGTGACTTCCTTCACCACGAAGCCGGTGACGGGGCTGTCGATATCGGCCTCGTCGCCCTTTGCCATCAGGTCTGCAAAGGTGATCGGAATCAATGAGTCCTCTTTGCCTGTGGTGACGGGACCCGAAAAAATCGTCAGCGTAGGCGCATCATTGATCGCTCCGACGGACACCTTCACCGTCTTGGTCGCCGCGGAATAAAGTGCCCCGTCATAGGCTTTCAGCGTGAAAGCATCGCGCACGCCATTGACGGAGGCAGGTGGCGTCCAAACGAGGCTTTCGCCCGCAGCGATCGATGTCGTGCCAACGGTCACCGCCGTGCCATTTTTCGTCAGCGTGCCGCCGAGAAGTGACTCGATGCGGAACGAGATCGGATCGATCGTCCAGCCATTGTAAATAGCGGTACTCGTATTGTTCGGGTCGGTCGCGCCCACGGCAGCGGCGAGCGACGCATAAGAGATCGTCAGTGGGGTGCTCTCGATGCCCCCAGTGATGGTTGCCGCTGACGTGCTGGCAAAATCCGGGGCCTGGTTTGTAATCGTGAAGGTCACCGGCAGATTGCAGGTCCCAAAGCCATTGGTGGCGCGGATGTTCACCTGATAAACACCAGCACTGCCATTGCGTGGATAGCCGACGATGGAGCCTCCCGTGCTCATCGTCAGCCCCGCCGGCAATCCGGTGGCAGTGAATGTCTGGGGAGCCGTGCCGGCCACATAGTAGTAGTAGCTGAAGCTACTGCCGACCGCCACCGTGTGTGCCGTCGCTGCCGCGGAGGCGCCGTAGAAATACGGAGCCTCGATCACCAAGTTATGTGGATTGGGATCGGTCCATGTCGTGGGGAAACCCGGTCGAGGGCTCACCGAAATTTGGTTGTTGCCCAGAGAGAGCGCGAACGTAGCGGTGAACAACAGGTTCTTACTTCCTCGAGTCGTATAGCCGATCGCCAAGTCTCCGGTCGTCGTGCCGTACTCCGTAAAGGTCGTGTCTATCGTCACGGCCTGGCTCGCGACCTGCTTACCGTTGAGGTACATGTAGACGTAGCCATTCGGCGAAGAGCTGCCACCAGCGACGTAGAACAAGCCGCTGATGTCATACTTCATCGTCACGGTGGCGGTGCCGTTGCCGTTGTTCGTCCAGCTCGTGATCGACGAGTTGGAGGTGTTGACATCGAGCGACACCCCGGCCTGCTTATACATCGCGGTGCTCGCAAGTAGCGCCGCCGTGACGTGGCCCTGCTGAAACTCGAGATCGGTGTCGCCACCCATACCGGTGACGTTCGTACTTGCTGCGACCTTGGTATGCGTCAAAGCCGCCAACTCTTTGACAAAAGATCTCCCTTGGTCCGTTTCCGCGACCCGGCATCCATAGAGGAGAATTTCTGCATCGGCGGAAAGGCATCGGCCCCATCCTGCAACCCGCGTCGAGCGAGCATCGAGCGTGCTCACGTCGAGCGCGTGGCCGCCGAACCAAAGTTTCCCGTCGCTGCCGTGCGAGATCACGCGGACGACATCAATTTCGGTCAGCCCATCGAGTGCCGCCGTGATCTCCTCGATCACATCGCGGTTGCCGTCGATAGAAATGACTCGCGAGCCGACGAGCTCCTCCTGAGGAATGCTAGCCAGCAAAGCCGAATCAACCAGCGCCACGCTACGAACGATCGCTGGATTGTGGTCCACACCTGCCGCAATCAGCAGCTGAACCTCGACCATTAGCAGGCCTATCGCCAAAATAAGGAACCGAAATGCGATCGTCTCGATTGACCGCAGTAAATGAGTGATATTCACGTTTTTAATCAGTAATGTTGAGCGAACCCGAAAGTCCGGCAACGGAAGAGCTACCACGCTATGGTGGCGGGCTGCGGGAAAGAGATAGGAGATCATGGGTTGAGGATCAAGTATGGAGTGGCTAAGGACTCGAATTTGGGCGCCTGGAAGGCAGGCCGCGCAAATTCCCCGCGCCCCGGGGGGGGGAGCGACGGCGTCATGCGGCATCCGACTTTGCTGCATCAGGGGCATCCTGTGGGCTTTGCGGGGTGGTGCGAGAGTGGCTCTGATATGCCCATGTGTATGAATTCAAGTAATTGAAAATACGTGCGTTATGTTTATCTTTGAATGCCGAAGTGCCTTAGCAGGCTTTGCATGGGCGCGGCCAGCCGCCATTGTTAGCCCCTGCAGGTTCATCGACCCCATCAACAATCCGCATTCGTCAATCGAAAGGGATGGCAGCGGTTGGATGAAGCATTGCCGGTTGAGCCAATCGCCCTGCAAGCAACAAGCCTTTTTTTGGAAAGTCTTGACAGGGGAAAGCCCCCCACGTAGAAGAAGTCCGTCCCCAGAGGGCACAATCTCCATCCACCACGATACCCACCGATCATGAATTCACCGACTATCATTGCCTATTTGAAACCCTCCTGCGGCTGGAGCCAAGGCGTGCGCGCCATCATGCGCAAATACGAACTGAGCTACGAAGACCGGGACGTCATCAATGATCGCAGCCAGTACGCTGAAATGGTCACCAAAAGCGGCCAACCTCTCTCCCCTTGCGTGGAAGTCAATGGCCACCTGCTAGCCGACGTCAGCGGCGACGAAGTGGAAGCCTACCTGCTGCAAGTGGGACTGGTGCAGCCGACTGAGGCGATCGCCGATTCTCCGACCGGCCAAGCCTGCGGAGCTCATCACAAGAAGTAAGTCCTTTACTGCTGCGGACCTTGGCGGGGCGCGGAGGATTGCTGGAACACCGCGAGACGGGTTCACTCGAGCAGCTGGCGCTCCCGCTCGCCTAGTTCGGCGATGCTCGCATACAGCGGGCACGGGTCACGGTGACCACACCACTGCGCTAGCGAGAATATAATTTCGTTTTTTTTTGCACTGCCGCCGAAGCTCGCTAGAATCGGCGTATGCGTCTTTACAAATTCACGTTTGCCCTAGTTTTTTTCGCTGGATCACTGCTCAGAGCCGACGCCGCGCTCGGCGTGCGGCAGGTGGCTAGCGGCTTGGACCGCCCGCTGTGGGCCGGCACTCCCAGGAATATTCAAGGCAAGCTGTGGGTCATGGAGCAGGCCGGCCGCGTCTGGATTTTCGATGCCGCCACGGGCAAAAAATCCGAACAGCCGTTCTTGGACATTTGCAGCAATGTGAGTCGCAAAGGCAATGAAGAAGGCTTGCTGGGCCTCGCCTTTGATCCGGATTTCCAAGTCAACGGCCGCTATTATGTGAACTTCACCGACAAGGAGCATTTCACCTGCATTGAGCGTTTCACCTCGGACAATCATACGAGCACGAATGTGGCGACGGGGGAAATAGTGATGCGCTTCAAGCAACCCTATGAAAATCACAACGGCGGCTGGATCGCGTTTGGTCCGGACGGGATGCTCTACATCGGCAATGGTGACGGCGGCTCGGGCAACGACCCACAAAACCATGGCCAGACCCTCGACACACTGCTGGGCAAGATGTTGCGCATCGATGTGTCTCCCAATAAGGGCTACAAGATACCCGCCGACAACCCGTATCTCGGCCACAAGGATGCCAAGCCGGAAATCTGGGCCTACGGGCTGCGCAACCCCTGGCGTTGCTCGTTTGACCGCAAAACCGGCGATTTGTGGATCGGCGATGTCGGCCAAGGCGCATGGGAGGAAATCAATTTCATGCCCAAGGGCAAAGGCGCAGGGGCCAATTACGGCTGGCGCTTGCGTGAAGGCGCGGTGGCCACTCCCACGCCGGGTGTGGGCGGCGATGCGCCGATTGGCGCCATTGAGCCGGTGTATGTTTACTCGCATGGCAATGCCACCAACCAAGGGGTCAGTGTGACTGGCGGCTACGTCTATCGCGGGCCGATCGCCGAACTGCAGGGCCGTTACATCTTTGGTGATTACGCAAACCCGCGCATCTGGTCATTCGTCATCCAAGACGGCAAGGCCGCGGATTTCAAAGACCACACCGACGCGCTGCAACCCACTGGCGGGAGGATTGCCCAGATCTCAAGCTTCGCCGAGGACAACCAAGGCAACCTGTTCATCATCGATCACTCAGGCTCGGTCTATCAGGTCGTAGCGAACTAAGCGCGGCCGCGACTCATCCCGCTTGTTTAAAAAAGAGCGGCCGCTTGCGCGACCGCTCTTGAGTAATTTTCAGACAAGTGTCTGCGAAGTGGATTAGAAGCTCACGCTGAGCATCGAACCGCAAGCAAACTGGTTGTTGGAATGCAAGTAGTAGGTGTCTTGGTCGTCGCTCAGTGGGAGCGCGAATTCGACAAACGGCGACAGCTTGGCGTGCTTGACGATGGCCCAATCCAGGGACACCTTGCTGGTCCAAGCGGTGGCTTGGCCCTTTTCGAGCATGTAGCCCACGTTACTGCCGACGTTGAGGGTCAGGCTTGGGTTGAGCACCCAGCTGTGGCTCACGGCCAATTCGGTGTAACCCTTGTTGTTGTTGCCGATATTGGCAGGCTGCAGTGGTTGCGTTCCTGGATTATAAGCCTGGAAGTAGTTACCCTGGCCGTTGCCAGTGTTATTGAGGCTGGCGTAGTAGGTGAGCGAGGCGGCAACAAAGCCGAAATCGCGTGCCACGCCCACGGCGAGTTCTTGCGAATCTTCACTATGGGAATTCATCTGCCACCAACTGGTGCCCAAGTCGTAGTGGCGGTAGATGTAGCCGAGCGAAGCGCTGAGCAAGCCCAGGTCTTTGGAAGCGCCCGCGAATAGATCGTATTCGCTCGCC
>Ga0209829_10001905_pt1 | contig 16374 bp, 30 predicted proteins | sample C_140205_EF_Meta_FD_187311 | JGI IMG/M metagenome (GOLD analysis project Ga0209829, IMG submission 187311) | Freshwater microbial communities from Lake Croche, Canada to study carbon cycling - C_140205_EF_MetaG (SPAdes) (version 2) | ecosystem: Environmental > Aquatic > Freshwater > Lake...
TCAACAAACTCTTTAATAACTTCAATAATGTCAAAGTCGGCAGTTTCGACAGTCAGCTTGCCGTTGCCCAGCCAGCCCAATTCAATTTCCAATTTGTACATAAGTGCCCCAATTAAATACAGCGAACTTGCTGCTTTTTAATCGTAATGGGCTGAAATGACAATTACAAGACTTATTTGCTCGGTTTAGGCGTGTTATCTGGCACGGGTACACAAATGTATACAGCAGATGCCGCGCCGCGCCCAAGGTTGGTCAGCCATCTGTCAATGTACACGCCATAAATATTGGGCAGCGCTTTGCGTATTGCATCCGGTTCTGCATGCATCTTTGCGGCAATTTCTTTTGCGGTCAGACCGTCCTCGTTACGCAGCAACACGCTTCGGATGTCGTTATGTTTACTTGGTCTCATCTTCTTCCCTGTTTAATGCTGCCCATTCTTCGGCGGTAATCAATGGAATGGGGCTTGCTTTTTCAATAACGTAGCGTACAGCCATCTGGCGCACACGGGCTTCCATTTCGATTCGATTAAATTCCCAATCTTCGTCAGTCATGTGTTCTCCTTGAGTGCTGTCGGTGAGTCCAGATAAGCGTTTGAATCCTCAAGATCGCCACTGCCTACCCATGTGCGCTGTGGTGGTACATAATACAAATTAACATCAACGCTACCCTTTGCGGGCGGGTTTTTTATCGTCCACGTGTGAGATTCGCAGTGCATTACTACATCAGGCTCTTGCTCTGGCTGTGCCAAGGTATCACAGTATTCTTCAAGAGCCCGTGTGTATGCCGTCAGACTTGTGTAATTTTGTTCAAGCGGTCGTTTCATGGTTGCTCCTTTTTATATTCAACGCCGCACTTAGCACAGTGCCATTGCGGTTTTGTGGTGGTGTCGTCAATCCATTTGTGTGTGCATGGGGTTTGGCCTCTTGCTCGAATAGCTTTGGCTGCAACAGTCCCGTAAATTTTTATGTTTGTCGGTATATGCGTATCACAAATTGTAGCTGCCGCCAATTTTGCACAAGCTTCTCGCTCTGCTTGTACAGCCTCGGCTACGCACATAGGTCGGGTGCAAAATGGGCTGCATGAATGAACTTCGTAGTCAAGCCCAAGTTCACGAGCGTTCTCGGCCTTGGCATCAAGGGCAATCTGGCGTTTGCGCCATCCTGATGAATCAGTCATGCTTGCTCCTCAGTGGGTACGGGGGAAACGGCCAGTTTTCGGGCCAGTTGTCTTTGTTCATTCTTTAATCTCCTTAATCCAAATTCTGAAGCTGTCTTGGGTGTCTTTGCTAAATGGCAGATTGTCAACCCTTTTAGATGCCTCATCCATAGCACTATTCCAGCCAGCACGGAACACAAGCTCAGCCATGTCTGATGGGTTCATCTCAAACTCGCCAAATATTTCTTGAAAATAATCTTTAATTTTCATGGTTTGCTTTTATCAGTTGTCGGTATGCGTCAATAGCAATTCGCAAGTCATCGCGCAGCTGCTCAATCTCTTTTTGTTGAGCCAACAATTTTTCGTTTGCTTCCCTTGCAAATTTGGCAAGGTTGTGTTGCTCCCAGGTTTGAAAGTTGGTCATTTTGTATAAACTCGACTACGCACATACGCAGACATTTCTTCGTCTGTCAATTGAGTTGTAATTGGCATCACATACGGGTCAGGCGGGTATACGAATTCTTTGGTTTCGTTCCATTCCGCGGCAAGTATTTTTGCGTTTTCTTCGCTTGTCACAATAGCACCAGGCTTGTCCGGAAACGTCAAACAATTAAAGCCGTTGCGGTTCATCACACCCCACCAGCCACAATCACCGCCAAGGCTTTCGGCGCGATATGGGCCAAACGCAAAGTATTTAGCGGGTAATGCTTTCACGGCCTTTTACCAATCTTTAAAAGCTCTACACGTTCACGGGCAACACGCAAAGTGTTGTAGCGCTGGTGGATGCGTTCAAGCATGGATACACGTTTGTGCTGGGTGCGCTCCTCTTGCAGCAAAACCAATAAATCGGCTTCGGTGTAGTTGGGCAGTTCACTCTGAAATTTTCGCCATGTCAGCAATTTTTTTCTCCAAATCGGCAATTTGTGCCGTAATCTTGTTGTAGGCCCGTGATGCACTGTTGTGCGTGCGGGTGCGTATAGCCAGTTCCGCTTGCGCGGCCCTTAGTTTGGCTTTCAGTTGGATAAGTTTTTTGTTCATGTCAAGAAGTTTATCACAAGTAAATTATTTCTTCAACATCATTCCTGATGCCGTGCCGGGGTCAATCACCAACCATCCGTTTTCATGAGGCTCAATCAGCTTGGCTTCAATCAATTTATTGATGTATTTGGCATCTTTGCCATCAATCAAGTTTCGCCTTGACCCGGCGGCTTCGGACTTTGGAAAAATTGCTATGCCATTTGTCACGGCGTACTCGCGCAGCACCGACTTTGTAAGATAGGGTGCGCCGCCTCGGTCTTCTGCGCCTGAAGTCCACCAGGCTTTTTCAAAATCAACAAACAAATCGTTGTCGTTTTTCTTTTTGTTTTCTGGCGCTTCGCCTTTGACCACCACTGCGCTGGTGACTTGCTCTCCGTCCTCATCCAGCCAGCCGGGTATGGCCACCGATTCAAGTTCAACATAAACGGTGTAAGCCATCTCAGCGTCTTTGCTCTTGCGCTGAACAATCTCCATTGACTTACCCGGTTTGCTTGGAACAATGCTGATCTCAATATCCAAAGCGCCGCGCCATGCACTTGAGCCTCGGGCGCGGTGCTGGGCTTCCTCTGATACCCCCGTGTGGTGCACCAAAATGACGGTACAACCAAACTCTTGCATAAGTGCAGCGCAAGCGTCTAACATAGTCTTGGCGTCTTGTGCGCTGTTTTCGTCCCCAGCCATAAAGCGGTGCAAGGTATCCACGGTAATGACGCTTGGCTTGATTTTGAGCGCCCTGACGGCCTCCACGACCTTTAAATATCCTTCGGCGGTATTGAGGTCTAACCCTGACTTACTGACCCACATATTGAGGCTGGTGACGCCGTTATGGTGTTTCCATGCGGCTATGCGCGAGCGCAGACCGTGATGGCCTTCACCGGCCAAATACACCATGTTTCCAGCCCTGACTTTGTGGCCAAGCCAGTTTGGTTTTCCGCTTGCAATGTGTAGCATCCAATCCAAAGTGACAAATGTCTTGCCGCCACCGCTTGGGCCATGCACCATAACCAATGCTTGGTCTTGAATCCAATGCTTTACAAGCCAAGAAATAGGCGCTGGCTGCTCTGAAAAGCCATCGGCAGGGACTAGGTAGTCTGTGGCCACTTGGGGCTTTAAAAGCAGCGCCAGATCATGCCCCGCTTGAACGTAATCATTGGCGTCACCAAGGACGGGTGGAATTGTCATGCGAACCCCGTACTTTGCACTGGCTTGCTCTGCGTAGCGTTGTCCCACGCCACTGGCGTCATGGTCGGCAACAATGCAAATATCAACTGTTGGATGTGATTCTTTAAAAATGCCCGTCACCGGAACCAAGTTGCTGGCGCTGTAGGCTACGGCGCAAGGCTTTCCCGTAACTTTTGCAATGGTAGCCGCTGTAGCAAACCCTTCGGCAATGTAAATTGTGTCCACATCATCCAGCACGCCAAGCACATTAAAGCAGGCGCTTGTTGCGCCGCCTGGGTGGTACAGTTTGCCACCTTCTGCATCAATATATTGAATGCTTGACAGCTCACCGCTGCCGTTGTAAAGAGGAACCATCAAACGACCATCGCCCGTCACTCTTGCGCCGTGTGGCTCAATTCCTTTTTTGGCTAGATAAGGATGCTCTGGACTTGCTGCGCCGCCTTCCGACCAAATGATCTCCACAGTCTGCGCCGCCACCTCGCGGGTTTTTGCCTGTTCTGCATCACGTTGGGCTTTGGCTTCTGACAGTCTGCGCGACTGCGCCATTTCTTCTGCAACCGTTAGGCTGCGCCCTATGTCCGCTTTCCAAGTCAGCTCAACGCCCGAGCGCCAGCAACCAAATCGCCCTGCGGGTACGCCATCATTGAAAATGATGTACCAACCAGGCTTGTCGTGGCCTTTTTCGCCTTTGGTGCCGCTGTTGAAACGGTGTACTTTGCCGTCTAAATGTATGATTTCCGGAGGCTTTAACCCTGCGCCAAGCATGGCGTCTTTGAGTTGAATGTCGGGTGCAGCGGGGGCTTGTTGCACTGGCGGCGACCAAGGGCCACCAAGGATGCTTGAGAGGTCTGACATTTATTTTTCAGTCTTTGTTAAAAAGTTGTTGACACTGTACCATGAACTCGTGATATACTGCAAGCACGCTTCGAACTGAGTCCAGACGGAAGCGCAAACAGAAGGAGAGCCACATGGCTATATCGTTAAAACGTACCGGCGGCTTGAGTGCCAATGGTGTTAAGTTGCTTGTCTATGGGCAAGCAGGTGCGGGTAAGACAAGTCTAATCAAGACATTGCCAAGCCCCGTTGTATTGTCTGCCGAGGGCGGTTTGTTGTCTATCCAAGACGCCGACCTTCCTTACTTGGAAATTACAAGTATGGATGACTTGCGCGAGGCTTACAGTTGGGTGCTGGAGTCTGAGTACAAGTCGGTGGCGCTGGATTCCATCAGCGAGATCGCCGAGGTCTGCTTAAACCATGAGAAGAAGGTCAACAAAGACCCACGCGCTGCCTACGGTGCTATGCAAGAACAGATGGCCGACATCATTCGCGCATTCCGTGACATCCCTGGCCGCCATGTTCTGATGACCGCCAAGTTGGAAAAGACCCAAGACGAGATGGGGCGCGTGTTGTATAGCCCGTCAATGCCTGGTAACAAAACTGGCCAAGCGTTGCCTTACTTTTTTGACGAAGTGTTGGCGCTGCGAGTAGAGAAAGATGCCGAGGGCAATACCCAACGCGCCTTGATGTGCGATTCTGATGGCCTTTGGCTGGCCAAAGACCGCAGCGGCAAGTTGGGTGCATGGGAAGCGCCCGACCTTGGCGAAATCATTGCCAAGATCGGGGGTGCAGCATGAAATCATCTGTTGGACTCATTGCTATGTGGACAGGCCAAATCAAAGGGAACATGGAGCACGTTGAAAGTATGTGCATTCATCAAATGGACGATGCTCGACTTGAACAGTTTGAGAAATACATTCGTGACATTGGCTACTCAATTGCGGCCATCACTAGACATATCAAACAAGTGCAGGAGTCAGAATGACCTTATACCAACGCTGGCTTGACGCCAAAAAATTGGAGGCCGCTGCTGTGGCCGAGCGCCGCGAACTTGAAGACCAAATGGTCAAACAGTTTGGCGTCCCCAAAGACCTTGACGGCACAATCAAACATGAGGCTGACGGCTACGTTATCCGCATGGAAGGCCGTATCAGTAAAAAGATTGACGCTGACAAACTTCAGGTTCTGGCTGCTGAAGCTGGCATCTCTGAGCATCTTGCAAGCCTCTTTCGATGGAAGCCCGAAATCAATGCAAAGGTTTGGAATGCGGCATCAAGTGTCGTGACCGGGCCTTTGCTTGGTGCTATTACGTCCACCCCTGGACGCCCCACTTTTACAATCACTAAGGATTAATCATGGCTTTTTTAGATGAAGAATTTAGCGTAGATACGCTGCCCGTTGGTACAAACAACTTCGAACCCCTGCCCGAGGGCTGGTACAACGCCGCCATTACGGGCGCTGAGATCAAGGCAACCAAGGCAGGTGATGGCAAATACATTGCTCTGAAATACACCGTCACAGGCCCAACCCACCAAGGCCGAGTTGTGTTTGGCAACTTGAACATTAAGAACGCCAGCACCAAGGCCGAGGAGATCGGACGCCAGCAGCTTGGCGAAATCATGCGAGCCATAGGCTTGGCGAAGGTGCAAGACACCGATCAACTGATTGGTGGTAATTTGGGCATCAAGTTGTCGGTGCGTACCGGTGAGTATGCCGGTAATGAGATTAAAGGCTTTCGGGCTTTAGGCGGTGTACAACCTGCGGCTGTTGCACCCTTTAAACCCGTAGCACCAAGCGCCGCACCCGCCAAGGCTGCGCCACCTTGGATTAAAAAGTAAGCAAAAAAAGACCCCGGTGTTAAAGCCGGGGTCAATACTTGACAGGAGAGAAACCATGAAGATTCCCGAGCCAGAGGTTACCATAACTTCACTGATTGACAAAGCACATGAGGCGCGTTTAGAGAAGCCTCGCGCCCATATGGGTTGCTCCACGCTAGGCCACCATTGTGAGCGTTGGCTGTGGCTATCGTTTCGTTGGGCAGTGCAAGAGCAATTCAAGGGCCGCATTTTGCGCCTGTTTAGGCGTGGCCAGAATGAAGAAAACACCATCATCAGTGACCTGCGAGCCATTGGCATGAGTGTAAACGGCACGCAGCGACGGGTGGATTTTGGCAGCCATGTTAGCGGCAGTCTGGATGGCATTGGCAAGGGCGTGCCTGGTGCGCCAAAGACTGAGCACGTTTTAGAGTTCAAAACGCACAGTCTCAAGTCGTTCAACGACCTTGAGAAGAATGGAGTGGGCAAGAGTAAGCCCCAGCATTTCACCCAGTGCCAAGTGTACATGCACGGCACCGATTTAAAACGCGCCTTATATGTGGCAATTTGCAAAGACGATGACCGTATATACACCGAGCGTTTGGAATATGACCGCGACCATGCAATAAAAGCCATTGAAAAAGGCCAGCGGCTGGCGCTCACTGACCGTTTGCCACCACCGATCAGCACTGATTCAACATGGTTTGAATGCAAGATGTGCGCGGGGCATGACTTTTGTCACGGCAGCAAGACCACCAAAGAGGTCAATTGCCGCACTTGCGCCCACATTACGCCATTGTCTGATTCAACCTGGCATTGCGCCAAATGGGATTCCGTTGTACCGACTGAGGCGCAGTATGAGGGCTGCGAAAGCCATGTATTGCACCCTGATCTGGTGCCTTGGAAGCGCTTAGAAAGTCCTAGCGATTGGGTGGCAGTTTATGAGATTGACGGGCTTGGCTTGGCTAATGGTGAGCCGGGAGAGGGTGTATATAGCAGCAAGGAGTTGTTGGCTAATGCAAAGGCTTGCAGTGACCCTGCGGTGAACAAGATCAGAGCTGAGTGGGATGGGAGGGTGGTGGGATGAGCCAATACAAATCAGTTTGGATAAAACCTGTGCAGCCAAAAGAAATCTGTGACAAATTAGCCGTTTGTCAGTCAAAAATTGCACCAAGTTGCCCAATTGGGTCATGTAGATTAAAGGTTATTTATGTTGCGTGACTACCAACAACGTACCATAACCGAACTTTACGCATGGTTTGAGGAAGGGAACGAGGGCAACCCATGTCTGGTGCTTCCCACTGGGTCGGGCAAGTCTCACATTATCGCGGCGCTGTGCAAGGACGCGCTGCAATCATGGCCTGAGACACGCATTCTGATGCTCACCCATGTAAAGGAACTGATTGCCCAAAACGCCGAGAAGATGCGCCAACACTGGCCCAACGCACCGATGGGCATTTATAGTGCGGGGCTTGGCCGCAAAGACTTGGGAGAGCCGATTACATTTGCAGGCATTCAATCGGTGCGAACCAAGTCCAGCCAGATTGGTCATGTTGATTTAATTATCATAGATGAGGCTCATCTGGTGAGCCACAAGGACGAGGGCGGTTACCGCACTTTGTTGGCTGATTTGAAGGCCATCAATGGCAACCTGCGAATCATTGGCTTGACCGCCAGCCCGTATCGATTGGGGCATGGCTACATCACCGACAAACCCGCCATCTTTGACGCGCTGATTGAGCCGGTAAGCATTGAGGAGTTGATTCACAAGGGCTATCTTTCTACCCTGCGAAGCAAGTTAACAACCACCAAGCTGGAGGTGGACGGGGTGCACAAGCGCGGCGGGGAATACATCGAAGCCGAGCTGCAAGCCAAGGTTGACACCAAGGACAAAAACGCCAAGGTAGTGCGCGAAATCATTGCTTTGGCTGGTGAGCGCAAGTCATGGTTGGTGTTCTGCGCGGGTGTTAACCATGCACAACACATTAAAGAGGCGCTGACTGAACAAGGCATTGTTGCCGAGTGTGTCACGGGCGAGACACCATCAAACGAGCGTGACCGCATCCTGACTGAATTTAAGGCAGGGCGCATCCAAGCCCTGACTAATGCCAATGTACTGACCACTGGTTTTGACGCGCCATGCATCGATCTGGTGGCTATGCTGCGCCCTACCATGTCACCAGGTCTGTACGTACAGATGGCAGGGCGCGGCCTGCGAATAGCCGAGGGCAAAACCGATTGCATGGTGTTGGATTTTGCTGGCGTAGTTGAACAGCATGGCCCGATCACCGCCGTGAGGCCACCACCAAAAAAGGGCGACAAGCAGGGCGAAGCGCCTGTAAAAGTCTGCGATCAATGCCAAGAGATTTGTCATCTGTCGGTGCGGGTCTGCCCAGCTTGTGGCGCTGAGTTCCCCGAGTCAGTCAAAGCGCCCTTAAAACTGTCTAACTTGGACATCATGGGCGTGGAGGGCGTGGACATGAATGTGACCACTTGGACATGGCGCAAGCATTTGAGCCGCGCCAGTGGCAAGGAAATGCTTACTTGCACATATTACGGCGGCCTATCTGACCCGCCAGTGACCGAATACCTGGCAGTGACGCATGACGGTTATGCTGGTGAAAAGTCTCGCCGTTTATTAGCTGAGATAGCGCATAAAGCAGGCGTTGAGTTAAATTACTCAATCGTTGATTTACACGAGATGGCGCAGCAGCTCACCGATGGCCAGCCGCCAAGCGCCATTGAATTCAAACGCGAAGGCAAGTTTTTTACAATACTCAAAAGGACATGGAACCAATGAAACACCCCGAACCCGAAATAGTGACCATTTACCGAAAGACCCTGCAAATTGAGCCGCCACGTCTGTGTCACACTTGCGACAATTACCAATTAGATGGTCGGTGCGCCGAGTTTGATTCTGTGCCTCCAGAGTCATTTGCAAACGAACTAAGCCAGTGCGACTTATGGATTGAGGAAGTACCGTTTTGAACTCAGAACACTTAGAGCAGGTGCGCCTAGTGTCATGGTTTCGCAAGACCTACCCAGATACCCGCATCCTTGCAATACCCAATGGAGGCATCAGAAGCGCCAGCCAAGGGGCTAATTTAAAGGCCGAAGGGGTAAGTGCAGGGGTGCCTGATTTAGTCGTTCCTGCGTGGCTGCTATGGATTGAAATGAAACGCGAGAAAGGCGGCACAGTCTCGCCAGCTCAAAAAGATTGGATCGGCTACCTTGAAAGCATAGGCCACCAGGTCATTGTGGGCAGGGGCTTTGAGGATGCTAAAGAGCAGATCATGAAAAAAGCCCCATTCGGGGCTTAAAGATCAAGCAGAACGGCCAGCAAAGCCGCCAATAGCAAACTAATTAGAACGAGCATCAGCGCGGCCCCGTTCTATCAGTGTGCGGGCATACGTTTGATCTTCAGGGCGCTCACTGGAGAGCATGGCCCGTATTTTGTAAGCAATGGCCTGCGCCTTATCTGAGCCTTGCGCACGCTCAAACGCTGCGCCAGCGTTGATATAGTCAGATTCTAGATGGTTCATGGCAAAACCCTTGCACAGATCATTTTTACTTGGTTGACGCTATAAATATCATGATTATTAATGCCATCATAAATATAAGTCAAAGCCTCAAGATAGAAATTTAATTCTTCTTGAAGGTCATTAACTTGTTTTTGTAGTTCTGACACTGTAGGAGCTGGCGGCGCGAATGGTGCGAGGGCTTGGGCGAGTGCTGGGTGCATCATACTTTCCACTCCTCAATAAATTCAAGTTCCCAGTTTGCATTTTGTTCATCATGATCACGTGTTTCCAGTTCTTTCCATGCAAGGGCTTCGGCTTCGGTCATATCATCAGCGTCAACCATTATATTAATGTAACTAGTTCGCTTCAGTTCAATTTGATAGGTTCGCATGGTGTTTCCTTAAAAAGTCAAAATATCAAAGTATGCGAGAGCCAAGACCGTCAGAGCGACAGAGTAGGCCAGCACTGCAAGTATGTCCATTGCAGCAGCGCGGCGTTTTTCGAGGGCTTCTTGAGAGGGGGAATAGGTGTAGCGGTGCATGGTTTAGGCTCCTGCGTGAGAATTTCTGAAAATATCGCCATTTGCATAAAGGCTTGCAATATTTTTGTTAGCAGTGCGCTGCGGGACGCTGTATTGACCGTCAAAAATATAGCCTTCGGCTATAGTCGAATAACGCCAAACTTTAAACAGTTTGATTTTTTGGCCGTTATAAGTGACTTTTTGAATATCTTGAATTTTGAATTCTACGTGCATGGTTTATTCTCCAGTTTCTTCGTCAATTACAAATTCAACATGATGCAAGTCATGGGCGATAAGGTTATTCACTGAGTTGCAAACAGCAGCATAGAAACCAGCCTGGGCTTGCAGTTGCTGACTGTTGCTGTAGTTCATGGCCGCATGAGTCCAGCGTTTACTTGCTTCGCTGATGTTTTCAAGGTCTGCTAGTGTCATGCGGGAAAGATAAGCATTCAAGATGCGAGCATGGTCAATTTTAGTTATGGTCATGGTTTATTCTCCATAGCGTTCGGCAACATCACCCCAGCAGGCAACGCGATACGCGCAATTAAAGCGCACCAGCGTAGGGGTGTAGGTATCACCAGCGTTCAAATAAAGGCATTCACCTTTATCAGTTTCAAACCCTTCAACGCCATAAAAATTACCCAACGCATTTAAGCACTCCATGCGGATATCTTGAGTAGTTGGTGCGTGATAGCACTCTGCAACGCGGGCTGCACCCACGGGGGTTTGCATCAGTTGGGCGCGGGTCATAGTGAGCAAGGTTTTGGCCTGCATAGCGTTATCGCCAAAAATAGTTTTTAAAGCCTTTATTGAAGGTGAACGTATCATGGTTATTTTCTCCAGTTAGTTATAGCCTGCAAAATACAGACCCCTAAGCTCACGGCATGAGCTTAGAGAGTGCATTTATATTCCAGCCTTCAAAATCTTATCAGCCGCGCCAAATATTCTCTGGGCTGATTTGTCGCTGATTTCGCCGCCGGATAACCAGCCTTGGATGTAGCCCCGTGATTCAATCAGACCGGGCAGGCCAAGCACTGAACATAAAATGTAGGCCACCGACTCGGCTTCTACTTCGCGGATGTCCTTGGGTGTACGGTCATCATCGTGCATGGCGCTTTCGGTAGTGTGACCAAGCACTACATGAGCCAGCTCATGAAAACGTGTTTTATGGGGCAGTGCAGCCATCGGATTGATTGCAATATTTTTGCCCTGGGCATAACCTTGGCTGTTACCATTTGGCGAGTCAAATCGGACTTCGGTTATATCAAGGGTTTCTAATGCTTTGACTTTATCCCATGCTGGGTTTACTGACTCAGTGACATAATCCGCACCCTCAGTCTGATCAAGGGTAAACCAATTGTTTTTGAGGGTGAACCATTGAAAGCATTCACCAGTTTTTGCGCCCGCATCGTCTTTTTTATTGATTGTCACCGGCATAACCAGTGCAATGGCTTTTTCACCCTTTTTAACTTGGCGCCCCAGCTCAGACCATCTTTTGTATGTAGCTATCGGTGCCAAGCCCATGCCGCGCCCTTGGAGCTGAGACCACGCCAGCAACTGGTTACCCATGCTGTAATTGTGAAATGCGCGATAGCATGAGCTGATTACACCAGGCTGGGTTACAGCATCAGTTAGCATTGTTGACCATGCTACGGTCTTTTGGTTTTCCATGTTTTTCCTTTGGTTTAGATGCTGCACTGTGCTGCATCATGGTATCCAGTGTAGCAGAATTTGTAGCACGCTACAATATTTATTGCACTATTTTCTAGGGGTTTACCCTTACATTGTTTGCACTGTGTATGCACTGTGCATAGTGTAAGATTAGGACAAAACCAAGGGTAAACCCTTACACTGTTTGCACTCCCCCCTTAAGGGGAGTGCATAGTGCATGGTTACTCTTGTGCATTTTTTGGTGGATTTGACGTGGTTAGGGTTTACCCTATAGTTTGGTGGTTTGGTGTTTGGTGTTTTACAATTTGCGCATGTATGCAAATAAGGATTGAGTTAAATGGCAGCGTTAAAAAATAGAGATGAACTAGCGGAGCTGGTGCCTCAATTTATGTCAGACGGTTTATCTATGCGCCAGGCTTGCATAAAAGCAGGCATGACAGCTCAAACATTTTTGAGGGCGGTCGATGCTTCGCCCGGATTAGCGGAGCGTTACGCGCAGGCGCGAACGGCCCTGCTCGATGCTATGGTTGACCAGATTCTCACGCTGGCTGATGCGCCAGTGCCACTGCTTGATAACGGCGCGACCGACCCCGGCCTAGTCCGTCAGCGCCAGTTGCAAATTGACGCCAGGCGCTGGGTACTGTCGAAGCTTGCGCCAAATAAATATGGTGACCGTTTAGACGTGTCAGTGAGTGACAATCGCATCAGCATCACGGGTGCATTGCAGGCTGCGCAGTCACGCCTCATTGATGTTGTTGACGTCACGCCCCGTGCACTGCCCAGTGCATCCAGTGCATTGCCCAGTGCATCGGACGATGAGTGGGAGGGGGTAGGGCCGAGCGATGGGGCCACTCGGTGACGGATACCCCGCAAACATTTTTTATTTTTTTCTAATTTTTAATAAACCCAAATGCAAACCACAATATACAAACCAGAAGATGAGCAAGAGTTAATGGCAAGACTTTGGAGTCCAGTGTTAAAGGATAATCCATTGGCGTTTGTGAAGTTTGTATTTCCTTGGGGTGTGCCTGGTACTCCGCTTGAGCATTTCAGTGGCCCAAGAAAATGGCAGAGGGAAATATTGCAAGATATTACTGACCACATTAAAGCCAATAATGAATTAGTTACTGGTGAATCTAAATCTAACCAAGAAATAATGTACAAAGTATTGCAAGAAGCAATATCAAGTGGGCGGGGTATTGGTAAGTCGGCGTTAGTGTCTTGGTTAACTATATGGATGTTAACGACAAGGATTGGTTCAACGACGATTATTTCGGCTAACAGTGAGAATCAATTGAGGTCAATTACTTGGGCTGAGATTACCAAGTGGTTGGCTATGTCACTTAATTCGCATTGGTTTGAGGTGAGTGCAACGAGGTTGGCCCCGGCAAAGTGGTTGACTGAGTTGGTGGAGAGTGATTTGAAGAAAGGCACGAGGTATTGGGGTGTTGAGGGGCGGTTGTGGAGTGAGGAGAATCCGGATGCTTATGCGGGGGTGCACAACTTTGATGGGGTGTTGGTGATATTTGATGAGGCGTCTGGTATTGCGGATCCGATTTGGTCGGTTACTGGTGGATTTTTTACGGAGAACACGCCCAATCGTTTTTGGTTGGCGTTCTCAAACCCGCGGCGCAACACGGGGTATTTTTACGAGTGTTTCAATAGCAAGCGGGATTTTTGGCAGACGCGGATTGTGGATGCTAGGACGGTAGAGGGTACGGACAAGCAAGTTTATGAGCGTATTATTCAGGAGTATGGTGCGGATTCAAGTCAAGCGCATGTGGAAGTGTATGGTGAGTTTCCCAATGCGGGGGATGACCAGTTTATTTCTAGTTTGGTGGTGGATGATGCGATGAGGCGGCCGTTGTACAAAGACCCGTCTGCGCCGATTGTGATTGGGGTGGACCCGGCGCGGTTTGGTGCGGATGCTACGGTGTTGGCGATTCGGCAGGGCAGGGATATTGTCAAAATTATTCGGCATCGGGGGGACGATACGATGACGGTGGTGGGGCATGTAATTGAAGCTATTGAGGAGTGGAAGCCTGCGATGGTGTTTATTGATGAGGGCGGTTTGGGTGCGGGGATTGTTGACAGGCTCAAAGAGCAGAGGTACAAAATTAAGGGCGTGAACTTTGGTTGGAAGTCTAAGAACCCGGCGATGTATGGGAATATGCGGGCGCAGATTTGGGGGGATATGAGAAATTGGCTTAAAAGCGCGAGCATTCCGAATGACAGGTTCTTGAAATCTGATTTAATTTCGCCTATGATGAAACCGGATTCCAAGGGGTCCATATTCTTGGAGTCTAAAAAGGACATGAAAGCGCGGGGGCTAGCTTCTCCGGATGCTGCGGATGCGATAGCGTTGACGTTCTCGTACCCTGTGGCGCACCGAGAGTACAATTCGCGCATGGAGCGCCGGGTCGTGCATGATCGCGGCATGGTTGCAACTTCTTGGATGGGAAGTTAAGATAATTGCAATTTGAAGGTTGTTAAGCCAGCATTCAAGGATGTTTCTGTAGGGATTTTCTGGCTTTCTCCCCTGCCTTGACGAAACCAAATTGAGGCCTTCATCTTTTTTAGGAGTTAACGTGGCAACTAAACCTGGTTTGTACGCAAACATTCATGCCAAGCAAGAGCGCATCAAGGCTGGCTCTGGCGAAAAGATGAATAAGGTTGGCAGCAAGAATGCACCAACGGCCAAAGATTTCAAAGATTCGGCTAAAACGGCCAAGAAGGGTAAGTGATGCCACTCGTTAAATCTAAATCGCCCGAGGCTTTTCGCAAAAATGTCAAAGCTGAAGTTGCTGCTGGCAAACCTGTGAAGCAGGCTGTGGCAATTGCGTATTCCGTTAAGCGTAATGTACAATCTAAGCCTGCACCGAAAGGTAAAAATGGCTGATCCAACCGGAATGGTCGCCGCAGCCAATGTTGCTGCCGGTGGCAAACCAGCAAAATCTGATTCAGATATTTTGACTGTGGCTCGCAGCCGCCTTGACATGGCGGTTGCTGCTTTGTCTGAGTCACGCGACGATGAGATTGACGATCTGCGTTTTTATGCTGGTTCTCCGGATAATCATTGGCAATGGCCATCGGATGTTTTGGCTACTCGCGGCGCGGTCCAAGGGCAGACAATTAACGCACGTCCTACATTGACCATTAACAAGCTGCCCCAGCATGTGCGCCAAGTTACCAATGACATGCGCCAAAACCGCCCAGGGGCCAAGGTCATTCCTGTGGATGACAATGCTGATGTGGAAGTGGCCGACATTTTCAACGGCATGATTCGGCATATTGAGTACATTTCAGATGCGGATGTGGCCTATGACACGGCTTGCGAGAATCAGGTGTCTTACGGCGAAGGTTACATCACCCTGATGACCGAGTATTGCGACGAAAACACGTTTGACCAAGACATTAAGATTGGCCGTGTGCGTAATTCTTTTTCGGTTTACATGGACCCGCTGATTCAAGACCCCACTGGCGCGGATGCCAAGTGGTGTTTTATTACCGAAGATTTGACCAAGGCAGAATACGAGCGCCAATATCCTGATGCTGCGCCTATTTCAACTTTGCAGTCGCTTGGTGTAGGCGATCAATCTATCAGCAACTGGCTCAATGAAGATACCGTGCGTATTGCGGGGTATTACTACATTGACTACGACAAAACAACGCTGAATTTGTATCCGGGTAATGCTACGGCGTTTGAAGATACGCCAGAGGACAAGCAGTTGCGTGCCATGTACGGCAAACCCAAGCGCAACCGGGTGTCCGAACGCCCACGGGTCAAGTATTGCAAGATCAACGGCTACGAAATTCTTGAAGAAAAAGAATGGGCTGGCAAGTGGATTCCTGTTATCCGTGTGGTTGGCAATGAATTTGAAGTCGATGGCCGTTTGTACGTGTCGGGCTTGGTGCGTAACGCCAAGGATGCCCAGCGCATGTACAACTATTGGGTGTCCCAAGAGGCCGAGATGCTTGCACTTGCGCCAAAAGCGCCATTTATTGGCTATGGTGGCCAGTTTGAGGGCTACGAAGACAAGTGGAAGACCGCTAACACCAATAACTGGCCTTATTTGGAGGTCAATCCGGACGTTACAGACGGTTCTGGTTCCATCTTGCCACTACCCCAGCGTGCCCAGCCGCCAATGGCCTCCAGCGGCCTTTTGCAAGCCAAATCTGGTGCATCTGAAGACATTAAAGCCACCACTGGACAGTACAACGCTTCTTTGGGCATGACTTCCAATGAGCGTTCAGGCAAAGCCATTCTTGCGCGTCAGCGTGAGGGCGATGTGGGCACATACCACTATGGTGACAACCTTACCCGCGCCGTGCGCCATGTGGCCCGTCAGTTGGTAGATTTGATTCCAAAGATTTACGACACCCAACGCATTGCCCGAATCATTGGTGAGGACGGCGAGACAAAAATGGTCAAGATTAACCCTGACCAGCCCGAGCCGGTCAATAAAATCATGGATCAAAACGGCATTGTGATTGAAAAAATCTACAATCCCGGCGTTGGCAAATACGACGTTGTAGCGACCACCGGCCCAGGCTACGCGACCAAACGTCAAGAGGCACTTGAAGCAATGGCACAACTGTTGCAGGGTAATCCTCAACTGTGGACTGTGGCCGGTGA
>Ga0209829_10001907_pt1 | contig 16368 bp, 14 predicted proteins | sample C_140205_EF_Meta_FD_187311 | JGI IMG/M metagenome (GOLD analysis project Ga0209829, IMG submission 187311) | Freshwater microbial communities from Lake Croche, Canada to study carbon cycling - C_140205_EF_MetaG (SPAdes) (version 2) | ecosystem: Environmental > Aquatic > Freshwater > Lake...
GGCGCACTCTGCGCCAGGAACTCTCATTCCCAGCCGCATCAATCAGGCGCACCTCAACGGTGACACCACGCATCAACAAGACAACCTTCCCACTTGTGGATTTCATGAAGGGGCCGATCTCAATCTCTTCACCAGCTGCAAACCTGAGTGGCTTCTCATAACCAACTCGCACCTCAATGGCAACGGTGCCGGTGCCCGTATCGCTTCCAATAATTGAAAAGAGATATGGCGGTGGGTTTCCATGCGATGCCCGACCTTTGCGTACTCGGACGCTGCTGATCCGCGGATCGCTACGGTCACGACCGGCGGCAACGGCGAACGGCGTTCGCTCTGACCCACCAACGAAGCGCATCCAGACCGTTGTGCTTGACGTGCCCAGTTGCGGAAGGCGTGACCAGCTGCGCACCTCCCGGAGCGTGTAGGTGCGTGCGTTCCAGAAGGTTTGTCGATCTGCGACTTCGATCGCCCGCGCACCCGTTGGCGCATAGCCCTGCAGGATCTGCAGCGCAAGCTCGGCATCAAAGGGTGTGCTGGCAGTTGCCGCGGCGAGGAGGTCGCCCAGGGTAAGCGCAGGCGGCGTTGGCGCTGCCGGCTCGTCACTTGGAGAGGCTTCAACATCGCCGCCCTCACCATCGGTAGCGTCAGGGCTCGTCCCGTCTCCTGGGTCTTGCCCTGGGTCAGGCTCTAGCTCGCCCTCAAGAGGAGCGGAGGCGTCAGGATCGACACTCTCATCTGGTGCCAGGCTCTCGCCGGGATCGGTGCTCTCATCAGCGATCGGATCCCCGTCGATCGGATCTTCGTCGGCGGCGGCGACCAGGCCGGTGCCCCAGCCGAACGTGCGTGGCGCGGCAGCGGAACCCACGATCAGGGCGACCAGTGCCGCGGCCGCAAGCCAGGGGGTGCGCTGAGGCTTTTTCATGTTCGTAGTGTGGCAGGTGTTCGTGCCAGCAGCGTGGCACGGTTCCGCCGCGTGGGCGCTTACTTGAGCGAGGCAATGAGGTCGGCGACAAAGCGCGGACCATCAACCTTCATTGGTACTCGTACCAGGGGCGGCGTGGCATCTTTGCCGCCGTTGCGCTCTCGTGTCTCGCGAGCGTCGACCGCAGGGGCCATCCAGGCACGTCGGTCAATGATTGTTGCGCCGCGCGTTGGGCCGGTGGTGTTCACCTCAACAGCGCGATCAAGCCACTCGGTCATATAGGTTGGATCGGCCACGATGCCGGCGGCCAACGGGTCATGCAGTGGGCACTCGCGCGTGCCGAACGTTCGCTGATAGACGTCGAGGTAGTGGCTCAACACCTTGAGGGCGAACTTCGAGCGCACCGATCCGAGGGCCTCGATGTCGGCAAGCTCCTTGGTTCGGAGTCGCGTGACCTGCGTCACATCGAGGCCGACCATGGTGACTGGCCACTCCGCGCCGAAGACAAGGTTTGCCGCCTCGGGATCGTGCCAAATGTTGGCCTCAGCGGTAGCCGAGGCGTTCCCCTCGTGGGCGATTGCGCCACCCATCACCACAACGGAGCGCACGCGCCCAGCGAGCTCTGGCTCAAGGCAGAGGGCGAGGCCGAGGTTGGTGAGTGGGCCAACGGCGAGCAGATCAATCTCTCGGGGCATCTCGCGCGTGAGGCGCAAGATCTGCGAGACCGCATCTTCAGCAACGGGCCCGCGCTTTGGTGCCGGCTGGTTGGTGTTGCCGAGGCCGTCTTCGCCATGCACCCATTCGGCGGTGGCGAGTGGCTGGGCCATCGGCCGACGAGCGCCGATGGCAACCGGTACGTCGTCGAGGCCGCAGAGCTCAAGTAGGCGGCGGGCATTTGCGGCACCGAGATCTGAAGGAACGTTGCCGTGCACGCTCCCGACGGCAATCAACTCAACGTCGCTGCGCCCAGCAAGGTGGAGCATGGCGATCGCGTCATCGATCCCCACGTCGGCGTCGAGCAAGATCTTGCGGCGGTCCATTGGGGGAGTGTACGGGATGGGATACCACTACGGCGAGGGCGGCGACAAGATCTCTTCGAGCACCTTCCCGAGTGGCGTCCCTAGGGTAGCGGCGAATGTTGCCGAGAGATGGTTGTTATCCATGTACATAATGGTGCTCCCCTGCAACCAGGTGCAGAGCCCATCTGGGCAGATGTACTCGGAAGGATCCCAGGAAGATACACCGGCAGCGGCGGCTACCTCCTCGAGATTCGCGATATAACGTGCTGGCAGGGTGTCGCCAATGGGCACCGTACACGCACTGGTATCGAATCGATGTAGTGCGATGCAATCTGGAATGTCAAATCGTGCTCGCGGCACATCACTGAGCAACACAACGCGCCCTGCGTGCGACCTTGCCTGCACCAAGGTCTCTACGGCGCCACTCATCCAATCCCGCGCCCCTGTCACTGGCAACGAGTAGGTTTCACCGACGGCGATCTTTGAATACTTTGACGATGCCACGATGAGGAGCGCTGGTCTTATCGTGGCGATGCGCTCCCACACCTCGTTCGCCCACCTCGTGCACACCGCAGAGCCGTTCACCGGCGTTGGTGCAATATTGAAGGGGCTACATGATGATCGCCCAAGTACGATTAGTGCGTAACCGTGCTCCCTGGCCCACTGATTCACTGGTGGGAACCACGATAGAGCGTGACTATCTCCCAGTAAGACGACCTTGGGTAAATCGGGGGCGGTGCATGAACCGCGCTCACCTGCGCCAACTGCCGCCGCACCGTATTCACACGGCACATAATCACTTCGGAATGGCGCTGTCTCAGTAAAGTACCCAGGTTCATGTCGAAGGGTGACGAAGTCCTTGCGCACGTGCGAAAGCGAAGATGCCAACGAGCTATTGCCACCCGCCACGCTGGCCAATATCGGTAGCCCGATGCTAGCTCCCACAACAACAAGTACCGCCGCGGCAATGCCACTGATGAGCACCCAGCGGGTCCGGTGCAAGGTATCGATCCGAATGTTTCGAATTGGTTCTTCGAGAGAGATGGTACTGATAGTCGCGAGTACGAGCGCTGCTCCAACTGCAAGGGCGGTCGCCGCGTCGCTTCGGCTATTTGGCATCGAGATGCTATCGGCGATTCCGAGCAGGAGCCAATGCCACAAGTAGAGGGCGAAGGAGATCCTCCCTAAGAATCGCAGGAGTGCGTTCGAGAAGATGGTTCGCGCAGATTCCGCGTGCGAGAGGGCGAAGATCAGAAGGCATGTTGAGATGACGGGGATCGCTGTTTCAACACCTGGCCAGCGGATCAACCTGCCTGCGTAGAAGAATCCGACCACCAAACCCGCCGAGCCAACGAGCATCAGGATGATGCGGACCGATGGTCGCAGCCACGGCGCTGCCCGTAGCCGTGAAGCGAAATAGTAGGCAAGCAGCCCCCCTGCGCCAAACTCCCACGCCCTGAACCATGGGAGGTAGAAGGCCGATGTTGGGGTCGAGAGGGCCATGGCGACAAATGAGACCACGGTCCCTGCCGCAAGGGTTGCGCCAGTAAGCGTGAGGAGCGAGGGAGAGCCCGCTCGCCTCTGCGCAACTCTCTGTAAGAGCAGCAGGATAATGGGGAAGAGTAGATAGAACTGCTCTTCAACACCGAGGGACCAGTAATGCAATATCGGTGACGAGCCTGAACTGGTGTTGAAGTAGTCGAGCGAGGCAGCCCGAAAATAGATGTTTGAGAGAGAGGCCGCCGCTGCAGAGAGGCCGGTGCGGACCTCCTTAGAGAGGCCTGGCCCATACAGCAGCGCCCAGGCGATTCCAGCGATCGAGATCACCAGCAGCGAGGCGGGGAATATTCGCTTGATTCTTCGCGCATAGAACCTTCCAATGTCGATGGTTCCAAACTGGTGATGCTCAGCGAAGAGTTGGGTGGTGATGAGGAATCCAGAGAGGACAAAGAACATATCGACACCCGTAAATCCGCCAGGGAGTAGCTGTGGCCAGGCATGCCCGACGACGACAGACGCGACTGCAATTCCTCTCAGCCCATCGAGTCCGAGAGACCGTTGTTTAGTCATGAGCAGGATTGTATAGGGCGACCCTGTTATATTTTCGGCATGAGCAATGCAGTTGGATCTCAGGCTGATATGCGCGTCGTAATCGTCGGCCTCGGCTATGTCGGACTCCCCCTCGCACTCTCGTTCCACGACGCAGGGATGAAGGTGGCGGGCATTGATGCATTCGCCGGCCGGGTCGCCGAGTTGAACGCCGGCTCCAGCCCAATCGACGACATCTCCGACGCGCGCCTCAAGGGCGCGCTCGCCGCAGGGTTCACCGTCGTGGCCCCGGGCGGGCCAGAGATCGGCGAGGCCGACGCCGTGTTTGTCTGCGTGCCCACCCCCGTCACCGCAAGCAAGGATCCAGACCTTGGGCCAGTTCTTTCGGCCGCCGGCACGGTGGCGCAGGGGCTCAAGAAGGGCCAGCTCATCATCTTGCAGAGCACGACCTTTCCAGGAACTACCACGGGCCCGTTCCGCGAGGCGCTCGAGAAGAGTGGCCTTACTGCCGGGGTCGACTTTGATCTCGCCTTCGCGCCAGAGCGTGTTAACCCGGGCGATCCAGAGAGCGCCGCCCGCACCACCCCACGACTAGTTGGGGCAACAACCGAGGGCGGTACGGCTCGCGCAGCAGCGTTGCTCGGGCGCATCAATGATCACGTGGTCTCACTCCCAAGCCCAGACCACGCCGAACTTGCAAAGCTCCTAGAGAACACCTTCCGCAACGTGAACATTGCGCTCGTGAATCAGCTCGCGCTGCTCTGCGAGCGCATGGGGCTCGATGTCTGGCAAGTGATCGATGCCGCCGCGACCAAACCCTTCGGCTACATGAAGTTCACGCCAGGCCCTGGCGTTGGCGGCCACTGCATTCCGGTTGACCCGTATTACCTGTCGTGGCGCGCTCGACAGTTCGACTTCGTCGACCGTTTCGTCGAACTTGCCGCCGATATCAACCTCGCAATGCCGCGCCACGTTCTCGAGCTTTGTGGGCGACTCCTCAACGAGGCGAAGCGCTCTGTGAACGGAAGCAAGATCATCGTCGTTGGTGTCTCGTTTAAGCCAGACGTACGCGATGCAAGGAACTCGCCCGCCGCCGACGTTGTGCACCTGCTTCGCGGCGAGGGGGCCGAGGTGCGATTTGTTGACCCACACGTCATGAAGTTCACCGACGCCAAGGGCGTCGCCGTTGAGCGCATCGACACGCTCACTGCGGCAATCGCGTGGGCCGATCTCGCCGTCGTCGTAACTCCGCACAAGGCACTGGAACTTGGCGAGCTCTTTGCCAGTAAGCGGCTGGTGGTAGATACCGTCAACGCCTCGTCGCGCTTCCCGCACGATCGCTCGCTCGTGCTTCGCCTCGGCGATGGGAGCGCGCGGCCGCAGTCGTAGCGACCGTCTTAGCGTTCGGAGTAAGCCCCCAACGCTCCTGAGTTCACGCGGCGCACGACGTCGGCGTAGATTTCGCCGGTTGCCTCCCAGCTTCGCTCACGGCGGACCCACTCCTGTGCCGTCTGACCGAGCGTCATTCGCACCTCTGGCGCCTCGATGAGTTCTCGGAGCACGCGAGCAAGGTCGGCCGGGCTCTCCGGAGTTGCGAGTCGACCCGTCTCACCCTCTCGAACCACCTGGCGGATGGCGGCAACATCGGATGCCACAACACAACGCCCCATCGCCATTGCCTCGTACGGCTTCAAGGGGGTGACCAGCTGACAGACACGGTCTGCAGTTCTTGGTACGACGAAGAGGTCTATCAGGGAGTGGTAGCGACGAACCTCAGCGTGCGGAACGCGACCTGGCATCACGACGAGCCCCCCAAGGTCGGCCTCTTGGATGGCAGAGGAGATGCGCCCCGCATCGGCGCCCGAGCCTACGATCAGGAGCCGGAAATCGACCCCCTGATCTCGCAGGAGCGCTGCCGCGCGAACGAGGTCGGGGATCCCCTCATATTGGACGAGGGAGCCGATGTACCCAATCACAGGGAGCCCTGCAGGAATGCCGAGCTGCGCGCGAAGTGCGCTGTCGGGCGCCTGCGGCGTGAAGTTAGCGACGTTGACGCCGTTGGGAACGACGAAGACACGATCGGCGGGAACGCCACGGGCTACGATCTCGTCGCGCATTCCATCAGAGAGGGTGACCACCGCATCTGCATTGCGCATCGTGCGCGTCTCGGCATCGCGCCAACGCAGGTAGAGCTCCGATGTATCGGCACCAGCGCCCGCCCGTGAGACCCACGTCTCCTCCAAGAAGCCACGAACCTCGTAGATCATCTTCCGCTTACGAGAGCGTGCCACCGCGAGCGCCGTTGCTGCGGTGAGGTACGGGGTGGTGGAGATCAGTACCCCCGATCCACTCTCGTCCATGACACGAGCCAGTCCAGTTGCGGTCGCGCCGCCGAGTTCGTCGGGGGAGAGATCTGTGCCCGTGCCGCCGATCCGCCACACGTCGAGTCCGTCGAGGTGTCGGAGCTCGGGCCGATCCAACCTGCGGGAGCCTTGAGGGAATCCCGCCGCCGTTACCGCCTGAACGCCCAGCCCAGCCCCACGCAGCCCGAGCGCAACCGAGCGACTGCGCAGCGTATAGCCCGACTGAACTTCTGGAAGGGCGTTGACCCAGAGCGTTGTCACCAGGTCGTGCACCACAGAAGTAGCGGTCGCAGGCGGTTCTGGCATCTTCGGACGCCAGTCCGCATCGTATTGCCGCAACTTCCCAACGGCATCGGAGCGCCGACGGCTCAGGACCGACCGCGAATTGCGCGAGAGGCGGGGACGAAGGAGCAGCGCATCAAGGAGGCGAATCCCCTCTGAGAGCTCGCCGGCATAGATGGATGCTGTGGCGACATGTTCGAGCGTTTGGTTCGCGCTCGCGGAAATTTCCTGATCGAGCGCTGGCTGCGAGAAGCCTGCGCTGCTGGTCAGCTCGCTCCAGAGCGTGCGCTCCCCTAGAAGTGCGGCAGCAGCGGCTCCAGCGGCACGGCGCTCAATGGAGGGCAGCCCAATGAGCTGCTGCAGGTGGGTGAGCGCCTCACCCCGTTTTCCTATTCCAGCGGTCGCAACAGTGGTGTAGATCAGGCCGCCCGAAGAGCCCGTTCGCGTCAAGAGTGCGCCGATTGCCCGCATGAGGCCGTAGACAAGGTTGCGCCGTTTCGCGCTTCGTTCGGCAATGGCCCGAGCCGCTACGACACCACCAGCGGCAAGCACGGAACGGGCGATCCGAAGGGCTTCTCGCGGGCGCAGGAGGCTCATGATGAGAAATCGGAGCGGCATCACGGAGTATCATACGACCATGAAGCCAGTCACCCACATCGTCGGGGCACGGCCCAATTTCATGAAGGCGGCCCCCGTGATTGCGGCGGTCGCCGCACATCACCTACCCCAACGACTTGTGCACACGGGGCAGCACTACGACCGAGCCATGAGCGATGTGTTTTTTGAACAACTTGGGATCCCAGAGCCCGATGTGAACCTTGGTGTTGGCTCTGGAAGTCACGCCGCGCAAACCGCTGCACTCCTGCTTGCCCTTGAGGCAGAGTTCATCGCCAATCCGCCACGTGCCGTGATCGTGTACGGCGATGTGAACTCCACCCTCGCCGCAACGCTCGTTGCGGCAAAGCTTGGGATTCCGGTCGTGCATGTTGAGGCGGGGCTGCGCTCGTTCGATCGGGCTATGCCTGAAGAGGTCAATCGTGTCGTTGTTGATGCGCTCGCCGATCTCCTCCTGGTCACGAGCCCCGAGGGCGTCGATCACCTGGTACGCGAAGGTGTATCCACAGAGCGCATCGCCCTGGTGGGCAACCCAATGATCGACACCCTCCTCAAGAATCTCGACCGTATGGATCCTGAATCGGTGCGCTCGCTCCATGGCTGGCCAGATCGCTACGCGGTCGTAACCCTGCACCGACCATCGAATGTCGACGACCCAACGCTCGGGGGTGAGATTGTCGAACAACTGCTGCAGCTGTCGGCGACCATCCCCCTCGTCATCCCACTGCATCCGCGTGGCGCAGAGCGGCTTGGCGCACTTGGGCTCGTGGATGCGGCAACAGCATCACGGCAGATCAAGATCCTTCCACCACTCGGCTACATCGAGTTCGCCTCGCTGGTTCGCGGCGCATCACTGGTCGTGACGGACTCGGGCGGCGTGCAGGAGGAGACGACCATCCTCAAGGTGCCGTGCCTGACCATGCGCGAAAACACCGAACGCCCCATCACCATCACCCACGGAACAAACCGACTGATCTCACCTGCGCAACTGGCCGACGCGGCTGCAGGGGTGCTTGCCGGAGCCTTCGCACTGCCGTCGGAGGCGCCACCGCTCTGGGATGGCAAGGCGGGCGTGCGTATTGCCGCGATGATCAACGACCGCTACCGCGCCTAGGCGGCCACGACGATGTCACACCTCGTCGCGATCGTGCACTCCTACTACGACGAAGATCCACGCGTTCGTCGCGCCGTCTCCGCAGCCACCGGTGCCGGCTGGAAGGTCGACGTTATCGCATTGCAGCGAACGGACGATGCGCCGATCGACGTAGTGGACGGTGCGCAGGTCCACCGTCTGCCGATCCAGCGACGGCAGGGGGCTGGCCTCTTCTCGTACCTCGTGGAATACGCACGCTTCGCCCTCGCCGCGCGATCGGCGCTGCACCAGATCCACGCCGCATCACCGGTCTCCGTGGTGCACGTCAATAGCGTCCCCGACTGGCTCATCTTCGCCGCGACTTCACTTCGGCGACAGGCGGGGGTGCCGATTCTTCTGGATCTCCATGAGGCATCGCCCGAATTCTTCAAGATGCGATTCGCGGCACACGATCGGCCTCGTGCGACCCGAGCCCTCGCTCGCCTCGCTGGCGGGGTTGTTGCGTGGGCTGAACGCGCCTCGGTGCGTGCCGCTGACTGGACCCTCGTAACGACTCCAAGAATGCTCGCCCGCCTCAAGCGCGAGGTCCCATCGCGCGCATCCTCAATGAGCACCCTGCTCAACGTTCCCGAGGTCAAGCGCTTCCGTAGCGGAGCATTTAGGACACGGGCCTGGGCTGAGGGTGGTGAGCTGCGCCTCGTCTATGCCGGAGCGCTCACGCCCACCTATGAGCTTGATGTTGTGATTCGCGGCCTCGCCCTCTTGCGATCAGCCACCCCACCGATCAACGCGACGCTCACCATTGCTGGTAGGGGTGAGAGTGAGCCCCTACTGCAGGAGCTTGCCGCCACACTCGGTGTGGCGTCTGCGGTGCACTTCGCTGGCAGGGTGCCGATGGACGAGGTGCCACGGTTGATTGCAGAGAGCGATGTCGCACTCGCCCCAACACGGCGCGATGCGTTTACAGACCTGACCATCTCCAATAAGGTGTATGAGGGGATGGCGATCGAGCGTGTCGTCGTTGCATCGCGCCTCGCAACGTTGGATGATCTTATTCCAGAACCCGCGGTGATCCGTTACGAGAGCGGCAACCCCGCCTCACTTGCGGATGCGATTCGGCGGCTACATGAAAATGCCGACCTACGACGAACAACGATTGATGCAGCACGCGAGGTGATCGCGGGCGGCGCGAATTGGGAGAGCGAGAGCGCTGCCTACCTTACGCTGCTCGAGCGGCTCTCCGTCGCGGGGCGATCCAAGCGCTAACTGGAACCGGCTGCTTCGGTGGCCGCTCGCCAAATCGTCGCTTCCACTCACGCCGCCCCGAGAGATAGCGCGTAACCTCGAGGTCAGCCGCCTTGATCGCCGCACCCCGCAGCCAGGTTCGATGGAGTTCAAAGCAGGCGCGCGCCCACGCATCACCATGCGAATCACCACTGATGAGGTGTGCAAGCTCGTGGAGCGCCGTCCCCTTGTCGTAGGAGCAGAGGAACATTTCGCCTGTTTCGGTAACGACCCAGCCGAACGGGTGCGCTGGTTCACGGCGCGTTCCCGTGTGGTCGTGAATGCGTACCCACTCAAGTTTGCGCTTGGCACGCGCCGTCGCACGCGCGAGCAACTCGAGGGTGGGGCGCCACTGCGGCCAAGCGGCAGCGGTGAAGCCGCGCATGGGGCGAACCTCGAAGGGGAGATCGAGCGCCCACTTGGGCGCCTCGGTCCAACGCCCGGCAATCTTGACGCGATACATGCGGCTCATTGGGTAACCCTATCTGTGATTACGTATGCGGCCCGTATTTCGAGGCTCTAGCGCAGCGCGCTGGCTCCAACCGATCGCACGCGCTTCAAGAACGCTCGTGTGCGCGGATCCCGCGGCGCACGAAAGATCTTCTCGGGAGTGCCTTCCTCCACGATTCGGCCTCCCTCGAGATAACAGATGCGGTCAGCAACATCGGCGGCAAAGGCCATCTCGTGCGTAGCAATCAACATCGTCATGCCGCCCTTCGCCAGCCCGCGTAGGGCTTCGAGCACATCGGCAACCAGCACCGGATCAAGGGCGCTCGTGATCTCGTCGAGCAAGAGCACCTTCGGCTCCGTTGCCAAGGCTCGGGCGATTGCCACGCGCTGCTGCTGACCGCCCGAGAGGCTGTCGGGATAGGCGCTTGCTTTGGCGGCAAGTCCGAGCTGCTTCAGGAGCGTGCGGGCACGCTTCTCAGCCGCAGCGGCGCTGAGGCCAAGCGCGACACGCGGCGCAAGTGCCACATTCTCGAGCGCGGTGAGATGCGGGAAGAGGCTGAACCCCTGAAAGACGATCCCCAGCTGTCGGCGTGTTGCATCGGCGTCACGATCGTCGGCATGCACGGCACGCCCATCGAGCGTGATACTTCCGGCGTCGATCGGCTCAAGCAGGTCGGCGCAGCGCAACAGGGTGGATTTGCCAGAGCCTGATGCGCCGATCAGGCAGACCACCTCATGCTCGGCGAGCGTGAGGTCAATCTTGTCGAGCACGAGCGCACGCCCATAGCGCTTCGAGAGACCACGCAACTCCAACACTGGCGCTACGTCTCGCCGAGCTGCGGCACGGGCCATTAGCGTGTGCCTCCCTGTTGCGTCGCACGATCCTTCGCCGCGAGTCGGTCAACGAGGCGAGTCATTGGAATCGTGATGACCAAGAAGATCAGCGCCGTAGTCATCAGCGGCGTGAAGTTGAAGTTCGCCGACTTCAAGATCTGTGCCTGCTTGAAGGCCTCCACGACACCGAGAATCGAGACGAGCGCCGTATCTTTCTGCAGCCCGATGAAGTCGTTCAAGAGTGGTGGCACCACGCGTCGGAGTGCCTGCGGCAGGACGACGTAGCGCAGCGCCTGGAGGCGGGTCAGCCCAAGGGCACGCGCAGCGCGCTCTTGCGACGGGTGAATCGATTCAATGCCAGCGCGGTAGACCTCGCTCACGTACGCGCTGTAGATCAGCACCAGGGTGACGAGCGCCCAGAAGAAAGGCTCCTTCGGCACGCCAGGAAGGCGAAGTGCGGGAACACCAAACCCAAGGACATAGATCACCAGGATGCTCGGCACGCCACGGAAGAAGTCGGTGTAGATCGTGGCGAAGATGCGCAGCGGCGCGAGCGCGGGACTCGTGATGGATCGCGCAAGGGCGATGAGAAGTCCGAGTGGCAGGATCAGGATCTCTGCCAACACGAAGAGTTGGATGTTGATGGCGAACGCCCCGAGCACGCTGGGGAGCGAGGTAGAGAAATAGGTTCCGTCGAAGAAGGCCTTCTGCACGAGCGGCCAGCTCGGTGATGATCCGATGGAGATCGCGACGATGGTCGCGACGACGAGGGTGCTGATGACGGCGACGAGGGTTCCCTTTCGGGCCGACCTCGCCGCCGTCATCGTGCGATTCGCCTACTTCAGGACTGGTGCGTTAGCGATGTCTGGAATCCACTGCTTCAGCAGTGCGGCGAGCGTTCCGTCCGCCTTGAGCGCTTCAACTGCAGAAGAGACACATGCGGCAAGGGATGAACCCTTCTCCATCACGATGCCGAACTGCTCCTGTGCCCCGCCGGCCGAAGGCAGCTGTCCAACGATGATGCCCCCTGTGAGTTGCACACTGCTCATGTATTGCGCCGTTGGCAGGTCGGTGACGATGGCGTCAATGATGCCCCCGTCGAGCGCTGCGACCGCCTCGTCGTTGCTGTTGAACACCGCCGCCGCGGTGTCCGGCTTGATGACGTTGTTGATTGCATCGAGGCTCGTCGTGCCGATCTGTGCGCCGAGCTTCGCCGTCTTTAGATCGGCAATGCTGGCCGCCCCGGCCATTGGCGAACCCTCGCGCGTTACCACAGCCTGGGTGACGTCGTAGTAGCCGCTACTGAAATCAATGGCCTCAGCACGAGCTGTGTTGATCGAGACCTGATTCAAGAAGAGATCAAAATCCTTCGCGCCAGGTGCGAAGGAGGCGTCGAAGGTGGTATGAATCCATACAACCTTGTCTGCAGTGAATCCGAGCTTGGCGGCAACGGCGTACGCCACGGCGCCTTCATAGCCCTGACCCTTGGACGGCTCATTATTGAACTCGCCGGTCCACACCGTAGAGCCCTCGTTGCCACCCTGGAACCACGGGCTATATGCCGGGTTGTCGGTAGAGAGGGTGAGCTTCCCGGCCGTCTTCACGGCGAGGTTCTCCTTCACGCACGATGCGCCAACGGATGCTGTTGGGCTTGCCGTCGAGCTGGTGCAGGCGGCAAGGAGCATTGAGATCGCCATCACGACGACCGCCATCCGTGTGGTCTGGCCGATTGCGATGCGAGAGCGTGCTGTGCTCATATCCGTACCTCCTGTACAGCCGCTATTGGCGACGAGCTGACACAGCGTCAGTGCGACGGTGGGGCGGTGATCGGCGCGCGGCGCGCCGTCGACGTTGTGTCCCCACGAGCAGAAGGATAGCAGGGGGGTGTGCGGCCGCAGCCGGCTTATGCGCGGGTAATGACCACCAGTGTTCGGCGAACTGCACCATATCGCTCGGCGGCGCTGCCACGGTTGATCGCCAGGGCGAGCCGCCCTGCCGAATCGATGTAGCAGAGCGGCTCCTGCTCGGGCACATCCCCGAAGCGGTTCGCCCAGACGGTCGTCAGCCTCTGGTCGCCGACGCTGATCTTGAGCGGGTCCCCAGCGGTCAGGGCACCGATCGACGTCTCAATCGCCTGGCGATCGCCCGTCAACACGAGCGTTCCGAAGCCGTCGACGATGCGTACCGAGGTGTTCAGGACTCCGACACCGATCTCAATCGGCAGCGTGGTCGCGGGAACGAGATCGCTCGGGGAGATCGGCGTGCCAAGGTCGCCGAAGGGGACCCCCGCCGCAAGGTGCGCGGCCACCGGCGCAAACAAGTCGCGCCCGTGGAAGGTGTGGGATCGGCTTGAACCCCACCAGCGCTCGTCATCAAGGATCACCGCCGCCACCGCACCACCGAGCGCCGCCGCGGCCGGCAGCAGGAGTCCGTTGTCTGGGCCAATGAGGGCATCGCCACGCCCGCAACGAATGGCGATTGGCCGTCGCTGGGTGCCGACCCCTGGGTCAACCACCGCCACATGGGCGCCGATTGGCAGGTGTACGAGCGACTCCACGAGCGCCTCGGCCCCCGCCTCTACGTCATACGGGGGGATGGCGTGGGTGAGGTCGAGGGTGCGGGCCTCTGGGGCGATCCCCAACACCACGCCCGACAAAACCCCAGCAGATGGATCACGCAAGCCGAAGTCGGTCATGAAGGTGACCAGTCGCGGTTGCGCATGCAGTGGGCCGAGTGGATCAAAGCTCATGTGCCACAGCGTAGCCGAGATAGGACATTTGCCCTGCGAAACCCCTTCACAAAACACGGAAGGCGAGGGTATTTTAGTTCCACGTAACTGGGCTAGCCAGGCTGCGCTTGCGGCCCCCAGTGACGGGAGGTTGAACCATGCGCCGCCACACAAGCCACATTGCGACATTGGCATTTTCTATCGCACTTTTACTACCAGCGGCCGCACCCGCCGCAGCAGCCGAGAACCCAAACTATGTTGATGATGCGAACCCATGGGGCTCATGCTCGACGACATACGGCTACTACAACTGCGACGGTATGCCTGATCAGCAGGAGATGGATAAATCAAATGTTGAGATGGGAAATCAAAACATGCCAGGCAACTGGTACGACCTTGATGGCGCGCTCACGCTGCGACCGTATGTTGAGTCACTTTCAATCGTGAATAACAACATCACGAGTGTCATCATCGCTGCAGGTGATACAAGCACCACACTCGGTGATGCACCTGGATCGGTCGGAGTCGTCCTTACTCCATTTAACTTGTGCGACAAGGATCGAACGCCAGCGCCGCAAACCAGCGGCTGCTACAACACGCCAAACCGCATCGGCGTCACGCTGGTTTATCGCAAGAGCACAGGGCAGGTCGGGTACAACTTCACCCGACCAAACGACGGAGCAAATCCTGGAAACAACGTGGCGCTAGTTGATGGGCTCAACTCAATCAGCATTGATGCTGATACCGAAGTCAACCTGAAGATTAACCTCAACTCCATCGGTAAGACGCTGCGCTGGACCTGGATGAACGGCATTCCGTCCTATTGGCGAACCACCGACCTCGGCCTTGACACAGCGTCGATTGAGGTGCACGCGAAGCTTGCTTCAATGCCACGCATTGACAGCAATCAAACGTACGACACACATCTGTGCACCACGGTGCCGATTAGTACGTGCGATGTCACGCGATCCAATAGTGATTGGCTGACCTTTAACATGGCCCTCAGTCTTGACACGACGATGTCGGAGGCGATGACCGGAGCGCTCTTTGCAACCGAAGGGGCGGTCATGGGGTCGGTTGAAGTTTCGAATGACCCAACAACGAACCTGCCGATCTTGAAGTATGCGGCAGCGTCAAGCCACTATCTACACACTGGAACCACGCCCAGTGACGTGCGGTACGGAAAGATGCACGCTGTGATTCCGGCAAGCGCACTCGTGCAGCAGCTCGGCGTACCATCATTCACTGATGGCACCGCCGTGCCTGCGGCTGCGACTCCAGCGGCGCTGTTCACAACGGTGCGCGAAGGAAGCTGTGGTACCGGCTGCTCAGACGGCGACACGACGTTTACCGAGTGGACGAGCGGCGTCCAGGGCACAAATGGCGTGCTGGTCGACATCGTGGGAATGACCTTCTCAGCCCCGAAGTTCAAAGTCGCACCGAAGTCAGGGGCGCTGAAGGCACCGTCAGCCAAACTCTCTGGAAGTACCTACAAGATCACGGTCGCCAGTGGCAGCACGAGCACTTCAACAAGTACGGCGAACGGTACCTGCAAGAAGTACGGGTGCACCGTGAAGCTATTCAAGGCTGCTACCTCAAAAGTGTCGAGTGCCCTCACCTTCATCGGCACGAAGACGTCGGCGAAGGGGAGCAACGTGAGTCTCTACTTCACCGTAACGAAGAAGACGACAGGGAGTGCGTCGGGGAAGGTGCAACGTGGGACGCGTTACATCGTGGTGGTTACCCGAAAAGACACGGGCGCTCTGGTTTCGTCAGCGCCAGTCACTCTTCCGTAACGCGCTGAGCGCCCGCTGGGTTCACCCCCAGCGGGCAAGCTCGGCTTCGATGTCGAGCGGCTGTACCACGGCGTTTTCGGCGTAGTCGCCCCACGCGTCGGCCGGCACCTGCCACATGATCTCGAACTCGTTGCCATCCGGATCCGCACCGTAGAGGCTCTTGCTCACGCCGTGATCGCTCGCGCCACTGAGTGCGCCAAGTTCGCCAAGCGCCTGCGCAGCGGCAGCAAGATCGCGCATGGTTGGAACCTCCCAGGCGAGGTGATAGAGCCCGGTGCCACCACGCGGCGGTCGCGGCGCATCGGGGCCAACCTCAAAGAGGCCAAGGTCATGGTGATTACTGGTCGTCGCTGAACGCATGAAGATCGCTTTCCCACCGAACTCTTCACTCACCTCAACGAAGCCGAACGCCCGCGTGTAGAACGCGGACGCCGCTTTCGCGCTGCGAACAAAGAGAACAGCATGGTTGAGGCGCGAAATGCTGAACGGTGCCATGCGACTACGCCCCTTGATACGGCAGCGCCGCGAGCGCCGCGATGATTGCAAGCACGAGCGGCACCGCGCCCGCCTTCAAGCTTTGCCCGGCGCGAAGGTGTGCCCCGACCGCAGCAAGGTAATAGAGGGAGAGGCAGATGGCTGCCGCAAGACCGAGCGGTGGAACCGCCACGCCAACGGCGAGACCGAGCACACCTGCGACCTTGAGGCCACCAAGAACGGGGAAGGCCCAATCGGGCACGCCCACACTCTTGAGTGACGCATAGATCTGCGGTGCCTTCATGAAGTCACCAATCGCACTGCCGATCGACACGAGCGAAATCAGTACGACGGGAATCCACTGCACGATGTTCATCTGCCTCTCCCTCTTATACTTTTGACTTTAGAAGCCGAGCTCTTCGGCAACGATCACCACGTCAATGCGACCAGGCATCTCGCCGT
>Ga0209829_10001908_pt1 | contig 16364 bp, 10 predicted proteins | sample C_140205_EF_Meta_FD_187311 | JGI IMG/M metagenome (GOLD analysis project Ga0209829, IMG submission 187311) | Freshwater microbial communities from Lake Croche, Canada to study carbon cycling - C_140205_EF_MetaG (SPAdes) (version 2) | ecosystem: Environmental > Aquatic > Freshwater > Lake...
GCAGCGTGTGATTGCGGACGGGCGCTGAGCTAGTCTCGCAGCGGATGGTGCCAGCGAGAGCGATTCCGCCCTGGCGCGGCAATGACGCGCAGGGCCAAGGAGCCGTCAGCGTCAGCCCCGCCTCCACCGCGGCGAGCCGCATCCGAGCGTGGTGTCGCACCGGCTTCGGGGGCTGTAAAAGTCTCGTCGCAAGGGCCGCGACAAGATTTTTCCGTGTCGGATCCCCCTTCTCCCCGTGGCGCCAAGATTCCATCGTGTCTCTTTGTGGTGACAAGATTTCATCTTGTCGAAGGCATGTGCAAGTTGAAAACTTGCACCCACAATTCAAAAACTCCCACCCACAAGAAGGCTCGGGCCAGCCTTCTCCTTTCTTATCCACTTCTCCTCTTAATTTTCTCTCCTTCCCAGTGGCGACAAGATTTCCATAGGGAAATCCCGGTTAGGTAAACGATCCGGTCTGGCAGGCAGCTGGCGAGCTGGCAAGAGTGCGTCAAGGGTGCCGGATCAGACTGCGTGGCTGGACTGTTCCTGCTCAGCCAAACGATAACCCCTGTCAGGGGGATGCGATTCCGTGTGGCGGACGCGATTTCGTGCCCCTCTCCGGTGACCGACTCCGTCTGGGATGACCCAGGGGTCTACACCGGCAGCGGCATTCGATTTTTTACTTCGGGGCGTCCGCCGTCATGCGATCCACAAAATTCACGTTGCCGTTCTGGGTGGCCGGCGGCCTCTTGGCCACCGGCACCATCCTCGCCGCGGAACAAACCATTCCGTCGCGGATCGATCCCAGCCTTTACGACTCCTACGCCCAGGCCGAGGCCCCCGGCGGAACGCCGCCGGTGATGGCCAACGTGCCGCAGGAAGATGCCTACCAGTTGCGGGGACTTCCGCCACAGGAGGCCGCCGCGGAGGTCGAGAATGCGCCAAACCGCTACCTCGAGACCCAGTTCCTCAAAGATCGGGGCATCGCCACCTACGGATGGGTCGATGCGGGCATCGGGGGCAACGCCTGGGGCGCTCCCTGGAACGGCCCCATCACGTTCAACGACCGCAACTGGCAAGGCCAGATGAACCAGCTCTACCTCGTCAACGAAAAAGTGCTCGACACCGAAGACGGCGGGGCGGACTGGGGCGGTCGCATCGACCTCCTCTACGGCACCGATTTCATCTACACCACGGCCCGCGGTCTCGACGGCAATCTCTCCAACTCCGTCGTGGGCGGCGCGCCGAGCTGGGCCTCGAACAAGTACTACGGCCTGGCATTGCCGCAGATGTATGGCGAAGTGGGCTACGACAACAACGCCGTGAAATTCGGCCACTTCTACACGATCATCGGGTATGAAGTGGTGCCGTCCATCGGCAACTTCTTCTACACGCACGCCTACACGATGCAGTACGGCGAGCCGTTCACCCATACGGGCGTTCTCGACACGTGGACTCCCAACGACCAGATGACCGTCTATGCCGGCATCACCAACGGCTGGGACAACTACAGCGATCCCATCAACATCTTCGGACCGATCTCCAACACGGCCTACCCCGGATACAACAGCAATGCTGCCTTCCTGGGCGGGGTCACGTTTAAGAATTCCGACAAGACACAGTCGCTATCGATCACGACCTCAAGCGGCAACGAACTCTCAAATTTTGCGACGAATGCCGTGGGCAACCGCTCAATCTTCAGCACGGTCTACTCCAATGCGTTGACCGACAAGGTCACCTATGTGCTGCAGAACGACAACGGCTGGCAGTTCAATGCCAATCCCACGTACCAGACCGCGAATCCGAGCCAGCCTGGCACGGCCCAGTGGTACGGCATCAATCAGTACCTCTTCTACAACTTCAACGAGTCGTTGGTGGGCGGTTTCCGCATGGAATGGTTTCGCGACAACAACGGAACCCGCGTGTTCACCCCGATCCGTGATGCCGTCGTCGGCCAGCCCTACGCCAGTGGTTTCGCGGGCAACTTCTGGGCAATGACCTGGGGCCTGAACTGGCGTGCCAGCAAGAACGTGATGATCCGTCCAGAACTGCGGTACGACTGGTTTGCACCCGACCAGGGTGCCGCGGCCTCCGGCCTGTCGGCCCTGCCGTACGGCAGGAACAACGACCAGTACGGTCAGCTCTACGGCGGCTGCGACGCGATCTTCCAGTTTTAGTTTTCGCGCGGCTGGCGGCATCCATGCCCGCCAGCCGCTTGGGCAGGTAGCCCGCTGGACCGCACGAGGCGGTCCCGGGTGCGTAGCACCCGCAAAAAACCGGAGGTTTTCAAGTGGAAAAAGTGCATGGATGACTTTTTCCACGGGGAGTTCGTGGAGCAAGGAGGACCTTGCTCCACTGCGGGAAAACATCCTGTTTTCATTTTCGCGAGGCCTGCGGGAAAACATCCTGTTTTCAGTTTTCACGCGGCCGGCGGCATCCATGCCCGCCAGCCGCCTCGCCCACGGCCACCCCACCCCCACGCCCCTCAAGCCGTGCTGTAAGTCCAATGAAACGTACGTAAACAGGCGCATTCGGCTGCTTGCGTGCTCTGGGCAGTCTGGGTAGCTATGCGGATTGGTGCGGTGCCGCTAGGTTCCATGGCTGGATTCACTGGGATTCAACGGATTCAACCGCAACGAAACCTCTTGGAAACGTCCTCTTCTGCCCGATGACAGAAGTGGTCGCTTACGGGGAGACAGTTCTTATGCAGAGTGGTCAAAACGCAGTCCGCGCAGTCCGCACCGTCCGCGCATGCGCGTCGGCCTCCTGGCCCCGGTCGCGAAGCGTCCGCGGCCTCGCCGCCGCCGCGATCCTCGTGGCGGCAGCCGTCACCTGCGGCCCGCTGGCCGCGTCCGATCGCTGGCTGACCAGCTACGAAACGGCCATGGAATCTGCCAAGGAAACCGGACGGCCGGTGCTGACGATCTTCACCGGCAGCGATTGGTGCCCGCACTGCCGGACGCTCGAGGACAATGTCCTGGTGACAGAGACATTCCTCTCGTGGGCTGACGGCCGGGTGGTGCTGCTCATGATCGATCTCCCGCAGCACGGGATTTCGCAGGCGGTCCGCTCCGAGCGGTCGCAGGTCTGCATCAAATACGGCGTTCGGACGTTTCCCAGTGCCCTGCTCATCGGACCGGATGGCGAGAAGATTGCGATCCAGACCGGCTATGGGGGCCAGTCAGCCCCAGCCTGGATCGCCCATTTTGCCAGCCATGTGCCGGATCCCTCAGAGACAGTCAGGACCGCCGACAACCGAGACCTCCCCACTCTCGATCAGGCGGTCGAAACGGCCAAAACAGCCCAGCGTCCGATCCTGCTGCTGGTATCCAAGGCAGGCGACAAGACGGCGTCGTCCCGGCTGGCATCGCTGATCAATGACCCGGAATTCAAGGCCTTTGCCCACGAAAATTTCGTGGTGGCCACCGCCCTCCCGACCCAGGAGAGCGGTTCCCAGGCCGACCAGACCCTGGAACACCTGCTCGGCGGCATCGACCTGGCTCCCGATGCCGTGGAGCTCATCGTCACCGACGACGGCCAGACACCGCTGTTCAGCCAGTCGGCGTCCCAGCCCCCGCAGCGGCTCGTCAACGGCCTCCGCAGGTTCCTCGCCGCCCGACAGACGGCCCGGAATTTCAGCCAGCGTCGGTAGCAGGCGAGCCTTCGAAAGCCGACTCGGCGGTGCGGAATCGAAACGCTTCCGTGTTGATCTCGACGATCGACCGCCGCAGGTCGCCGAGGGAGCCTGCAAACACCGCCAGCGAAGCGGCCGACTCCCCAGCCCCGGCACGCAGCGACTCCATGGCGTCGCGAATCTGCAGCGTGCCACGCGATTGGGCCTGCACCCCATCGTGAACGACGTCGAGTGACTGGGTTACCGACTGCACCGGCTCGATGATCCGTCCCAGCTTTTCGCTCACCCCAGCCACCTCGCCAATGCGCTGGTTGACCTCGTTGCGGAAGCGGTCCATCTCCATCGTGCCGCTGGAAACGGCCGCCTGCATGTCGCGGACCATCCGTTCGATATCCTTGGTGGCCAGCGCCGTCTGGTCGGCGAGACGGCGAATCTCCTGGGCAACGATGCGGAAGCCCCGCCCGGAGTCTCCCGCCTTCTCTGCCTCGATCGTGGCATTCACCGAAAGAAGATTCGTCTGGTCGGCCACCTTGGCGATCGTCGTCACCACCGACGTGATGCCGCCCGCCCGCTGGCTGATCGTGGCGAGCTTCCTCGTGAATGCATTCATTGCGTCGTCCAGCTGATGCATCGACGTCGTCATGCTCTCAAGGCCGCCCCGGCCCTCGTCGGCAACGCGGGCCGCTTCGTGGGCCACTTCCCTGACGCTGCTTGTGTCATTGAGCAGTTGTTCGCTGGTGACTGAGATTTCCGTGACGGCTGCGGAGATGTCTTGGGCGATGCCACTGAAGCTGCGAACGGTGCGGTCTTGCCGGGCCAGCGCCAAACCCGCATCCGACTCGGTGCTCGAGAGCCGCTCGCCGGCCGCCTGGATCCGTGCGATCGCTCCGCCCAGCGTGGAGGTCATCCGGCCAAAGGCGGAAAGCAGGCGACCCATTTCGTGCGTGCCCGCGTCTGAGCCACGGGCCGTGAGATCGCCGGCGGCAATCGATTCGGCCATGGAAACCGCCTGCCGGACCGGCTCGGCGATCGATTTCGCCAGCCAGACCGCCGCCAGCATGCCCAGCAGCCCTACGAAGAGCGCCGCGGCCATGGCAGCTGCAACCTGCCACCAGAGAATGCCCCGGCTCGACTCGGTGGAGATGGCCACCAGCACGGCGCCGGCCGTCGGGCCGTCGGGCCGACGCACCGGCGCAGCCACCCGGTAGAAGCCGCCGGCAAAGCGGCCTGATGGCGTGTTGTTCGTGATGCAGTCCCGGGCCAGGCTCGCATCAAGAGCCTCCAGTGCCGCCGAGGCGTTTGACACGATGCCCGCGGCATCACTGCGGCGGCTGACCAGCGTCGATCGCTGCGGATCGAGAATTCGCACTTCGACGATGTCGCCCGCCACGCGGCCACCTTTCACCCGCCGCTCCACCACCAGTGCGTTGACGAGCCGTTGCAGGCCAATCTCCTCCTTGATCTGTCCCGGCACGCTCTCCGCGAACGACACCGCGAGGGCGAGGGTTTCCGTGACGCTGTTGCCGCTTGTTCGCACCTGCTCAAGCACTGCCCAACGAGCGGCAAGCATTTGCAGGAGAGTGCTCGCCAGCACGGCGGCAAGCACCAGTGTGGCGGCGATGAGAGCGATCCGTGAACGCAGCGGCATGCAAAGACTCCGCAGCGGCCGGAACCGGCCCCTGCAAGGCAAGGCTAGTCCGCCAAGCGGGAACATGCCACTTTCTCACCCCAGACTCTCATATGGAGGCCGAGGCTGCCCCGCACGACCGTTGCAACCGGCTCTCGTGACATGACCTCAGGACCTCATGACCTCATGCCCAACCAGAGCGGGCACGAAGGCACTCCAGCAGGCTGTGAATACACCACGTGTTGGACCGCACGATGCGGTCCCGGGTGCGTAGCACCCGCAAAAAACAGAAGGTTTTCAAGTGGACACTCGCTTCATGGCCGGCAGGGCATGGAGGACTTTGTCCACGGGCAGCCAGCTCGGCTTTTGCAGTTCTGATGCCCTTTTCCAAGTGGCTGAAACTGCCGTCTGAAAAAAGCCTCTTCAGCAGAATCTTTGGGATATTTTCGGCTCGTGTAGGGTGTGCCCCATCGGGTGAAACAGAGCGATTTCGATGCCTTGCGGCGGCAAGCGGGCATCGTTTCTCTTGTGGCGACAAGATTTCATCGTGTCGGGGAAGTGCAAGTTGGAAAACTTGCACCCACATGGGATGGGAAAACTTGCAGCCACCTCTCTTTGTGGCGACAAGATTTCCATCTTGTCGGAGAAGTGCAAGTTGGAAACTCGCACCCACATGGGATGGAAAACTCCCACCCACAATTCAAAAACTTGCACCCACGGCCTGCAACCTTTTCCCACGGGCAACTCGGGCCCGTGCGTGAGTCTGTAGCACGCTCCATGTTCACCACTGGCCGAGGCGGGAATTGAACCCGCACGGAGATCACTCTCCACAGGATTTTAAGTCCCGTGCGTCTGCCTATTTCGCCACTCGGCCGTCGCCTGCACCTGCGGGGCCCCGCCGCTGCGGAACCCGTGGTGGGCACTGGAGAGGGATCGTATCGCTCCCACAACAACCACTGCAAATCGCCGCCGTCGGCACGGCCGGCTACAATCTCTTTTCGGCCTCCACTGCCCCACCGCCGCAGGACCCCCCCGTGCATCCGCCTTCTTCCCCAACCGCCGTCCTCCTGCCCGGCATCGACGGCTTCCTGGGCTCGCGGGCTTCATTTGGCATGGACCTGGTTCTCGTGGGCCTTTTCGCCCTACTGCCGGTGCTGGCATGGAGCATCCATCTGGTGCGAAACAGGCGAGCCTACGCAGCGCACAAAAGACTGCAGATCTTCATCGCGGCGGCACTGCTGGCGGCGATCGTGGTCTTTGAGATCGACGTCCGGCTGATCAGTGACTGGAAAGTGCGTGCCGCCGCCAGCCCGTGGTGGCCAGCCGGCGTGTGGACGGCGTTGGGCATTCATCTCCTCTTCGCGATCTCCACGCTCGTGCTTTGGGTATGGGTCCTCTGGGAGGCATTTGTGCGGTTTCCGGTGCCGCCGGCGCCCGGCAGCCACGGGCCGCGGCACCGATTCATGGCCAGGCTGGCCGCCGCCGACCTGGTGCTCACAGCCTGCACGGGTGCGACCTTCTACTGGCTGGCCTTCGTGGCCACCCGCTGAGCCCCGTCTATCCGCGCCATCCAGCGGCAAATCTGCAGCCCGCCGAAGTAGAGCAGGCAGAGCGGAATCGCCAGGAACAGCAGGCTGTAGGGATCGGCCGGTGTCAGCACCGCCGACACGACGAAGATCACGATCACAGCGATCCGCCATTGGGAAGCGTAGGTTTCCGCGTCGAAAATGCCGATCCGCTCCAGAAACAGCATCACGAGGGGCAGCTGGAATCCCAGGCCGAAGCCGATCGGCAGCACGAGCACAAACCCCATCCACTCGCTGATGCGGGGGTCGGGATCGAGTCCAAGCCACTCGTTGAATTCCAGCAGATAGTCGAGCACGAAGTCGAACACGAAGAAGAATGCCAGCCCCACGCCGGCCAGAAACAGCCCCATGCTGATCGGCAGGAATATCCACACCCAGCGCTTCTCGTGCGGAAAGAGGCCGGCCGCCACGAAGATCCAGAGTTGGTAGAAGATCCACGGGCTCGACAGCACCACGCCGGTCAGCAGCGCCGCCTTCACGTAGATACCGAAGGCCTCCTGCGCGGAGAGCGTTGTGATGCTCACGCGTGCGTCCCGCGACAGCGGCTGCCACAAGAGCATGGGCACCAGCGCATCAAGCGAGAAGTCCTGGCCTGCTCCTCCTGCATCGGGCGGCCCGTCGCCCGCCGTGGCCGGCTGCAGGGTGCCCGCTTCAGCAGACGGCGCAGCGGCGGCCGCGGATGGCTCCATCACGCGCCGCAGCCGGTCTGGATGCACCTCACGCAGTTCAAATGAGAGAGCATGCCGCTCGACCGCGTCGACGATCTCCGACCGCGAGTAGGGCAGGGGAGGGCCGCCGTCCCGCCGCGGCTGCCAGGTGTCGAACGTCTCGATCGCCCGTTCCGTATAGTATTTGCCGAGGGCCCGCCGCAGCGGTTGTTCAATCAGATGGACCACCGGCCGGGCCACGCAGAAGCCCACGAGCACGGCCAGCATCAGCCCCACCGCGGCCCGAATCAAGCAGATTCGCAGCTCATCGAGGTGCTCGCCAAACGTCATCGTCGAGCTGTGAAACAGGTCCTCGTCCGAAGGTCGCGGCATGGCGTCGTATGTCTGTCGGCCAGGGAGTGGTGGGGCGTCTGTCGCCTACGGTGACGGCCCGTAGCATCGCGCTGTGCACCGTGTACTCCTCGACTTATACTTGAAACTCAGCATGTCTGCCGGGAGCACACGGCGATCCGCGGGTGATGGCCATGCCCCTCGATGCACGCACACAAAGTCTTTCAGCCTATTTTTCCGCGGCAAAAAGCGGCCTGCAACTTCGGCGGTGCGTCGCCGGCCTCGCCTTGGCGTGCGCGGCGGCGGCCCCACCCCCTACGCCACCTGCCGACGCGGGCGGCGTCGCGGCGGAGCGAGGCTGGTTTGGACTGGCCCGCGACTGCTGGCGCGAGGCTTCCGAGGCCGCGACACGGGAGAAACGCACCGAAGTCCAACGGCACATGGCCGACCAGGGGGCACGCCTCGAGGCCCTCGTGCAGGAAACCCGTCACCACGCTGCCGCGCGCGAGGCGGAAGCTGGCCACGCCTGGGCCGCATCGACGTGGACGCAGCGGTGGCAGGCTGAAACCGGCAGCGAGCCCTGCCACGCTGCCTGTTTCAGCAGGATCACGATCGGCGGAGGACTGGTTTTCTGGAATACCGACCGGGCGGCCCACGCTGTGACGCTGGCCACTGGCAAGCCGCCGTGGCAGGCCACCGCGACAGACCATGACACGACGGTTTTTCCCCGCGGCGCAGCGGCTCGCAAGCGGATTCAGGCCGGGCAGCCACCGTTCCACCCGTCGGCTCCAGAACTGGTCGGTGGCCGCGGATACGCCGTGCTCACGTTCGAAGGAAACCGCCAACGTCTCGTCTGTCTCGATCTCTCCGCCGCTGCCCAGGGCCGGCTCGTATGGGCTGTAGACGCTGCCACCATCCTGCTGAATCCGCTCGCCGGCAGCAGGCCGGCTGCCTCTGCCGAAGGAGTGCGATTCGACGGCCAGCCGGCCGCGGACCACGAACTGTGCGTGGTGGTGATGCAGGCCGATCGGGTGCGGGGCGGCCTGCTGCTGGCGGCATTCGATGCCCGCGACGGTGCCCTGCGCTGGCTCCGTCCGGCCGGCCCCTCCCTTGCCGTGGACGGCCTCGACCACGCGCGGGGCCACCGCCGGGCCTGTCTTGCCCAGGACAGGATCCTCTTGGCCACGCACGCCGGCACGATCCAGGGCTTCGACCGCACGGGGACCTTGGTCTGGACCACCGCCTCGCCCGCCTTCCCGAAGGCGGTGGCCGCCGACTCCTCGACCATTCGGTCCACCCCCGCGCCGCCGGCCTTCTTTGCGTTTGATCGTGTGCTCGTCGCCCCCAGGGACATGACCGGGGTCGTGGCCCTCGACCCGCGGCGCGGCGGCATCCTCTGGCGGTGGACCGACGACGACGATGTCGCCGACGTGCTCGGTCCGGCCGGCGACGGCCTCGTGATCGCCACGCAATCGCGGGATGGCACAGCGGTGTTGCGGCGGCTCTCGATCGTTGACGGCCGCGAGACGGCACGCAGCGGTGACACGGACACGGCGGTGCATGCAGCCGGGCCTGGCACCATCGCCGATGGCACGGTGTTTTGGCCGGTTGGCTCGCAGCCGCTGGGACAGGCCGTTCCCGGCCCCGACGCCCTCCTGCTGGAGGTGCTCGACACCGCAACGCTGGTTCGACGGCGGGAACCGCTGGCCTGTTCACGGCCCGCCCTGCGGTCAGATGACACACACGACGCCGTTTTCGTGGCGGTGGCAGACGGTAGCCTTGTGCTCACCGTTTCCGGCATGATGACCTGTTGGCGGCCTTCCCTCGCAGCACCGCAATGAACCCATGACATCCATTTCATCCATGGCATCCACGCTCCACACATCCAAGCCTCACGCATCCGGCCCGGGCTCGGCGGCCGCAGCGCTCGCCGACGTCGCCGGCCTGCGGCAACGGCTCGTCGACGCTCTTGCACCGGTGATCGTCGGCCAGCGAGATGTTCTGGACGGCGTGCTTGTCGCGTTGGTGAGCGGCGGGCACTGCCTGCTGGAGGGAGTGCCCGGGCTGGCCAAGACCCTGCTGGTGAAGTCGCTCGCCCAGGCGCTGGCACTCGACTTCGGCAGGATCCAGTTCACTCCCGATCTGATGCCGGCCGACATCACCGGCACAGAGGTGCTTGAGGAGGAGCGTCTGCCCGACCCGACGACGCTTTCCACAACAGCCACCCGCCGGCTCCGATTTCTCCCCGGACCGATCTTCCGCAACGTGCTTCTGGCCGACGAGATCAACCGCGCTCCCCCCAAGACGCAGTCGGCGTTGCTGGAGGCGATGCAGGAGCGGCATGTCACCGTGGGCGGCTCCGCACACGAGCTGCCGCAGCCCTTCATCGTGCTGGCCACCCGCAACCCCATCGAGCAGGAGGGCACCTACCCGCTCCCCGAAGGGCAGCTCGACCGCTTCATGTTCCTGCTGCATGTCGACTACCCAGACACCGCCGATGAGCTGGAGATCGTTCGCCGCACGACCGGCCCCGATCAGCCTGCGATCACGCCGGTCGTCGACCGGGAGATGCTCGCCGTAGCCAGTCGCGTCGTGCGAGCACTGCCCGTCTCCGACCACGTGATGCGGCGGGCTGTCGAACTGGCCAGGGCGACACGGCCGACGGCGAAAGAATCTCCCGAGTGGCTGCGGAGTCTGGTCCGCTACGGCGCGGGGCCCCGGGCCAGCCAGTTTCTCGTGCTTGCCGCCAAAGCGCTGGCGGCGTTCGATGGCCGGCCATGCGCGGAGGTTCGCGACGTGAACCGGGCCGCGGCCGCCGTGTTGCGGCACAGGATCATCACCACATTCGAGGCGGAGAGCGAAGGGATTCGGCCCGATGCGATCGTCAGCCGTCTGCTCGGCGTCGATGCCGCCCAGCCCGCATTCGGAACAGCCACGCGGGGGGCCTGACCATGGGCCTGGGCATCTCGCTGCCGTGGATGCTCTGCTGGCTGGCGGCAGCCGTGATCCCGCTGCTGCTCGCCCTGCTGGCCGTGCGGCACCCGCGAGTGGTGCGATTTGGACCGACCGCGATGGTGGCCCGGGCGGCCCGCAGAAGCCGCCTCACCCGCAGCGGAGTGCCGCTGCCGCTCACGATCGTGCGGTCACTGCTGCTGGCCTGCGCAACGGTGGCAGCAGCCCGCCCTTTTCTGCCGGCACCCGTCGGGCTGGCGCGCATCCTCACCACCCTGTCTGGGCAGCCCGGCGAGAGACTCGCCGCAAGCAATGCCGGTGCCGGCTCCAGGATAGAGATACTATCGGACCGGGCCCACGCATCTGCCGACGGGGACGCGGTCTCTTCCACGCTGGCCCTGCACCGGGCGATCGAGGCCCTGGTTACATCCGGCTCATCGTTCGAGGCCCACTCTGCCGCCGGTGCGGCAGGCCCACCGCCGCCCACCACAATCGCCCTCGTCTCCACGAACGACGCTGCGCGTGGCCCGCCTGGCGGGCGGTTGCTGATGATCCTCTGCGCAGGGGCCGTGCCTGGTGCCGCCGACGCCGAGCGGATCGCCGCGGCGGTCGAGGCCGGAGCGGGGCTGCTGGTCTGCATCGGCCCGCAGTCGCTCGCCGAGAGCGACCGCCGCCGGATCTCGGCATGGCTCGACGCGCTCGCTGGCATCACGATCGAGGGCCGACAGGCCACCGCTGCCGCCGGCATTGAGGTGAGCGATGTCCTCGCTGTGCCGATCGCCGCTGCCGGGCAGCGACCGGCTCCGATCGGCTTCACCATGCCCGCCGATCTCGCTCCACTCAATGGCTTCGTGGCCCTTCCCGGCCCGAGCGTGATGGCCTGTGCCGACATTCGACTGCAGAACGCAGCGCGAGATCAAACTCCCGCCTCGATTCTCGCCCGCACTGTGCCAGGCGATCGACCCCTGCTTGTGGCAGCCCGGCATGGCCGCGGCATTGTCTGCGTGTCGGCACTGCCATTGACTCTGCAGCCTCGGGCAACGACGGCCGCCGCCGACACGGCTGCTGCCTGGAGCGATCTGGCCGCGTGGCCTGTGTTTGTGCCGCTGGTCGATCGGCTGCTCACGCGACTGCTCGGCACTGCTGTTGCAACGCCCCTAGGGGCGGACAACGGAGTGATTCAAGCCGCATCCCGGAGCAGGCCGCCAGCGTTGACTCAATTCCCACTGGGTCCGGCACTCATCGTCATCGCGCTCGTCTGCGCACTTCTTGACTGGCTGTTGTCGTCGACCATCACCGGTGGAACTGCGATGGGAGGATTCATTGTCTGGCGTTGGATCGCCCATGCCGCGGTGCTCGCCAGCCTGGTCGCGATCTTCGTCACGTCCCGGCACATGCCTCCCGCCGCGCGGCTCGAGGATGCAGTCGGGCGGCATGTCGCCCTTCTGCTGGACGTCTCGCCGAGCATGGCAGACCGCGATCTGCCAGCCGCGACCCGCGCCGGACATCGGCTGACGAGGCTCGAAGCGGTCGTCGATGCCCTGACCCTTTCGGCCGTGCCTGCAGCCCGGGCGACTGGCACGTCTGGCAGCGTGCTCGACCGTCTCGCTCTGAAACGCGGCGTGAGGCTCTCCACAGTGGCGGCCGCTGTCACGCCGCTGGGGAACTATCCGCACGATGCGACGGCCTCTGAGATCCGAGACCTCGGCACACTTTCGTCGTCGGCTCATGCCAGCCGCCTTGCCGACGCGATCGAGACCATGCTCGACGACAGCGACGAAGACGGTGGCCACCGCCTGCCGGACGCGATCCTGATCGCCACCGATGGCGTCATCACGACGGGAGCGTCGTGGGCCCAAGCGGCCCAAGCAGCGCGCCGCCGCGGAGTGCCGCTGGTGGCCATCCCCGTGGGCGGTGACGGAACGGACCACACGACGGGCTTCCTGCCTGCCGGCTTTCGGTGGACCGAGATCTCCTCGCCGCGGCTGTGCCTCTCCACGGAGGCCCTCACCATCGACGTGCGTGCTGAGGCCGCCGTGAACGCCGGCCCGCTGGAGATCATGCTGCTCGAGGACATCGCGTCGACGGCAGAGGCACTTGCGAAGGGAGTTCTCGAACCGCAGCTGGACTCGATCCCGACCATGGCACCGTGCCGTTTTTCCGGACGCATCACGGTGCCCCCTGGCGGCTTCGGAGCCGTGGGATCGACGCTGCTCTCCCCTGTTGTGTCGGTCGGCAGCGGCCGTGCGGACGGAGAGTCGCGGCGGAAGGCCACGGCCACGACCATCCCCGTGGCGGTGACCGACGCCCGGATTCGGGTGCTGATGGTCGAGACCGTGCCCCGGTATGAGTGGCGGTTTCTGCAACACCTGCTGGCCGCCGACGCCAGGTTTGAAGTGGAGACATGCCTGCTCGCTGGGCGGAACACTGCGGGCATGCGGCAGACCGCCAGCCTGCCGCAGTCGGCCGCCGGCTGGAGCCAGTACGACGTCGTCGTGCTGGGCGATGTCTCGGCGGGGGATCTGCCCGTGGCCGCGTCAGCGTTTGGAGATGCCGCTGCGGATAACACACTGGCCTGGGAAGGGCTCCGCCAGGCTGCCGGAAACGACGGCATCGGCATCGCTTGGATTCCCGGACCGAGCTGGTGGCGGAATCCCGCCGGCGGCCCCACCTGGCTCCCGGCCGCACCGAGCGGAAGAAGACCGCTGCCGGCATCGGCGCCGCTGACGCTGCGGTTTGCTGCGGCCGGCCGCGCCGACGGGCTGATCTCCGTGTCTGGCACTTGGTTGCCCACCGCAATTGAAGTGCCGCTCGAATCCTTTCATCCCGAGGTCTTTGCCGTTCTCCAGCCCGTCTCCCTGCGACCAACGGCCCGGATTCTGGCCACGGCGGTGCCGGCCGCTCGCACCGCCGCTGCAGACGAGGCGCAGCCCCCCGCAGTGATCGTCGACCGGCTGGGAGCGGCCACTGTTCTCGGACAGCTCTGCGAGACCTGGCGGTGGCGGCAGGACCACGCGACCGCATACGAGAACTATTGGCGTCACGCGGTGCGACGTCTGGCCGAGCCGCACCTGCTCGGCCGGCTGTTCGCAGCGACGATCGACATCCGGCCACTCGCCGCCGAGGTGGGGGAACCGATTCGGATCGACGTGGTGCCGACCCGTGCGAACGCCGATCTGACGAACTGGCGGCTCATGCTGGAGTCGCAGCCATGGGTTGTTTCGCACATCGCCGACACAACTCCGCAGAGTGCGTCGACGGATGCTCGCGTGCCCAGGCAGATCGCACTGCTTGACCGCCGCGGCACCGGCGGCACGGCGACGGCGACGGTCGCCGGCCTCGCGCCGGGATTCCACACACTGCGGCTGCTGCCGCCGGCTGCCGGAGCGGGGCAGCTGCCCTCGGCGCCGATCGTGCGCAACTTCATCGTGATGCAGCCCACCCTGGAGGTGCCCGGCGGATCGGCTGGCACCGGTCCACTGGAGGCGGCCGCAAGGGCCACCGGCGGTGCCGTGGTGCCGCTGGCAGACGTTGCCACGCTGCCCGAAACACTCGCGGAGATCTTGAAATCGGCCGCGTCCAACCCCGCACAACCGGAGAAGGGCAGGGGGCCCGCGACGCTGCGGTGGCTGAGCACACAGGCCGCAGCGCACCTGCTCATGGTCTCCCTCGTGGCAGCCTGCGTGGCGACATGGTGGCCGTCGACGGTGGCCCGGCGACAGCGGGAGGTGATTGATGAATGACGCGCGCGGCCCACATGATCGATCGCTCGATCCGGCTGCCTCGGCGGCGGCTGTCTTTGCGAGGGCGGTCGACAGGGCCGTGCTTCGGGGCTGGATCGGCCGCGGTCTCGCGATGCTTGGCGCCTGGTCGGCCGTGACCACGCTCCTGCTCGCCGTGGCGGCTGTGGTCGAGTTGGCCGGCGGCGGCCGCGCGCCGACGGGCATGCGGGTTGCCGTCATCATCGCAGCCGCGGGCATCCTGGCTGCCATGATCCTGCGACAATCGCTGAGCCCCGGCCAGCGGCCGAGTCGACTCGGTGTGGCGCTGGCGACGGAGTCGCAGCATCCGCGCCTGGGCGAACGTCTCTCCCGGGCCGTCGACTTCCTCGCTGACGCAGCGTTCGACGCCGACGACACCTCGGGCGTGGCTACGACGGGATCCTTCCGACGGCTCGCCATTGAGCAGGCCGCCGAGGCGCTGCGTGACAACGGTCCACTCAGGATCCCGGGGATGGCGCGAGATCTGTGCTGGACCGCCGCTGGCATGCTGGGACCGGCGGCGCTGTGGCTCTCCGCGGTTGTGTTCCCGCCGGCCTGGGCCCATGCCGTGCGCGGACAACTGCCCCGATCAGCAGGGCCGCATCAGCCGGCCGCCACGGCTGGGCCGTTGAGAGTCGCAGGCGCCGTGCCGACGCCGCCGTCGGCTTCCGAGCCGCTTTCGATCGCAGAGGCGATGCGTTTCGCCTGGCAAAGGGTCGAGGCGATCCGCACGGCGATCCCGCGGCTGGATCTGCCAGACGATCCGCAGCGGTCGTCCCTACTGCTGTCGCTTGCGCAGGCTGCCGCGGAGGCGGCGGACGCGAGCCGCCGAAGCCTGGCAGCGCACTCCGCCGCTGGCGACGCCTGCGTGCTCACCATCTTCGCCGCACAGTTGGCCGATGTTGCCCACGACCTTGGCGGCCTCACGCCAGACGATCCCGCTGCTTCCGCCAGACTCTCTCATGCAAGAATCTCCCTCGACAGCTTGTCGAGAGGAGCCCACTCGGCGGCACGGATCACCGAGGTCGCCTCGCTGCAGACGAAGCTGGCCGGCGTGTTGATCGGGCTCTTTGCACAAGCACCGGGACTGCCGGCCGCAGCATTACCCCACGCGGCACGAGACAGGCTCGAGCGACTGGCCATGATCCAGGCCGAGTGCCTGCGGGCGATCGCCCCCGACCGGCTTGAACTGGAGGCCGCCGCACGCACCGCCGGGCCAGCCGGCGCCGGGCTTCGCCGTGTGACCGAGACGCTCATGGCCCTCGACCTCACGGCGGCGGCTGCCGCGCCGGCCCAGATCATGGCCAACCGCCTGGCGGTCGCGGCCGATGCCGTCGCAGAGACGGCGCAGGTGCTCACCGATGCTGCGGTGTCGTTTGGGATGCCGACGACGGGTGCGGCCTTGCTGTCGGAAAACAGTGACAGGCTCCCGGTGGTCGATGGCAGCGGCGGCCCTGCCGGCCTGCGGTCTCGCGATGCGGCAGTGCTGGCCCGGGCCGATAGCCTGCTCGACGAACTTTCTGGCGCGCAGCAGGCACAGCCGGCGGGCCGCCCGAATGGTGCCGGCCGTGAAGAAACGACGACTGCGGCCTCGGCCCGCGACGGCGGCGGACGGATGGCCGATAGCAACACGCAGGGAGCAGGAGGTGACGCGGTCGCGACGACCACCGATCCGCGTCAGGGGGCGGGCGGGGGCTCGTTGGATGCGAGTGCTCCGCGGTTGGCTGCGACCATCGCAGTGCACCCGATCGACCAGGTCTGGCAGCGTCTGCCGGCGCATGACCGTTTTCAAACAAGCCGCGAGGCGGTCGCTGAGTTGCCCGC
>Ga0209829_10001909_pt1 | contig 16363 bp, 19 predicted proteins | sample C_140205_EF_Meta_FD_187311 | JGI IMG/M metagenome (GOLD analysis project Ga0209829, IMG submission 187311) | Freshwater microbial communities from Lake Croche, Canada to study carbon cycling - C_140205_EF_MetaG (SPAdes) (version 2) | ecosystem: Environmental > Aquatic > Freshwater > Lake...
AAAGCGTAATGAATTTTGGATGCCATCTCCCCCATTAATTAAAACATCTGGCTGGTTGGCTAAATCATTGTAGTTACCAGTTGTGGCAACCGTGGCAAGGCCAGAGATCGTTGTCGCTTCTTGAGTGCCTGTATGGTTAGCCCTCTTGATCGCATAGGATTGAGCCGTGGTAGCAGCTCCTGCCGCGTCGAAGGCGGTGCTGGCTTGCGTCGCCGCCGTGCCGAGGCCAGAGACATCGGAAGCTGCAAGAGTGACGGCTCCAGTGCGACCAGCCACCGAGGAGACTCCAGCCGCAGCAGGGGTGCTAGGAACCCATGCCGTGCCGTTCCAGCTTGGAACTTGTCCGCTGGTTGCCGAGGACTGACTGAGGTCGGAAAGCGGGTGGTTGTGAGCTGTCGGGGTGCGAGCATTCGATAGGCGGGAGTCAGTCGTGATGACGGCGGCTCCACCAAGGGCTGCGGCGATATTGCCAGAGGTCACGGAGGCGTCTGATCCATCAGCACCGGCGGCACCATCAGCACCGGCGGGGCCTTGGATGCCTTGGATTCCCTGTGAACCTTGCGGACCTGTCGCCCCTGTGTCTCCCTTGATGCCTTGGATTCCTTGCGATCCAGTGGCTCCGGGTACGCCAGTGGAGAGCGTGACAGAAGCCACGATCTCGGCGGGATCAACAATGACGGAAATATCGGTACTCATTATCGTGTGACGGAGGCGTCCACCTCTACGTCCCCTTCAAGGATGCGGAGAATAGATCCATCGGCGCGGGTCAGAAGCACATCGTGCTTCCAGTAGCTTTCCGCTGGAGTCGCTGGGAGGGCGGCGGTCTGAGTCGGTGAAAGGGAGAGAGTCGCCGTGCCAGCGGAGGCCGAGGTGATGGAGACGGAGAAGCTGGCAAGGATCTCGCTTGATGCCTGAGTCTTGCGGATCTGGCTTGCCAGTGTGCAGCCGGTCAAGTTGATGGCCGTATTTGACCCGTTCTTCAGCGTGAGTCCGTAGCTATAGGACGCCCCTTGGAAGATGCGAGCGTCAGAGGTTAGGTCAAAGGTCGAGGCCACACCAGCGCGGCCATGTCAAAATGGGGGAATATCATGCCGCCAGCCACTTGTCTGTGTTTGGCTCTTCGTTTGAGTCACCCCGGAAAAGGATGTCATCTTCCACCTCGAAGTTCATACCGAGACAAATGGCTGAGGCCGCTGACGGAGATGCCCACGGCACTCACCCTCTTGCTCGTGGTAAGCCCTATAATGGATGACCTCTGTTTTCTTGGTCTTTTCGTCCGTCTGTCTCTTGATATGGTCGCAAGCGACATGAGGAACACAGGCAATGCGTAAGCCGTTGGGATGCCAGCGTGACCAGCACAGGAAGAGATCCTGCGTTCCCTTTCCCTCGTACCCAGTAAAATCTGCATGCGCGAGAGCCGCCTTCGATAGTAGTGTGCAGCCGAGGCCACACCAATCAGAGGGAACGACTGCTCCTAACCCAATGCCGGGATAGGCATACTCCATCCATCCCCTGCGCCGATAGCCCTTGGCATTCAGCTCAAAGACATTGCCAGTGGGGGGGCTTTTCTTTACCCATTCCCTGAGCCTCCCCATGCGCTTGCCTTCCTTGTCAGCGGTTGCCTGTGCCTTGACTGCCTCCTCCGAGCTGGTCGGGCGAGGGATGGCCTTCATGCGCTCCTCGCATCTTTCCATGAGGAGTTTTAGGCGGGGTTTTAATTGCCTCTCCTCTGGGAGAAAATCCTCCGCAATCTGATGGCGTGGATCTCCAAAGCCTCCAAGAAATAGACCGTTGGGATAGGTCGCTGCCGCAATGTCGTAGTAGGGCCTGCCATCGGCCTGCGGCATGGCGAGCGTCCACTCCAGAACTCGGAGTGCATTAGCGGGCGGGATCGTGTCGCTTTCGACTCCCCAGCATAAGTCGGCTCGGATCTTCCGAGCAAAAGCAAATCCTGCCCCCTGCAACGCAGCAATGCGGAGCTGCGCCTCTTCCTTGTAATTTTTCTGGTCACCCGTAAATGGCATTTTTAACACGGAAACCTTCCACCCCTCCGGCAACTCCCTCCTGGCAATCTCTGCGGCCGCATCCCCCTCCTTACTTTCATCGGTGCTGAAAATGAAATGCGCCTCGTCGTGGTGTCCTGCTGCCGCTGCAATAGCTCGGACACATTGAGGCCATGCGTGTAAGTAACCCTTGGTCGCGGAGATGGTGATGGCGAGCATTTAACTAATGGTTCTGGCCGCAGTAGCGTATCGTGTTCTATACGAGCCATCCTCTTCATAATACTCAACCACTGGGGGTATATATCTTCCACCAACAACAACGATATTCCCCCCGCTTTCAGCAGAGAAATTTGAAAACCATCCCTCGTTTACAGCAAATGAGTATGAGTTAGTCGATCCGCTTGATGGATTTTCATAAACCCTAAAGGTTTCGTTAGATCCTGCGTACAGTGAAGCCGACCAATCCTGACCTCCAGCAAGTATCGCCTTATAGTCATCACCGCCATATTTCCCAGCGCGGATTACTGGCCCGTTCCAATAATTGTCGATGCTTTGAGAACTTTCGGCAGTAGATAGAAGCTGTAGCGAAAAGGTGGATGTAGTTTCATGCGAATCACTTCCCGCTGTCGTTAAAGCAATGATATTTGTTGAACCCAAGATCATGTAGCCAGCCTCATTCCCTTCGAGGGCTGAGTAGGAAACAACCTCCGAGATCGCTGGAAACCCTTGTGTGTCTCCGTGAAGGCAGGAGAGGCGGGGGGAAAAGTTCTCCGTGCTAAGGCTGGCTCCATAACTGCCAGCGTACCGAATTAACCCAGAGGCAGAAGTTGTGCCATCAAATGTAAGCATTGCCTCGTTGTGTGATATATTCCAGATATTCTCATAGCCCCCCAAAAAAGCACGGCGAGTCTCAGAATATGTCGTGCCAGTTGACCGAACATAGGAGGTAGCCTCAGTCACTCCGAAAAATCCGTATAGTTCGCGATAAGAGGAATAAGTGTAGAGTGAGGATGAGTATTCCGTCCAAAAACTATCTGTCGTGGTGAAGATTGGGTTAAGCGTCGCCACGCTTATTGTCGGAAAATCCTCCAATACAGAACCACCTGCATATCCTGCTGGCACAACCCAGAACTTGCCCGTCAAATGCACTACACTGCCGGGTGTCGCTGAATGTGCTCCATCATCACCATAGAATACTTCAGGAGGAATGTAGGAGTAGGAATTGTATGTGCTGGTTACAAGCTCAACCGTTCCAGCTATGCTGGACTTGAGAGAGTAGCTTTCCGCACTAGTTGTCGCCGTTGTTGTTGCGTTAGATCCCGTTGCCGTAGCCGTAGTTGTCCTTGAAAAAGTGTAAAAATCTACCGTGACGGGGTTCGTGTTAAGACCGTATTGAATCCCTGTTCCTCCATACCAACTGCTCGTGCAATCTATGGTTGATAATGTAGAGATAGGGTAATTCGGTGCTGGTAGCTCCAATAAGAGAATACCGTCCCCACCGCCACCTCCCCATGTGTAGAGAATTTCAGCTTCCGTTCTGGAGGTGCTACCTGAACCGTTATCGCCAGTATAAGTATATGGAGGTAGCTGCGATCTTGCCCAAGTCCAAGTCCATCTTGGTTGTAGGAGGAAGGACGATGATGTTTTGTCTGGGATAGGTGGAATCGCAGATCCGTAGGAGGCATCAATGACATTATTTATAGTGTACAAAATCATATATATCAGTTAGTTGCCCAGATTCCTGAGAAATCACCATTTGCTCGTGATAGATAGTACGGGGTAAGCTGCTTGTTGGCTTTCGCTATATTGTAAGCCTTGCCGTCCTTAATAACCCCAACAATGATATTGACCGTCGATGGCAGTGCATTTGTTGCTGGGAGTTGCGAGTCAGGGGGCGATGACACTATGGAAATTGCTATTCCTGAAACAACACTCCCATCGGTCGTTGCCGTGGCGACAACGTAATAAAGCCCTGTGTCAGTAACAGGGAATGAATCAAAGGCATTCTCCGCGATTAACCCGTTAACCGTTGCGGGCCAGATAGTGGCGAGATAACTCCCCGCCGTCTCTGTTGGGGTCAGTGTGATGTCCCAAGGCAGTTTTGCAGCCTGAGTTGATGAAGATCCTCCTCCTCCATTAACGACGAGGCTCTGCCCTCCGGGGCCGCTATTAAGTGTGTAGCCAACGCCTGGTTGGAGCGTGACCTCACGAAGGTTGCTTTCAATGACCCTCGCTACGGCATCCCACTGCGAGGGCGTCAGAATGCCTGACTTGGAGAGGCGCGGGAGTCGCTTCATTTTTCAGTTCACTCTAATGGCTACCCTGTTGCTCCATAGAGGTCGTTATTCCAGCCACCTTTACCGCTGGCTCGGTACTCACGAGAGACACGCCACTTGCCACCCTGAAGGGCTGAGAAGTTGCAACCAGCAAACAACCAATCCCCGCCAGAGGGAATTGTTGGTGCATTAGTAAGCCCTACAGCCACTTTCCCAAGCTGACTGAGGTTTGGAACGGTGCTTTCATCATCCGTGATGGTCAGCGTCACGGTCGGAACAAAGAAGGTCTCAATCCCTTGAAGGATGAAGGTGGCGTACTTAGCAAGGCCATTGGTCCCGACAGCGTACTCTTTCCACTTGGTTGGATCTGCCTCGGCGTCCTTGATCTTCTGCCTCATGGTGTCATCCAAGGCCCATGCGCCCCCGGTCTGAAACGATCCAAAGGTAATCAGCGGCTCCGTCGAGACGGAGGAATGCAGTTCGTAGTTGTAAGTGGCGGAGCCGCCGCCGCCTCCTCCTCCTGCGCTGCCGGTAGTGTCGCCAGCGTCTTTGTAGGTGACTCGATAAACGCCTCCCTCGATGGTCTTGGTAACATCAATGGCGCCTGACGGAATGCTTGGAAAATCAGTAAGATTCTCAAGCGTCGTGGTGGTGATGAAGTTCCCTAGGCGGGAGTCCCATGTTGCTGACTTGGAGACGATGGTGTCGGACATGATCGTTAAAGAGCTGGTGTTAGGCAGTTAGGCTGTGAGGCCGTCGAAGGTCGCCGCGCTGCTGCCAGAAGGAAGGCGAAGGGCTTGGTTGATCTGCTGAAGGAGGCCGGTTTGCCTTTTGTTCTCCTCTAAAATCGGGTTGCTGCCGGGGCCAACGGCGAAGCCGCCGCCGCCCACCTTGGCAAGCGAATCTGCAACGATGGATTGCTTTGCCGCCATGCCGATGTCGGAGGCGTTGTAGGCTCCCGTTTTCTTTTCTGCGCTTGCCTTGTCCCTGGCTTGCTGGTTAGCCGACTGAAGGCCGCTGTAGATGGAATCGGTCAGTTCCTGAAGCTGGGCTTCGGCATCTGCCGTGTCGAAGACCTTCCCGAAATCAAAGGAGGCTTTGACCTTCTTGACGATGTCTTCGTAGAGACCTTGGGAGAGGTCAGCAGCGCGTCCTCCCTGGTTGGCAGCCGTGAGGGCATACTGATTGCTAAGTCCCATGACGGATTTAGAGGATCCAGCAAATGAACTACCAAAGACGGGGATGCTCTCCAGTAACTTCAAGACATCGGCAATGCCCCTCATTAGTGTGGCATTGAAGGAGTTCACAAAGGACATCAGCGTGTTACCAAATGCCTTCCAGGTCTCTGGTCTGAAGATCAGCTCGATGGCCTCGTAGAGTGCGCGACCCATAGCGAGTGCGCCACCGATCATGTTGTTGATAAAGCTCTTTGCGGCCACCTCCATCGAGAGAGAAAGCACCTCACCGAACTGGCCTTGAGCCACGGCCTCCGTCAGTGTGCCGACAATCGTCCCGGCATTCACCCCGGCCTGAGACAGATCGAGGCTGTCGATGGCGTTGGCCATGCGTTCCAGATTGGCCGCGTTCTCGGAGTTGAACCCACTGAAGAACTCTGTGATGCGTGGCTTGAGGCGTCCGAGCGAGTCGCCAAGTTTGTCGAAGATGGCGGCATTCTTCTCCAGGATCTCGGCGGCTTGAGAGGAGCCGATCCCTTTCTTAAAGGATGGGTCATTGAAGAGCTGAAGCATTTGCGCTCCGCTTTTCCCGAACAGGGCCATGGCCACCTGTACCTGCTCGGTAGGATTCTGAAGACCAGCAATGGCTTGGCCAATGCGCTGAAAGGCCAACTCTGGCCGTGCAGAGGCCAGTTGTTGTGGGTCGAGCCCGAGGGCGCGCAGGACGCTGGCATTCTCAGACTTGCCAAGCCCCTTCTGGAGCTTGTTGATGCTGTTGGCGATCTCATCAATAGCCAGACCGGCATCCTTGCCCATGAGCGAAAGCTCATAGAGCGCACCGGCTCCGATCCCTGTCTTATTTGAGATATCGGTGAGTCGTCCACCAAGATCAAGCGAGTCTTTGATGCCAGCAAGGGCAGCACCGACAGAGACAAGTCCAGTGAGTCCGGCAGCAAAAGTAGAGACTGCTCCTGTCGCCCTCTTCAACGACTGCTGGAGGGGGGCAATATCAAGTCCGAAACTAGCTTGGAGGGATTCCTTGGCCATCTTTACTGAATGGAGATGTCAAAGGTCAGAGTCCACGGATCTTGAAGCCGGGGTACTTCTTGGCCATGGTCGCCACCTTCTTGAAAGCGCCGCTGCGGAGGTTCCTGTGGAAGTATCCGGTGCGACCATTGATTGCCTTCAGCAGCGCCGCCCTGCCGCCTCCCCTCACCGCCGACCTGGTGAAGTTGTCGATGGTGAATCCAACCTTGCTTCCACTGACCTCGCGGGTGTGCGATACCTGGTCGGTAAGGGATTTCCCTTTGACGAGGGCCTTGGCGACGTAGGCCGGTGGAGTCTTCGGAAGGGTGATCCCCATCCGCTGGGCCAGCAGGAGCCAGCTTTTCTTTGCCGTTCCGATGCGGCGGGCCAGCTCTTTCTTCTGCTCATCGGCGCTCGACATGATGAAGTTCCAGACGTCGTCAGGGTAGCGGTGCTTCATCACCAGGTAGGCCGTCCCTTTGGAAAGGCTGGATTGGGGTCGCTTGGCCGGAGCACCGTGCCGTAGCCTGATCCACTTCACGAAGCTCTTCTCGATGCTCTTCTTGGTTGCCTTGGGGGTGTTCGTGATCGTCTGCGAAAGGACGCTGCCAACTTCAGACTTCACGATATCCTCGAACTTCCCGCCAGTCAGCCTGGTCATCTCGCGGATCGCGCTGTTGAAGTTCGTGGTGTCGATGGTTAGCTCACGTTTGCTCACTCTTCCTCCTCGATGTCAACCGGCTCCGCTGCGTAAGCAAGAAGGTTGTCGATCTGGATGGAGGCCGGTGCGCTTTCTTTCACTGTCCAGACATCGTGGGAACGGAGTGCTGCGTGGTAGTAGGCATTCACCCGGTACACTGGCATCTCCATGAGATCCGACTCCGAAAAGCCTCCCTCCTTTGCCAACGTGAAGATCCGCGCGGCTAGAGACGGAGGCTCAATTAGTTTGGGGGTGCGCTCTCCCCGCTGTTGCCGCTACTACCACTGGAGGGCTTCTGGATAACCTCGACGGAAGTCTCTTTCTCGAGGCCCGTCACGGTGACGAACCAATCGGCTCCAGCCTTTAAATCGGCATCAGTGATCCCCTCAAGGAAGGCGTCCTTATCAATGAGGTAGAGATTCTTATTGAGTGTATTCAACGCCACTCGCTCAATCGGTGCTGCGAGGAGGTAGAGGAAAGCGAAGAGGATCTCTTCGTTTCGGTCTGCCTCGTCAATGTCCACCCATCGGATGATGCGCTGGAGCTTGAGCTTTACCCTGTTACTATAGGGGCGAACCTTGACCCCAGCGATGACCGGCTCCTCCTGGTAGATCCTTTCGTCGAGTGATGCGTCCATAGGATTAGAGTTTGGCTAGGAGCTTCTGACGCTCTTCTTCGGTGGCGTTGGAAGGGATGTAGGCAGCTCGGCCTCCCCTAGTCACCTTGATCGTCGGAGTCTGATCCCGAATGGCATCACGCAGCTTCGCAAGCGTCTGTTGGTAGTAGCGCATGAAGGTGATCGGGTGATCGGGATTCTGCTCCAGCCACTCGCGGTCGTTCCATCGCTTGATAAACTCCTGCGTGGAGATGGTCTCTCCATCAGTAGGGGCGAAGGTGATCTGCTTGTCGCTCAAAAGCCAGACAACGGTGCGGCGTGGCTTGCCATCCAGCCCTTGCTCAATGGTGTCGAGGTAGCCCTGCGGAGCGAGTTCTGCCCCTGCTGTGCAGGAGGCGGCGACGAGGTGGGTATTTGCGCTCTTTAGCGGGTGCTCGTGGTCAGCCAAGACGCTGACTTTGGTGTTGGTGTCGATCATGGTAAAATGTCCGCAGGAGACTCGCTAGGAGGCGTTCGGGTAGTGGTCGCCGCTATACTCCCAGCTCTGGAAATCATCGTTCTTCTCGGTCTTTTTCAGCGAGGTGATGACGATCACGCCACCGCTAATGGTGGAGGGAATGTTGGTGGAGGCCACGCCAAGCGTGATGGAGGGGTAATCGCCCGATCCGCTCACGGAGAAGCTTCCTGTCGGGTCCATCTTAACGGCTGCGGAGAAGGCTCCGCTAAAATCCTTCAGCACTTTTGTCTCAACCTTGCGGGAGGTCGTGACTTTGGAAATCGTCCCGGAGGTGAATGAACTGATCCCGATGGCGGCGGTTACGGCTGGCATAAGTTTAGAAGGTCAGGGGTTACTCGTACTTGACGCTCTCGATGGAGAAGTCGGGGTAATCTTCGTTGCTCTCGTCCACAGAGACGGAGGTGATCGCCACGGTTCCGCTGGTAATTGCGGCGGCGACTCCAGCCGTACCGGCGAGGGCAAGCGTGAGAGCTGGCGCACCCTTGCCCTTCACGCTGATCTTGGTCTCGGTAAATGGAAGGACTCCGACCTGGACAGTCACTCCAGAGGAGTTCTTGATGGTCTTGGTCTCCTTGGTCTGATCCTGCGACACCTCGGTGATAACGGTGCCGGTTCCGGGTGTGACGAGGGCTTGGAAGGTGGAGGAGACTCCGATTGTGGCGGCCATATTATTTAGAGGGTTCTGGGGAAGGAACGGGAGGAACGGTAGGAACTGGGGCGGTCACGACATCCTTTTCGAGGATGAGGGGATTCGGTTTGCGCTCGTCAGCCATGTGAATGCGGGGCTGTCAAATCACTCCGAGACGCCGATGAGGGCGTCGACTTCGGCAACCCATGCGTGGTTGTCCTGGCTGCTCTTTGTTCCCGTGATCCAAAGTCCTCCAAAGGTTGGGGTGCCTGATTCAGTAGGCCAGTTGGTGGCCATGTAGGAGGCGGTCAATGCCGTGCGGAGGGTATTCAGCGCAGTGACCATTTCGGAGAGTGAGGAGCTGCCAAGAAGTGCGGGAGAGACCACTCGGACATTCACCTGTGCCTTGTAGAGATCACCGGCGGTGTGATCGACCTGAGTGACTGCAACGATCAGATTCAGACTCTCTGGCGTCAGCTCCTCGTAACTCGTGCCGGTGTAGATCGTCGTGGTAGGGAATGCGGAGGCATCAAGTGCGGCCTTCATCGCGGCTTCGATGGCGAGAGGATTCATAAATTACTCGCGGACTGCTGAGACGTGAATTGATTGCCCTAACGCTCCAGGGCGCGTTACAGGCGGGGTCTTAATTCGGAAAGAAAGGCTTTGCTCAACGACAACAAGCGTTGATCCAATGGCTGGAACTGGCGCAACTCCAACAGGCCACCATGCCGTCAGTTGCCATTCAGGATCAAACCCACCAAAACCAAGATCAGCGGTTGATGCTGGAATATTCGTGGTTGCGCGAAACTGATTGCCATTTATCGAGATGAGCGTTCCATGCCCCTCATTGATGGCTTTTAAATGTTTTTTGCGCGCAGCAGCTAGAACAGTTGGATTCACTGACTACTCCCGGCTGTCAAAGATCCCGCCAAGACGCGAAAAGGGGTGGAGCCTTTCGACCCCACCCCTGAACACGCACCAACTAGTCTTAGACGTTGATGAGGCGCAGCGCGGAGCTGTCGGCCTTTGCGGAGCCGAAGAGCACGTCGAACGATGCGTTCAATCCACGGTTGGCAAGGCTTCCCCAGATGTTCATCTGGATGCTGATGCCGAGGTCAGGAACGTCGATGATCTCGGACTGCTGGAGCAGACCGGCGACCGCTGGGTCGACGTATGGGATTGCGGAGGCGCAGGCGAGAGCTTCGGGGGAAGCGACGAATCCCTTGATGGTCTTGGTCGTGCCATTGAGGGCTGAGTCCGATCCGCCGGTGACGCCGTTCCAACGATTGTTCATCGTGATTGAATCGAAGCCATAAGCGCCTTTGCTGGCGAGATCGAGGCTGTAGCCGGTCTGCGGGAGCAGGTAGGCGTAGTAGCTCGAATCAAGCACGAGGTTGCGCTCGCTGCCGTTGCCGAGAGCGGCAAACAGAGTTGGAAGCGCCTCGGTGATGAGGCTGTTGCCAATCGTTCCACCGGTCGCCTTTGTGATGGCGGTCGAGTAGGAAGCTGCTGCGTAGTTGGCAACCGATAGGGGCGTGAGAGCCACGTCCATGACGGCGTTACAGAGAGCCCGAAGGTTCGATTTGAGCACCTTCTCAAGGCGAAGGCCCTGGTTCAGCTGGGCGGAGGTGAGTCCGAACTGAGCCGAGATGTGGTTCATCGTGACGGCTGCTGCTGTCACGGTGTCGTTCTGAGCCTCGAAGGAGGTTGGGTTGGTGACTGCGGAAGCGGCGTTACCGACGACGCTCACCTGGAGCTTGCGGAGACCGGCACCTGAAACGACATCGTTGCTGAAGTCGGTGTTGAAAGCCTTGAGGCTTGCGAGTTTGCTCTGGAGGACGGTGACTGCCGCTTGTGTTGCGACGTCCGTGACCAGTGCGCTGGAATAGCTGTTAGCCATATGTTTAGCGAATTAGGGGTTGGGGTTTACTTACTTTCCAACCCTTGCCGTGAGAGCGGATTCGATCTCGCGGCGGTTGGCTTGGAAAAAGGAGAGGCGATCAGAACCTGCGGGCATGGCCTCGTAGCGTTCGATCACGGAAAGGTCGGACTCACTCGCGGCGATCTCCGGGATCTCGACCGAAGCAGAGAGGCCCATGACGGCAAGAACGGAGCGATGGAGATAGCGAAGATCCACCAACTCGGCATCCCGCTTGGAGAGCTCGGTCTGGGCGGCGGTGAGTTCTGACTTAACTGCTGAAAGCTCGCTTCGGATCGCGGAGAGTTCTGTGCGGGAGGCTTCCAGATCGGTGCTGATGGCGCTCCACTTGCGGGAAAGTTCTGCCGGGGCTGGGATCTCTTCGGCGACCACTTCAAGTTGTTCCTTGGAAACAAGGGACTCTTCAGGGGAAACAGGCTCAATCTCAGTGGTTGATTCTTCTGACTCCTCGGGAGCTGCTTCAGAAACAACCTCGGCGGCTGTCTCAGCTGGAGCTTCGAGAGTCTCGACGAGCGGGGTGACTTCCTCGACCTTCACCTCTTCAACAGGGGCGATGACGGGAACCTCTTCGGTTGGGGTTTGGTCGGGCATAACTTGAGAAAAGAGAGAGGGGTTGCAGCTTGGGTTGCTGACCAGATCGGCAGAAAAGAGACCGCCCTCGCAGATGCGGGCGGAATACGCCACGATGTCGTCCTGGTAGTCGGGATTGATGCCATTAACGTCATCGTCCCCGTCTCCATCATCTCCCATCGAGGAGTTCATGACTGGCTCGGGGAGATTCATGAAGCTAATGGAGATGCCGAAGTTGGATGGCATGGTCTGCGCCATCTCGATGAGGGTGGAGAATGACTCGTGGCTCTTGAGCAGGAAGAGGTCACCACGGGCACAGTCGCCGTCGGCGTGAATGCCCTTGATGGCACCGACAAGCTCCTCGATGTCTGTGCCGTGCGCCAGCTTGACCGGTACTCCGTCTGGAAAGGTAGCGGCCTCACGCACTACGTCGGATATGGTGCTATCATCGCAGATGATCGGGCATCCGAGATAGGAATGAGTCTTGGCCTCTCCCTTGGTGATGACTCGAACCCCGCGCAGGATGCCATTCTCGGCATCGACGCGAGAATCTAACGCTGAAGCAAATAGGGAGAGGGTCGCCATGGGTTGTCTAGTTTCCAGCTGTCAAATCTCCCGGCACCTCATCAATGATGGGAACGGGAGATCCGGGGGCCGGTGGGAATACCTCGGTAGTGGTCAATTCCACCCCCTCTTGCTTGGCAATCTCTTGGACGAGCTTCTTTCGGCGAGCGGCAAATCTGATGATATCGGCGTCCTGAGTGTCGGCATCCAGCCCCTGAAGAGCGTAGTACCGCTGCGGTGAGATCTGGCCACGCTGGAGGAGATCGCTCATCAAGCGTCCGTCACGACCGAAATCGACCGAGAGGCGGCCTTGACCGGCGATGAATTCGCACCTCCACCAATCGGAACCGTCAGATGGCATCTCGAGGCGACCGCTTTCGATCTCGTTCCAGATCCAATAGCGCCAGAACGGGGCGGCAAAGTTCTGGATGATGATCTCGCGGATCTCATCCAAGGCACCGGCGGCTTCTTCCAAGATCCACCGCTGGTTCGCACCACCTGCGTCGGTGCTGTCGAAGAGGAACTGCTTGGAGAGTCCCCCGCCAAAACCGACGGCGATGTCCTCTTTCAAGGTGTCCAAGAACTGCTTCATGTTGCCCGATGGGTGTGAATTGATGACGCTCTCGATGGTCTCACCGGGCTTGAGCTGGGGAATCACGGAGCCATTCGTCAGGGCGTCCACGGTCATCGGCTGCGCGGAACTGGAGGAGTTCCCCTTCACCATGGAGGAACCCAATCCAATGGCCCCGGCCTCGGGACTTTTGATCACGAAGGCCAAGCTGGCTCCGATCTTGGCGGACTGCTTCTCCAGGGCGAGATACTCGAGGATGTCCTGGAGGCTATTGGAAGCATGGGCCAGCCAGCTCGGGGCGCGGGTGTAGCCGATCCGGTAGGCGCGGCGAACATGGCCACCCATGTCGTCGGCATTGATGTCGGTGTATTCCTGTGAAGCCGGTGACTTGAGCACCCGGTACTTGATCGCTCTCCCCATGCTGCTGACAAGGACGCCGTCGTTCCAACCCTCACCTTCCTTGCCGACAGGCGACCCGACATTCTCACCCGGGATGAGTCGGAACATGGCACGTCCCTGTTTGCTTGAGACACGTTGCCAGAAGACATCTCCCGCGATGGCCATCTGGGCGACGCACAGGCGGATCGCGCCTTGAAAATTCACAAGCCCAGCCACGTCCACTCCGAACGCGGCGTTGCAGCAGGCGTCGTTGAAAGCCCGCTCGGCTTTCCTGTTCCATGCTTCATCCAGCGTCCGAGCCTGCGGCATGAGGGGTCCGATCAGGCGGGCGACCTTATCGACTGCGCCTTTTGCCAGCCCTGAGTTATTGTAAAGCCAGGTTGCTTTCTTGATGAGCTCGAGGCGTGACCCCGAGGAAAGCTCCTTCTGAGCGTCGAGCGTCGGCGAATACACCCACATCCGCTGTGGGTTAAATCGGTAGCTGGCCTCGTAGGCCGCAAGGTCTGTCTGCTCTGCTGACTTCTTGGGGCGTCCCGCCCCTGCCCTTGCACCGCCACGCTTTGATTTTGGTTCGCTCATAACAGGTGTGCCCTGTCAAAAATCAAACGGAAATCAAATCAAGTGACCGACCACGTGCGGCTGAAGTCGGGGCGTGTGCCGAGCTGGCGGGAGACAATCGTGCCGTCCTCATTCAGCGGAACGTCACCTTTCTCCCGTCGGACATCCATCACGACGGCAAGGTAATCAAGCCGAGGAAAGGCAACCTCTCCGTTCGCTGAACCTCCTTCGGCGGAAGTTCCCGTGATGGTAACTTCCTCACAGGCCGAGGCGGCGATGCTGTCTGAGATGGCCGCAAGCTCCTCCTTGCTCTTAAAGCGGAGCCACTGCTTGATGCCTGAGATGTTCGGTAGGGAGGCCATTACTCATGGTCTGGCCTGTCAAAGGGTCGGAGGGATCGCTCAAAACTTCTCTCTCAGGATCGCCCAGGCTACGCAGTGCAGTTTGGTGCAATCGCCGTAGTGGTCGTTTTCCAAGTTCTTAAACTGGTATGGGGTGGACCTGTTGTTCTTGTTCTCGATGAGGATCTGGCCGCTGTGGCCCGCGATGAAGTCCCTCGAGGCGTCCGCCGGGAAGTGAATCAGCGGTGGGAGCTTCTTCTGGATCCTCTCGATATACAGATGCATTTTCCAGACGAAGTCGGAGTAGCTATAGAGGATGGTCCCGACGCCAGGCAGCGGACTGGCCGAGAAATGCTTGAAGGTGGCGGCTCCACCCTTGCTCGGGTAGTAGAGTCCATCCGATCTGGCGCAGACGGAGTAGACCCGCTCGGTGAAGAATCCAGAATCAATAAGTCCGGCCATGGGTTTCGCTTGCGTCTCGCCGTCAGGCAGGAGGTAGGTGCGGGCATTCAGGAAGTCCTCACTGATGAGGTCATCCACTTCAGCAACCTCACCCCAGTCGATAACCCAGCTTTCGCCGGACATGACCCTAGCCTCGACACTCCAGTGGGTCCGCTTCCCTCCCGGATCGGCGCAGAGGGTGAGAACCGGGGCCTGCCCGTCGATGACGGCAGCAGCAGGAATCTCTCTCTGGCGGTAGCCGCCGCGCAGGTCAAGGAGGCTCTCGTCCTTGATTGTGGTCGCCCGCGCCTCGAAGGGCATCCCTTCGTAGGTGTTCCTGAAATCATGGAGTCCTCCAGGTGTTTCTTTCTTCTGGAGGAAGAGTTTGGCGGTCTCGCCCCATGTCATCTGGGGGGAGTAGAGGCAGTTGATATGGCAGGAAATATGATCCCTTGGAGCTGATGGATTCCCTGCGATCCACTCACCCCTTGCCACGAGTTCACGCTGGATTGTCTGGGGCCACATTTCCCCACACTCCTCGCACTGGTAACACGCCGAATCCGCCACACCATCCAGATCCCACGCCCCGTCTGGACCACGAAGCTCTAAAGACCACTGGACCTGCTCGAAGCGCAGGTGCTGGCGGTGGCCGCATTCAGGACACGCGACATGGAAGCGGTGCTGGGAACCGGCAAGGAAGTTGGTCCAAATGGCGGAAGTAGGGACGGTAGGAGTGGATACCAGGACTCTCTTGCATATGGACCTGTAGAAATTCGTTCTGGCCATCGCCAGCTCGAGGGCCGGAGCCTCGGTGTCGGAGGAGTCTGGCCACTTGGAGACCTCATCGGCAAACAGGTAGCGGATAGGACGTGAGGCCAGATTTGCCTCAGACATGGAACCCACCAGCTTGACCGTGCAGGACTTGAGCGAATACTCGGTCTTCTTCATCAGGTCGGGATCTTCCGGGATGAGGTGGCGCAGCGCTGCGCACGATCTTATCCTTGGAAGTAGCTCACGCTCGCTCCATGACTTGGCGTTCTCGGCGGTGGAGGTGACATAGAGTACCGGCCCAGGCTGCTCGGCAACCACCCACTGGATGAGGTTGGCCAGCAGGGTGGTCCCTCCGACCTGGGCGCTTTTCACAAAGGTGATCTGCCTCACTCCTGATTCTCCAAACCATCGGTGAAGCTGACGAAGGTATGGAGTGAAATCGCAGGAGAAGCGTCCAGGCTTAGGAGAGAAGCGGGGGTCGATAGTCACCTCACGCTCGGCCCATTCCAAGGGATCGGGACGGATCCGTGGCTCCCACATCGAGGAGAGATCAGTCTCAATCTGCTGAAGGGCCGGTGACATTGGTAGTCGGTTGCATCCACGGAGTGGATCTTGCGGAGATAGCCAGCTCCCGCAGGATGACGTTGACCTCCTCTCTTGTGACGCCCGCCACATCCACCGGCGCGTCGATCCGGGATGCTAGGACATCTGGGAGGTTTTCAAGAAGCTGCTTTGCCATAGCCATGTTACCCAGGATGAATTCGGAAACCTTGGCAACCTCCACCAGTTGACCGGAAGCGGTTGCCAGCTTGAGACTGTTCTCGGCTGCAATGATCCAGAGCTTGTGAGCGTCGGTCGTGTTTTTGATGAGAGTCCCTAGGGAGTTGATGTTTCCGTTGGCCTCGGCCTGATCGCAAAGGGAAGACAGCCTTGAAACCCGGACGGCAGCCGCCACCTCGGCCTCTTCTGGAGTCATCGGCTTGGCCGATGCCTCCGGGCGGGCAAAAGCAAACTGCGCATCCTGAGCCCGTGAGCGAAGGAAATCCCTCCAGCGTGGATCATCATTGACCCTCCAGTTCCTGACGGCTCGGACGGAGACGGAGTGGGCGCGGGCGCATTCCTCGATGAGAGCCGATTCGTTTCTGGATTGCCGCATCCTTTCCTCGGAATGTCAAAGGAACGGAACGGAAGCAGTTGGGAAAGGAAGGAACTGGATGGCTTCCCTAATGTGCCACCAATACTCTCTCAAAAATACCGAAGACGGCAAC
>Ga0209829_10001910_pt1 | contig 16359 bp, 13 predicted proteins | sample C_140205_EF_Meta_FD_187311 | JGI IMG/M metagenome (GOLD analysis project Ga0209829, IMG submission 187311) | Freshwater microbial communities from Lake Croche, Canada to study carbon cycling - C_140205_EF_MetaG (SPAdes) (version 2) | ecosystem: Environmental > Aquatic > Freshwater > Lake...
CCTACCAAGGGACGACCTTGCGCGAACATCTTGGCCTGAAAAGGCCTGTGAGCCGCTACCAATCGTAGGGAAAACGTCATGAAGGATCGCTCCATGAAAAAGGTTCTGCTCGCCGCCAGCCTTGTGATCCTGACGCCCATCACGGCGCTCGCCGACGCCGTAAGTGACTTTTATTCTGGGCCGGGCAAGGTCATACGGTTCATCATCCGCACGCCGCCGGGCGGTGGATATGATCTACTGTCGAGGCTTCTGGCGCGGCATATGGGGCGGCATATTCCCGGCAATCCGACGATCACTCCAATCAACATGCCGGGCGGCGGGGGGATCGTGGCCGCCAACTACATGGCGCAACTTGCGCCAAAGGATGGCACGGTGCTCTCCATCATCAGCCAGGGTCTTGCGACCGATCAGGCGCTTGGCCTGTCGCCGCAGCTGACGTCTGATTTGCGAAGTTTCAACTGGATCGCCAATGTCGAATATTCGAATCAGTTGCTTGCCGTCTGGCACACATCGCCAACCAAGACGCTGGACGACGCCAAACGCCGCGTGACGCGCATCGGCTCTACAGGGGCGGGATCAGCTTCGGTGCAATTGCCCGCATTCTATAACAATGTGCTGGGAACGAAATTCCAGATCGTCTTTGGATATCCAGGCGGCATTGATGTGGATCTGGCCATGGAACGGGGAGAGGTCGAGGGGCGTGGCACCAATCCCTATTCGGACTATATGGCGGCCAAGCCCGACTGGATTCCGAAAAAGCTGGCAGTGCCGCTCATCCAGGTCGGCATGGAGAAGGAGCCCGCACTGCCTGATGTGCCCCTCCTGCGCGACCAGGCCGTACGACCGGAAGACAAGCCGCTGCTTGAATTCATGTCCCGCGCGGTGACGGTCGGGAGACCTTTGGCCACCACGCCAGGCGTGCCAGCCGAGCGGGTCGAGGCGCTGCGCAAGGCGTTTCACGATACCTTGCGAGACCCCGAGTTCATCGCTGACGCCAAACGCACAAATGCGGAATTGCGGCCCATGCCGGGTGATCAATTGGCGCAACTCTATCGTGACCTCATCGGCGCGCCGCAGCAGATCAAGGATCGCGTGAAGGTTGCGCTTGAGCCTCGCAAAGCTGATGCGCAAGAGATCGAAGGCGGCGGCAAGGCTGCTGAATGACCTGCTTTGCATACGTGTTACTTTTCGCAATATAGATTGCAATTAAGAAATGTTTCGGAGCTATTTTGTAGTCCACTTCAAATAATCTTTATGCCCTTGCAGACTTGCAAGGTTTTTTGGTACGCAAAGGTGATTGTAATCATGAATGGACGACAGATCGCGTGGCAGCAATATCCAACCTTGGCGATCATCCGAATTCCGCGCCCCCATCGAGCCATCCTCGCGATCTCGGCGCCTGGATATTTCTCGCCACCGTCTTCTTGTCATTGATATGCATAGCCTTATTGGCGCGCAACATTTTCGCCGCAGCCCAGCACCTCGAGACAGCCAAGCGTAGCGCAGAAACAGTGGCGCGCGATCTCGCCGAAGTCGGCGCCAAACGCAAGGCTGGCCAATCGGATATTGTTCAATGCGAATTGCGCGAGCAAAATGCCGGCAAATTGACTTGGGGACCGTGCTGGGAGGAAATCCAAAAGCGGCCAGACATAGCCAGGCTAGTGAACGCCATGGAACCGGGGAACCCCGTTTTTGGCGCTTCATGCGATGGAACGGACGACGCGATTGGGCGCATCACCATCGACAAGGGGACACCGTGGTTCTCCGCTGGCAATACTGGCACGACATTCGCCTCAAGCGACAGCGAAGATTCCATCGTCTCGGAAACCCCGCTGCGCATTCAGGTTTGCAATCGCTGGGGTGAGCCCGTCAAAGTTCAGGAGATCAAGTTTTGAGCGAGCCGTCCCTGACGCCGATGAACGAAAAACCAGCCGACCCTGCGCCGGAGAGCCTTGGCAAGCGAATCTATTCATTCTTGCTGGATCCTGACGTCAAAGACAATCTTCAGCGTCCTATCGAGAATTTCATCGCCTGCCTCATTCTGTTGAATGTAGGCGCGATGCTGATCGAGCATATTCCTGAGGTCTATGAGCCCAACAGGAAACTGTTTCACTTCTTCGATACAGTGTCGATTATCGTATTCACTCTAGAATATGTGACCCGGTTCGCGCTTTGCCCCTATCAGAAGGCGTTTGCAGGAAAGCGTTTCCCCCGTCTTGCTTACGCCATGTCGCCGTTTGCGGTGATTGACCTGCTCTCCATTCTTCCGTTCTATCTGTCAGCCTTCATAGCGCTGGACTTGCGCGTGCTTCGCGTACTTCGCCTTCTGCGCCTCCTCAAGCTGTTCCGCGTTCTCATTCCGGCCTGGAAGGAGTTTCGTCAACTCAACAAGGGGCGCACGTTCCGGCAGCATGTTCACGCTATTGTGTGGCCATCGCGGTATGGCGGGCAGATTCAGATTTTCTGCGATCTGTTCATCATCTTCTGGGTGCTGATTTCGGTTCTGTCAGTGCTGCTGGAGACAGTGGAGGCGGTGCACTACATTCTTGCGGTTGAGTTCGCCGTGCTGGATTCGATTGCTGTCGCCGTGTTCACGACCGAATATCTGATGCGCATCTATTCCTGCGTGGAGGATCCGAAGTTCAAGCGACCGTATATGGGGCGAGCGGGCTATGCCGCGACGCCGGGCGCCTTGATCGACTTCCTTGCGGTCATTCCCTTCTTTCTGGAAGCGCTGCTGCATCATCTCTTCGATCTGCGTTTCCTGCGAATTTTCCGAATGCTGCGCCTGCTGAAGCTCACGCGCTTCAGCGATGCGACGAAGCTGGTATGGGATGGCATCAAGCGAGAAGCTGGAACCATCGGCGCCTCCTTCTTCGTCATGTTGCTGGTGATCATCCTGTGTGGCGCGCTCGGCTATATGTTCGAACATGCGGCGCAGCCCGAGAAGTTCGAGAGCATTCCAACCTCGGTCTATTGGTCGGTCATCACCCTCGGCAGCGTCGGCTTCGGCGATATCTCCCCCGTAACGCCCATGGGGCGGTTTCTTGCGTCGCTTATGGCTCTCCTGGGCATCGCGCTCATCGCGATCCCCTCGGGTATTCTGGCTGCGGCGTTCACAGACCAGTTGCGGATGGAACGTGAGGCCATCGGCAACAAGATCGCCGCCATGATGGAAGACAACAATATCGACGCCGACGAAAAGGCGCATCTTGAGGCCGATGCAAGGCGGCTCCATATCACCCACACCGAACTCGATGGCATGATTGAAACGGCCCAGCGCCATCGCCTCGAAGACCAGGCATTGAGAACGGAGTTCAATCTGAGCGCAGCCAATATCGACGCGCAACTTGCGTTCGAGCAGTTTCGCGGCATTCTGAAGCAGATGCACGATATTGTCCGCGTTTCCGATCAGCAGTTGGTCTCCATCATGGGGCGGGACGGCGTCGCCACGCCTCTTGAGAAGCTGATCTTCGAGCAGGTCGCCAATGAGAAGCGTGCGTCGACGGGCGTATAGCGCGGCGCATTTGGCCGAAGCCGTTCAATTGGCGCAATGGAAGTCTCCGTTCCCTTGCGTCAAGTCATGATTCGATGCGCCGACATCATTCCGGAACTATGCCAAGGTTGAATTGGCCGGGTTCAAGTGGTGTTGCTCCGCCGAGGTTTTGCCGTTGTGTCTTGTGTTCTCCGCTCTGCGAAGGGTGGGAACCAATTGTCGGGCGCGAGCTTATTCAAGCGGCGCAGCAACAAGACGATTGACGCAAACATGAGTGACGCGGAAACCCCGTTCATTGAGGGAGCCATCAAGCTTCAGACCGTTTTCGCCCGTTTCGGGGAACTGGCCCTGAAGTCAGATGATCTCGACCAGATACTCGCCGAGGCCTGTCGGCTCGCCGGAGAGGCTCTGGGAACGGATCTGGCTAAGGTTGTCCAGCTTCAGGAAGATGGCGAGACGATGCGGGTGCGGGCCGGCGTAGGCTGGGCGCCAGGCGTCGTTGGAGTCGCGACGATCAAAGCCGCTGGTGATACCTCCGAGGGCCATTGTCTTCGCACGGGCGAACCCATGATCTCCCCCGATATCGCCAAGGAGACGCGATTCCGATACCCGCAGTTCCTGATCGATAACGGGGTCAGGGCTGTCGCCAATGTCATCATCATCGGCGGGCACGACCGTCCGCCGTTTGGTGTGCTCCAGATCGACAGTCGCGTGCCGCGCGAATTCACGGAGTCCGATACACTTTTTCTACGTAGCTACGCCAACCTTCTGGCCGCCGCCGTGGATCGCATTCGGGTTACGCAGGAGGGGCGCGAAAAGGAGGCGCAGCTGCGCGTGGTCTTGCAGGAGACCGTCGCGCTGCGCACCCGGGAGTTGACTCAGGCCAATGATCGACTCAAAGAAGAGGCGGAGGAACGCGGCAGGGTCGAAGAGGCCCTGCGCCAGTCGCTGAAAATGGAAGCGGTTGGGCAGCTCACGGGCGGCCTGGCGCATGACTTCAACAATCTGCTCGCGGGGATTTCCGGCAGCCTCCAGTTGATGAGCATGCGCGTCAGTCAGGGGCGCACTTCGGAGATCGGACGTTACATGGACGCCGCCATGACATCCGTCGAGCGCGCTGCGGCCCTTACCCATAGACTGCTCGCTTTTTCCAGGCGGCAGACGCTCGATCCAAAGCCCACCGCGGTCAACAGCCTGATTGAAGGGATGCGGGACATGTTCAGCCGCACCGTTGGTCCAGGAATAGAAATCGAGACGTCTCTCGCCGGTGAATTATGGCCCACCCTGTGCGATCCCAACCAGCTTGAAAACGCCTTGCTGAATCTCGTCATCAACGCTCGCGACGCGATGCCGGATGGCGGTCATATTCTGGTGGAGACGTCCAACTGCGTTCTGGCGGACTGGCGTGGCCCGCAAATCGATAATGTCTCCGGTCGCGTTCCCAACGGTGAATATGTCGCCCTATTTGTTATCGACAGCGGCGTTGGAATGCCTCCTGCGGTCATAGAGCGCGCCTTTGATCCGTTTTTCACAACCAAACCCATCGGGAAAGGCACAGGGCTCGGTTTATCCATGATTTATGGTTTTGTGCAGCAATCTGGCGGCCATGTGCTGCTGCGCAGTTCAGAGGGACATGGAACCACAGTTGCTGTTTATTTGCCGCGTTATCTTGGTGCGGAAGTTGGTGCGGCCCTGATCGAGACGACGGCCAGTCTGAAGCGAGTGCAGGCGGGTATTGTGGTCTTGCTGGTGGAAGATGAACCGGCGGTGCGCTTGGTTATGTCTGACATTCTGGCCGATAATGGCTATACGGTCATTGAAGCGGAGACAGGTCAACTGGCGCTGCATCATGTGGCCGCCGCCGAGCGGATCGACCTTTTGCTGACCGATGTGGGACTGCCCGGCGGCATGACTGGTCGGCAACTTGCTGACGCCGCGCGCCAGCACCGACCCGACTTAAAGGTTCTCTTCGTGACAGGTTACGAAGAACAGGCGGCGCTTGGTGGCGTGCTGATGGAAGAAGGCATGGCCATCATGACCAAGCCGTTCAACATCGGTTCATTTTCCCGGAAGGTGCAGGGTCTCATGCAGGCGTAAGGATTGTCTTCGTCTATCCGCCGACTTTCGTGCGGGACCCCCAATTGTAAAGGCCCACCCGTATCACCGGGTGGGCCTCTCTTTGGTCAATTCAGGCTTGTGCTTGAGGCCCGATCAAACGCCGCGAAGCAGGAAGCGCCGGTTCAGGGGCTGCAACGGACGGGCGTTCATCGGAAACAGCGCCTTGAAGGCCGCGATGTCGGCGTCGGCCACGGCGATGGTCTTGGTGAAGACGTTCCAGTCCACCACTTCCGCGCAGGGCGGCGTGGTCAGCGAGCCTTCGTAGCGGAAGAATTCGTGGGTCTTCGGAAGGAAAGCGTCCGGGGACATCTTGTCCTTGAGCGTGGCCGCCCCTTCTTTCTTGGGCGCATTCGCCATGATCGTCGAGAAGGCGGTGTTCTTGCCGCCGCCAACCATCAAGACGCCGACCACAGCCAGACGCCCTTCGGGGGTCGCATGGACAAAGTGGACTTCCATGGCCGTGCGCTTGCCGCCGAAGGCATGTTCGCTGGGGGTGTGGAAATGGAACTGCTTGAGTTCATATTTACGCTTGCCAATGGTCAGCGTGCCGCCAGCCTTGGCGTTCAGCTGGATTGTGTGGCCGTTGTTGACGACCTCATAGGCCTCCGCCTTCCAGCTGATGCCGATGTGGTCGGCGCTGGCGCGGATCGCATCAGTCAGGTCGATGGGCGACTGTTCAGCGCCAACCGAACAGGCCTTGAACTTGGAGTCCATGTCACCCCATTTGGCGGCGCCATGCTCACCCTCATATTCCCAATGCGGGCCATCGGCGGCGCTGGCTGTCGCAGCGCAAACGGGGCAGGCCAGAAGCGACGTCAGAAATTGTCTACGATCCATTGTGATTTCCTCGGGTAGGCTAAAGGACCTCTGGCCCATCATGAATTGCTTGCGTGAGCGGCAGATGTTCCGCTGACGTGGAATTTGTAATTGATTTGTGTGTTTTGTTTTGAAATAAAGATAATTATAAATGTAAAGCGAGCAGCTTTTACTTCGATCCAAGACAAAAAACAGTCCATCGGCATGATCTGGTGGCTTGGTGTTCACGATGTTGTTACTTCCGTTGTTTCTGTCGCCCATTTTCTTTGCGTGAGCCAGGGCAAGCGCCTCTCTTCTTCATGGGAGGGAATCTTTTCCATGGCTGCCTGCTGCTTCGAATTGTGGTCGGCGCGCGCAGATTGCAATCCAGCAAAAAGGCGCCCGGCCAGTCTCTGGCGCCGCATTGACGATCATCTGGCCGACGCAAGCGGCGCTGGTCTTTTAGCCCTTGGCATTCAAGCGTCATCGTGTAGCATTCTCAGTCTACGGCTCATCGTAAAAGGGGCCTGATACGGGAGGGATTCATGCAGCGATCCATCGCACTGCGCCGTCTGGCGGCGTCTATCTCCACTGCGGCCCTGCTTTGGGCGTCGCCGCTCATGGCTCAAGTCGCGCAGTCGCCCGCCATCGACAGTGACGACATCGGCGGCGTCGTGACGAGTTCCAAGGGACCGGAGGCGGGCGTCTGGGTCATCGCCGAGACGCGCGAACTGGGCGTGCGCTTCATCCGCACCGTCGTGACCGACGATCAGGGCCGTTACGTCATCCCCGATTTGCCCAAGGCGAATTATGACGTCTGGGTGCGCGGCTATGGTCTGGTGGATTCGGCCAAGGTCAAAAGCGAGCCCGGCAAGATCATCAATCACACCACTGTCGTCGCGCCCAGCGAGGCTGAGGCCGCGAAATATTACCCGGCGATCTATTGGTACTCCATGATGAAAATCCCGGAGGCCAGTCAGTTCGGTGGCAGTTCCGATATCCCCAAGAACATCACGCAGAACGGCTATCTCAACATCATGAAGAACAATGGCTGCGTTGGCTGCCATCAGTTGGGCCAGCTTTCCACGCGCACCATTCCCAACGCCTTTGGCGAATTCGCCAACCATGAGGACGCATGGATGCGGCGCATCCAGTCTGGCCAGGCCGGCGAGAGCATGGTCAATCTCATCGCAGGCGATCTCAATTCGGTGCCGCTCAAATACCTGGGCGACTGGACCCAGCGTGTCGCCAATGGCGAGTTGCCGCACGCCAGGCCAACGCGACCCCAAGGCGTCGAGCGCAATATCGTGGTGACGCTGCGCGACTGGCACAATGAGAAGAAGTATCTCCACGATCTCATCTCCACGGACAAGCGTTACCCCACGGTCAACGCCTATGGTCCGCTCTATGGACAAAGTGAGCATGCCGGCAACGACATGCCGATCCTTGACCCCGTGAAGAATGTGGCTTCGAACTTCAAGCTGCCCGTCACAGCCGAGATGCCGCTGGCGCTGGGGCCGGGCAATGCTGGTTCTGTCCATATTCTCCAACCTTCCGCCTATTGGGGCGACGAGGATATCTGGGACAGCAAGGCCAACAACCACAATTCCATGTTCGACCGCAAAGGCCGCGTCTGGCTGGCTGCGACAGGTCATGTTCCCGAGAATCCCGACTGGTGCAAGAAAGGCGGCGATCATCCCTCTGCGAAGGTATTTCCAATCGACCGCACCAATCGCCGTGTGACCATGTATGATCCCGCCAGCGGGAAATACGAGGCTTTTCAGACCTGCTTCGGCTCGCATCATCTACAGTTCGGCTTTGACGCCAACGAGACGCTCTGGATGTCCGGCTCGCAGAATGTGGCGGCATGGATCAACACAAAGCTGCTTGACGAGACCGGCGACATCAAGCGCGCGCAGGGCTGGTCGCCCTTCGTGCTTGACACCAGCGGCGACGGCAAGCGCGGCGACTATGTGGAGCCCACGCAGCCTGTGGTCGAAGGCAAGGACAAACGCATCAACGGCAATTTTTATGCAGTCATGCCGAGCCCGGTGGACGGCTCCGTCTGGGGCACCTTCCGCGGCTTCCCCGGCGCGGTTGCACGTGTGGTTCCCGGTTCTGACCCCACCAACACGGCGATCACCGAAGTCTATAACGTTCCCCTGCCGGGCTATGGTCCGCGTGGCGGCGATATCGACAAGCAGGGGGTAGTCTGGACCTCATTGGCCAGCGGCCACATGGGCGCCTTTGACCGTCGCAAGTGCAAGGGCCCTCTGAACGGTCCCAAGGCGACTGGCGATCATTGCCCGGAGGGCTGGACCTTCTATCAATATCCCGGCCCAGGCTTCCAGGGCATTGGCGAGAACAGCGCGGAGTCGAGCTATTACTCATGGGTCGATCAGCACAACACCTTCGGCATGGGCGAGGATGTGCCCATGTCCACCGCCAATCTGATGGATGGCCTTGTCGCGCTCGGCAAGGATGGAAAGATGGTGTCACTGCGCGTGCCCTATCCGCTGGGGTTCTACGCCAAGGGCTTTGATGGCCGCATCGACGATCCCAATGCGGGCTGGAAGGGCAGGGGCGTGTGGGCCGCCAACGGCGATCGCGTGCCGTGGCACATGGAGGGCGGCAAAGGCACAAGGCCCTTCGCCGCGCATTTCCAGATGAGGCCTGATCCACTGGCCAAGTAGGATGATTTCAGTCTCCCCGCTCCTGCGGGGAGACTTTTTTGGATAGGCTTTATTTGCGCACGTAAGGCCCAAGCTCCTTCAACGCCGCGTCGGCGAAGGAGGTGTTGACGGTCTGGTTGATGTCGACCACGCCTTCGATCCAGCCCTGCGTCTTGAAGAATTCGAAGTCCGTGCGCAGGCTGTCCCAGTTCAGCCGCGCGTCCGGGTTGGAGCCCTGCGTGTGCATGGTCCTGTAGAGGGCCGGGTTCTTGAGTTCGGTGAATTCCATCAGGATCCTGATGACCTCATCGGCGTTTGGCCCCTTCAACCCGCCATCGGCCAGCGCGCCGTCATAGAAGCGCATGGCCTTGATGAAGGCGCGCATGAAGCGCTTTGCCACATCCGGACGTTTCTCGGCGAAGAGCGCGGAATAGATGATATGGGTGGCGTCGGAGTTGGGATAATATTTGTCGTTGGTCATGATCTCGACCGCGATCTTCTGCTCCACCGCATAGGTGGCCGCAGGCTCCGTGGTGAGGCCCGCATCCACCGCGCCATTGCTCATGGCGGTGACATGCTGGGGATAGGCCAGATAGATCGGCTCGATATCCTTGAACGACAGGCCCACGGTCTTGAGCCCCTGATTGATTGTCGATGTGGCGCCTGTGCCGGGACCGGGCAGGGCGACTTTCATGCCCTTGAGGTCGGCGAGCGATTTATAACGGCCGGAATCGACATGTTGCTTGCGCACGATCAGCACCTGATGGCCATAGCCTGGGCGTGCATTGCCATTGCCGCAGGCGATCTGGATCTTGATGCCGCGCGCCACAGCGTTGAAGAGCGTAGCGCTGGCCGAGCCCGTCGCCACATCGATTTCGCCCGAGCCAAGCGGTGCGATCATCTTGCCGCCGGAGTCGAAAACAACGCCATTCACATCGAGGCCCTCCTCGGCGAAATAGCCTTTCTTCATGGCCACGAGAATGGCGAAATCGCCCGTCGAATTGGAGATGGCTATATTGACTTTGTCGGCGGCGTATGCCACGCGCGGCGTCAGGATTCCCGCTGCCGCCATTCCCAGCATGGCGCGTCGGTTAACTTTAGACAAATTACTGGCGCTGACGTTTTTCACGCTCTGCCCTCCCTTGCTTATTATGGCAAGTCTAGGGTCAATCCGAGCCAGTGCGCAAGCCGTTTTAAGGGTCTTTCTAGCGTTTCGGCGCAGACTCCAGCGTGTCGCTGGCCTTGGGTTGCAGGGCGATCTTCACCCGGTCGCGCACGGACTGGGGGGCCTCGATCAGTTCACGGATGGTCGCCTCAAGTACCTGTCCGGTCATGGGCCGCACTTCCGCATTCTGCTGCTTCGCCTCGGCGATGAATTCTGGATCCTCCAGGGTCTCCATGAATGCCTTGCGCAGGGCCGCCACCCGCTCCGCTGGCACGCCCGGCGTCGTCGCGACTGGCCGTCCCACGGTGATGGCCTTTGACATGAATTCCAGCAAAGGTTTGTCCTCAGCCTTCACGGGCTGGTCGAGCAAAAGCGGCGTGTCCGGCAATTCCGCCTCGCGCGCCATGCCGACCTGGATCAGCGGGATAATCAGCTTGTTGCTGAGATATTGGGGCTTGGAGGTCTGGTAGCCCGTATAGGTATTGGTGCCGCGCCCATCGACCTCGCCGCGCTCCATGGCCAGATCGACTTCCTGACCGCCCTGATAGCCCATGATGATCTTGAATTTTGTGCCCAGCACATTGTTGTAGAAGGCTGGCAGCTGCACCGACACCGAACCGGCGCCGGTGGAGCCGATCAATGTTTCGCTCACTTTCGCCTGTTCGAGGGTCTTGACCTTGGACGTGTGCCAGACCACGAGCAGCTGATTGGCGTTGACCAGATTTCCGACCCAGTTGAAGCTGCGCATGTCGACGCGCAGGCTCGGGTTGAGTTGCAGCGCCTGATCAATGGGCAACCCCTGGCTGACCATGGTCAGCACCGTGCCGTCCTTAGGGGCCATCTGGCCAACGTGATTGGCCGCGATGATGCCGCCACCACCGGGCATGTTGATCGGTGAAATCGTGGGACTGCCGGGAATATGGCGCCCCATATGGCGGGCGAGCAGACGGGAGTAAGAGTCGTAATCCCCGCCAGGTGGCGTGCGGATGATGAATTGCATCTGCTTGCCCTTGTAGAAGTCGGCGATGGGATCCGCCGCCAAGGGGGCTGCTGGCCAGGCGACAATCAGGCTCAGTAGCGCCAGAGAGTGCTTCTTCATGTCGTTTCCTCGCTTGTCCGTCTCGGCTGCGCAGCGTCTGGCGCGCCCAGCGTCGTTTGCGCTGATAATGGCGACAAGATGGGCGGGAGGCAAGGCGGCTGTCCGCGGCGGCTCATGTCCCTGACTTGTCGCTTCTGTAGTTTTCCCGCTTCCGGCATTGACGGGCGCGGTGGTCTTGGCTTTGATGCTCCCAACAAATGGGAGGAACAGATGTCCACTGGCGCAGCCGATAACTGGATCAATATCAAGACCTGGCCTGAACTTGTCCTGGACCGGCTGGAAGACGCAGGCGTCGCGCGCATCACGCTCAATCGTCCCGAAAAGCGCAATTGCTGGAACGAGGCCATGTGCGAGGCCTTCATGCAATCGCTGGAGATCGTGCGCGCCGACAAGGAGATCAAGGCCGTCATCACGCGCGGCGCAGGGCCGTGCTTCTCGTCCGGTCTCGACCTCAACTTCCTCAAGAGCGTGAGCGATGGTCCCTTGCTGGATTGGGATCGCCCTACGCCAACGATTCAGCTGGCCGAGGCCCTTCGCGGCTTCCCGCGCATCATGATCGCGCAGGTCCATGGCTATTGCCTTGGCGGCGCGTTGGGCATCATGAACTGTCACGATCTTGTGTTTGCGGCGGAGGATGCGCAGCTCGGCATGCCGGAAATCCTGCGCGGCAGCTTCGGACAGCTCGTGACCTCCACGCTCCTGCATGGCGGCGTGCCTATGAAGAAACTTTCCTTCATCGCGCTGGTGGGCCGCAACCTCTCGGGCGTCGAGGCTGACAAGCTTGGCATCGTCTCCATGACCATGCCCGCCGCTGACCTTGAAGCCGAGACCACCAAGATCGCCCGCGAAATCGGCTCGCGCCATCTGGCGCCGCTGGAGCATCACAAGATCACAGCACAGATGGGCCGCGATCTCACGCTTTCCCAGGCGATTCAGCTCGATCAACTGGTAGGCCAGCGCCTGCGCCGGGCCATGGATCCGCTGGGGGATGTGGGCGCCTATCTGAAAAGCCAGAAGGGCGGCCCCAACCTCGACTTCAAACGCGACGACGTCTGATGCGCGTATTGCCTGTCACGGAGGCTGCGGGATGTTGTCAAAACTGAAGATGAAGGGCGAGGCGGTCATCATCACTGGCGGCGGCGCCGGCATTGGCAAGGCCGCCGCAGCAGCCCTGTGCGAAATGGGCGCGACCTCCGTCATCGTTGGGCGCACGGAAGCGACCTTGCAGGCCACCCAGGCGGAATTCCGCGCCCAGGGTTGGGCCTGCGAGATCTTTGTCGCCGATGTCTCGCGCGAGGAGGATGTTGGGCGTCTGTCTCAATGGGCTGGCGGCGCCTTCGGACAAGTGAAGGCCATCGTGAACAATGCCGGGAACAATTTCTCGGCGCCGATTCACGAATTGCCGACAGAGCGGTGGCGCGACCTCATGGCGACCAATCTGGACAGCGTCTATTACATGTGCCGGGATTTCATCCCGCTGCTGCTGAAGGCGAAGAAGCCATCCATCGTCAATGTCGCCTCGACCTTTGGCGTCATCGGCAATGCGAAGATGCCGGTCTATTGCGCCACCAAGGGCGGCGTCGTGAACCTCACGCGCCAGCTCGCCATCGACTATGGATCGCAGGGCCTGCGGGTGAATTCGGTCTGTCCGGGGTCCACTCTGTCGCCCCGGTACAAGGGCTATATCGACAAGGGACTCGTCAAGATGGAGGCGGTCAACGCGCGGATCATGCTGGGCCGCGCGGCCGAATGCGATGAAATCGGCGATGTCATCGCCTTCCTTGTCTCGGACGCCGCGTCCTTCGTCACCGGCGCGACGATGCTGGTGGATGGCGGCCAGACTATCCATTGACGCTCAGGGGATCATCACCGCGCCGCCATTGATGGCGATGCCCTGGCCGGTCATATAGGCCGCGTCAGCGCTCACCAGATAGGCGGCGAGGCCCGCCACGTCTTCCGGGTAGCCGATACGGCCCATGGGATTGCGGGTGCGCGCCTGCTCGTGCATCTGCGCCTCGGTCGTCGCGACCAATGGCATGGCGGTCAAGGATTGCCCGGGGATGATGGCGTTGACCCGGACGCCATGTCGTGCCCATTCCAGCGCCAGCGACTTGGTCAGCGACAGGATCGCCGCCTTGGTGCAGGCGTAATTCGCGCCCTTCGCCGCGCCCTCGATGGCGCGGCCTGACGCCAGATTGATGACCACGCCGCGCCCTCGTTCGATCATCAATGGGCCGAAGGTCTTGGCGATGAGGAAGGGCGCGGTCAGGTTGACCTTCAGCGTCCATTCCCAATGGTCGAGCGAAAGCGCGATCACCTCGCCGCGCGGAAAAACGCTGGCGTTGTTGATGATGCAATAGGGCGCGCCGAAGGTGTCGAGCGTCATCTGCGCGCAGGCGGCGATGGATCGGGGATCGGCGAGGTCCACGGGAAAGAAGCTGGCCTCGCCGCCACTGTCCTTCACCAGACGCACGGTCTGCGCGCCTTGCGCCTCGTCGATGTCCCACACCGCTATCCGCGCGCCCATCTTTGCCAGGCGAAGTGAAAAGGCCCGTCCGAATCCGCCGCCCCCGCCCGTGACGATCACGACATCGCCGGGCCTCAGGCCGTCGCGTACTATGTCATCTTTGTTCATGTGCGTTCCTCCCGCGATTGCGTTTCCCCCGTGTTTCCGGGCTGGTTCTGGCGCCAGATCGCAAGACTATCCATGATGGCCATGCGGGGCAATGTTTTCACGCTCGTCTCGGGTGGCATTTCCAATTGACTGCAAAGTCAAAAAATGAATGATCCGATGCATCTGAAAAAAAGCGACCGTCCATAAAGGGGCTGGCTGATGGGTGAGGAATTGGTTGAGTTTGAAGTCGACGGGTCGAAACTATCAGCCACTGTCCAGGGTCACGGACGCGACATCCTCTATCTTTCCGCTGGCCTATGGTTCGCAGACGATAGCGCCTTTGCGCAACGGTTGGCGCAATATGGCCGCGTCATCGCTCCCACGGCTCCAGGTTTTGGTCCAGGCGCCGTGAACCGCCGCTGGAATCAGGTGGACGATCTCGCCTATCTCTATCTCGACCTCATCGACCGCATGAAGCTGTCGAATGTGATTCTGGTTGGCGCCTCCTTTGGCGGATGGATCGCCGCGCAGATGGCGATCAAGTCATGCGCCGCTGTTTCGTCCATCAGCCTGATCGACCCGCTGGGGGTGAAAGTAAGCGACCGTTTCACGCGCGACATTGCGGATCTCTTCGGCCTGCCTGATCCCGAATTGCGCGCCCGCGCCTATGTGGACCCTTCCATCTTCGAAGCTGATCTCAAGAAGATCTCCGATGAAGAACTCGGGCGCCGCATGCGCTCGCGCGAGGCGCTGGCGCGTTATGGCTGGGCGCCCTTCATGCACGACCCCAAGTTGCTCTCGCGCTTGCGCCGCATTTGCGCGCCGACCCAGTTCATCTGGGGCGCCCAGGACCAGATCGTGTCGCCAGACTATGGGCGGGCCTATGCCAGCCATGTTCCCGGCGCCATCTTCACGCAGATCGAAAAGGCGGCCCATGCGCCCCAGGTCGAGCAGCCGCAAGCTGTGCTTGACGCCATTCTGTCTTTCGCTGACGCTAATCCTGGAACAAGGTGATCACGAAATGCGCATCTTTCATTTTTCTGAAGAACCTTATCCTGACGCCTGGGGCGCCGAGCGCCCGTCCTTGCGCATCACCCTGCCGAATGAACTTTGCGATCCCGATGTGGCGCACAAGCTTTATCATCGCTATATCGACGAATGGATGCTCGCCGACGAATTGGGCTTCGACATCATGCTCAATGAGCATCACTCGACAGCGACCTGTCTGACCTCTTCGGCGGCGCTGATCCTGTCGATCCTCGCGCGTGTGACCAAGCGGGCGCGGCTGTTGGTGCTGGGCGTGCCGGTGGGAAACCGTCCCGATCCCATCCGCGTCGCCGAGGAAATGTCGATGATCGATGTGATCTCGAAAGGTCGGCTCGAGTTTGGCATGATCAAGGGCGTGCCTTATGACATCGAGCCGGCGAATTCCAACGCGGTGACGCTCATGCCGCGCTTCTGGGAGGCGCATGACCTCATCATCAAGGCCATGACCACCACGACGGGTCCGTTCAACTTCGAGGGCGACTTTTTCCATTACCGCAATGTGAACATCTGGCCTCGGCCCTACCAGCAGCCAAGGCCAGACATCTGGGTGTCGACCGCCACGGCCGCCAACGCAGTTGAAATAGGCCAGCGGGGCCATGTGATGGCCAGCTTCATGGGCGGCGTCGCCGAGACCGTGAAGCTTCATAAAGCTTATGCTGAGGGCTATCAGGCGGCCGGGCATGGGGCGCAGGTGCCGGTGGACCGATTCGCCTATCTGGCCATGAGCGGAGTGGCTCAGGACGAGGCCGAAGGGCGACGCCGCTGCGACCTGATCGCGGACTATCTGCGCACCAACGCGCAGGTCGCCGATCCCTTCAACAAGCCGCCCGGTTATTTTAGCGTGGAGGCCGCCATGCGTTCCGCGCGCTCGCCCAACCCGCGCGCCTTCCGCACCCTGATGACGCCGAAAGGCAGGCCCGTTGAGCTCTCCACAGCTTCCCTTGATGATTTCATCGAATGTGGAATCGCTTTTGCTGGCACGCCGGATCAGGTCTTCAATCAGATCTGCGCCTTCACTGATGGGATTGGTGGGCTCGGCAATCTTTTGCTGATGGCGCAGGGCGGGCATCTGGGCGCAGAAGATACCGCCGACAGCATGCGGCTCTTCGCCAGCGACGTCATGCCCCGCTTGCGCAACCGTCAGGCGCAGGCCCGGTTCTTCGACGCAGCTTAGGTCCGAGGGGGCCGCAAAGCGGCCGGCTGCCTTGAGCGCGTTGAAATGTCGTGTGTATTGTTGCGGAGTTCTGACCTTACCGCAGCCTTCCCGTGGTAGAATTCGACTCATCGATCGGGCGGGATGGCGCGTAGCTTCCCGTCGTCCGATGCGTCGGTCAGGCTTTCGTCAGGGTTGGG
>Ga0209829_10001911_pt1 | contig 16347 bp, 15 predicted proteins | sample C_140205_EF_Meta_FD_187311 | JGI IMG/M metagenome (GOLD analysis project Ga0209829, IMG submission 187311) | Freshwater microbial communities from Lake Croche, Canada to study carbon cycling - C_140205_EF_MetaG (SPAdes) (version 2) | ecosystem: Environmental > Aquatic > Freshwater > Lake...
GGCGCACTGATGGTGGGGGTGGCAGCCGCAAAGGCCTACGCCGCTGCCTGGGGTGTGCCGTTCTACGCCGTCAACCATCTCGGCGGACACCTTGCCGCCGACGTCTACGACCACGGTCCGCTGCCGGAGAGTGTCGGCCTGCTGGTCTCCGGCGGACACACCCATCTGCTGGCGATCCGCTCACTGGCTGAGCCGATCATCGAACTCGGCACCACTCTCGACGATGCCGCGGGGGAGGCCTATGACAAAGTCGCGCGACTGCTTGGGCTGGGCTATCCGGGCGGCAGGGCACTCGATGATCTGGCCCGCGACGGGGACCGCAACGCCATTGCCTTCCCCCGTGGAATGACCGGCCCGCGAGATGCTCCGTACGCTTTCAGTTTCTCCGGACTCAAGACCGCGGTGGCCCGCTACGTCGAAGCCCACCCCGACGCACACCACGCGGATGTCGCCGCGTCCTTCCAAGAGGCGGTCGCCGACGTGCTGACCGCTAAGGCCGTGCGCGCGGCCACCGAGACCGGTGTGTCGACCCTGCTGATCGCCGGTGGTGTCGCGGCCAACTCGCGCCTGCGCGAATTAGCTGAAGAGCGTTGTGCCGCAGCGGGTTTGGCGTTGCGAATACCGCGGTCCCGGCTGTGCACCGATAATGGTGCGATGATCGCTTCCTTCGCCGCGCATCTACTCGCTGCCGGTGCTGCACCGTCACCGCTGGATGTCGCCACCGACCCGGGCCTTTCGGTTATCTCCGGGCAGGTGAGATGAGTATCGAGGACCGGTCGGCGATCACCGATCTGATCTACCGTTACGCCGAAATGATCGATTCCGGCGATTTCGATGGCCTCGGGGAACTGCTGGGCCGTGCAGCCTTCGGTGGGCCCAAGACGCCGACAGTGTCCGGTTCCAAGAACATCGCCGGGTTGTTCGGGATGACGACAAAGCGCTTCCGTGACACAGGTACGCCCAAGACTCGACACCTGGTGCTCAACCTGATCGTCGAGGTAGCCGGGGACGCCGCCACCGCCCGGTCGACCTTCTGCGTCGTGCAGGCTACCGACGCGGTCGCCCTCCAACCCATCGTCGCCGGACGCTACTACGACAAATTTGCCCGTGACGCGGGTGGCTGGCACTTCACCGAGCGGATCGCCGACGTGGAGATGGTCGGCGACGTCTCCGACCACCTGCTGATCGACCCTCGTCAGTTCGACGCGCCGCGGTAAAGGCGCTGGCTTTCGGCCCACGGCGAATCGCAGAGGACCCCCCTTGAGTGCTAGCACTCTCCGGTATAGAGTGCTAGGTGGCAGGCGGACCACCCAGCGTCGGCACCCGCGATGACGGCGCGAGGGCACGGACGAATGCCGAACACCTGGTTAAACCGATTCGGTCCGGGGAACAGCCCCGGGCCACAGCCATAACAGTGGAGGGCTCCATCGTGGCGAGCGTGAACATCAAGCCACTCGAGGACAAGATCCTCGTTCAGGCCAACGAGGCCGAGACGACCACCGCGTCGGGTCTGGTCATCCCGGACACCGCCAAGGAGAAGCCGCAGGAAGGCACCGTCGTGGCCGTCGGCCCCGGCCGGTGGGATGAGGACGGCGAGAAGCGGATCCCGTTGGACGTCGCTGAGGGTGACACCGTCATCTACAGCAAGTACGGCGGCACCGAGATCAAGTACAACGGCGAGGAATATCTGATCCTGTCGGCACGCGACGTGCTGGCAGTCGTCAACAAGTAGTAACCGTGAACCGCCCCGGAAACCCCGCGTCCACCGCGATGGTTTCCGGGGCGGAACGCGCTTAAGCGAAAGTCGGGAACGCAGCACATGAGTAAATTGATCGAATTCAACGAGACCGCGCGTCGTGCGATGGAAGCCGGTGTCGATAAACTGGCTGACGCAGTGCGCGTCACCCTCGGCCCGCGTGGCCGGCATGTGGTGCTGGCCAAAGCTTTCGGCGGCCCGACCGTCACCAATGACGGCGTGACCATCGCCCGCGAGATCGAACTGGAAGACCCGTTCGAGAACCTTGGAGCGCAACTGGTCAAGTCGGTGGCCACCAAGACCAACGATGTCGCCGGCGACGGCACCACCACGGCCACCGTGCTGGCGCAGGCCATGATTCACAATGGCCTGCGCAACGTTGCCGCCGGCGCCAACCCGATCGCGCTCGGACTCGGTATCAGCCGCGCCGCCGATGTAGTGTCCGAGGCCCTGTTGGCGGCGGCCACGCCGGTGGCCGGAAAGACCGGTATCGCCCAGGTCGCGACGGTGTCCTCACGGGACGCCGAGGTTGGCGAGATGGTCGGCGAGGCCATGACCCAGGTCGGCGGCGATGGTGTGGTCAGCGTCGAGGAGTCCTCGACGATGAACACCGAACTCGAGGTCACTGAGGGCGTCGGCTTCGACAAGGGGTTCATCTCGGCCTACTTCATCACCGACTTCGATTCCCAGGAAGCCGTGCTCGAGGACGCTCTGGTGCTACTGCACCGCGACAAGATCGGGTCATTGCCCGATGTGCTGCCTCTGCTGGAGAAGGTGGCTCAGTCAGGTAAGCCGTTGCTGATCATCGCTGAGGATGTCGAGGGTGAGGCGCTGTCCACCCTGGTGGTGAACGCCATCCGTAAGACGCTGAAGGCCGTTGCGGTCAAGGCGCCGTTCTTCGGGGATCGCCGCAAGGCTTTCCTCGATGATCTAGCTGTGGTGACCGGTGGACAGGTGGTCAACCCGGACGTCGGCCTGCTGCTGCGCGACGTCGGCCTGGAGGTACTGGGCTCGGCGCGTCGCGTCGTGGTTACCAAGGACAGCACGGTGATCGTCGACGGCGGCGGCACCCATGAGGCCATCGCGGACCGGGTCAAGCAATTGCGCTCCGAGATCGACAGCACCGAATCCGATTGGGACCGCGAGAAACTCGAGGAGCGCCTGGCCAAGTTGTCCGGCGGTGTCGCGGTCATCAAGGTCGGTGCAGCCACCGAGACCGCGCTCAAGGAGCGCAAGCACCGCGTCGAGGATGCGGTGGCGGCAGCCAAGGCGGCCGTCGAGGAGGGCATCGTGACCGGCGGCGGCAGTGCGCTGGTGCAGTCCCGCTCGGCTCTCAAGGAACTGCGTGAGTCGGTCACGGGGGACGAGGCATTGGGTGTGGAGGTCTTCTCCGCATCGCTGTCTGCGCCGCTGTACTGGATTGCCACCAACGCCGGCATGGACGGCTCAGTGGTGGTGAACAAGGTCAGCGAGTTGCCGCTCGGACACGGTTTCAACGCCGCCACGTTGACCTACGGCGATCTGATCGCCGACGGTGTCATCGATCCGGTGAAGGTTACCCGTTCGGCGGTGCTCAACGCGGCGTCGGTGGCGCGGATGATCCTGACCACCGAGACCGCGATTGTCGAGAAGCCGGCCGATCACGATGATCACGGCCATCACGGGCACAGCCACTAAGCATTGACCGACAGGAAGGGCCACACCCACGGGGTGGCCCTTCCTGTATCTGGCACCTCAGTCAGATCGGGACATCGGATCGCCTACGGTCGCTCACGTGATGACAGACGACCAAGCCAATCGCGCGCTACGCCCGGCGGTCATTCTGTGGGCTTTTGCCGGCCTCGTCGGCATACCTGTAGCGGTCTATTGCGATCTGCTGGGTGGTTGGCGTTGGCCGCCGTACAACGCCATCTACGACCAAATGATCGTCAGCGTTTATTTCGCGGTAGGTGTGTGTTCAGCGCGCTCCATCAAAAACCCCATCCGGCACGGCAGCTTCCTTTGGTTTGTCGCGATCTCAAGCTTCACACACGGTCTCGTCATGCTGTTTCACGCTCTGCATGATCAGATGCATCTCAATCACTTAGTCGGCGATGTTTGGATCTTGGCCGGCGGTGTTTCCTTAGCCTGGCCGTTATGGCGGTCAAGGCGAGCCGATAATGCAAGTTGACAACTTTTCGGGGACATCCATGAGCTCGTCACGGCCACGGGCGCGGCCACTCGCACTGAGCGCTCACCGAGCGTTCTAAACTGTCCGCTGTGAAGAGGGTATTCGCCGACGGCCGCGGCCGCTGGTTTGCCGTTGCGGCATCGGTCGCTGTCTCGGCCGCCATGTTCGGCGCCCAGAGCAAGCCAGCACCATCGGGTACTGCGGCGTCCACACCGAGTCCGACCAGCACTTCCGCGCCCGCCGCCGCGCCGCCGGTGGCAAGTTCCAGGGAAGCGGAACTCCTGGTCGCCAGCGCCCCCGTTCCCGCCGCGGATTTCCAGTTCGAGTTAGCGCCCGGGCGTGCACCTGAGCAGGGGCTTCAGGTCCACACTATCTGGGCCGCCCGCGCCATCAGCATGATGTTCCTGGAGATCAAGACCATCGGCGGGTTTAGGCAGGATGCGTTGAAGTGGCATCCCAACGGGTTGGCGATCGATGTGATGATCCCGAACTATCACAGCGCTGAGGGCATCGAACTCGGCAACCAGATCGCCGGGTACGCCCTCGCGAACGCGAAGCGGTGGGGAGTGCTGCACGTGATTTGGCGGCAAGGCTTTTATCCGGGCATCGGCGCGCCGAGTTGGACCGCGGACTACGGAAACGAAACCGCCAACCATTTCGACCACGTTCACATCGCCACCGATGGTGGCGGTTACCCGACCGGGCGCGAAAAGTATTACCCCGGTTCAATGCTTACGGTGCCGTAAAGCTCAGTAGGCTCGCTCGAATGTCGGCTGCCCCCGTCCCCAAGCGCCGGTCGGATGCCATTCGGGCTCATGATCCGGAAGCCCTCGCGATCGCCGAATCGCTACCCATCACCGGCAAGCGCCTTCGCGCCATTGTCCGAGACCTCAGTGAGATCGGTTCGTGCGATCTGGGCTATCGCGTCACCGGCACACCGGAGGATAAAGCCACCGCCGAGTACGTCGCGTCGAATCTGAAGCGCGCCGGCCTGGATGGCTGCGGTACCGAACGGGTCCGGGTCGACGGGTGGCGACTCAAGGGTGCGAGTGTCGCCGTCGCCGGCGGCAAGACCTACCAGGCGACGAGCTTCGGTGGTGTGCCGGGTACCGGTCCCAAAGGCATCACCGCACGTTTCGTCGATGTCGGTCGCGGCGATCGCACGGCACTGGAGGGTCTGGATCTTGCCGGCGCGGTCGTGCTGTGTGACTGGGATCGCGCGGCGTATCCGCCACGGCTGGCAGGTCTTGAACTCGGGCGGCGCGGGGTTCGCGCGATCGTCATCAACTGTTCGCCGGGCGGACCCTACTACCAGGCCCCGAACGCACTCGGCGCATTCGACAGTGGCTGGCATGAGGGCGCTCCGCCATTCGTTCTGATCCGCAAGGAACATGCGGCCGACATCAGGAAGCGACTCGCGAAGGGGGATGCGAGTGCCACGGTCACCCTCGACGCGAAGCTTGAACGCGATGCCGTCGGCTACAACTCGATCGGCTATCTCGGTGACGGCGATCCGCGTAAGCCGATCGTCATCGGCGCCCACCACGACGGTTGGAATCATGGCGCCTGGGATAACGCGACCGGTGTGGCGTCACTGATCGTGATGGCCGAGGCACTTCAGCAGGCGGGTATCAACCCCCGCCACCGGATGGCGTTCAGTTCTCGTACCGGCGAGGAGTACGGGATGGTGGGCTCCGATTGCGACTGGTGCGTCGGCGCCTGGGAGCAGGTCGCCCACACCCACCCGGACTGGGGTGCCAACGCCGCTTTTCACCTGTGCCTCGAGGCCAGCGGTCACCCCACCATGCGGATGATCATGCTGACCCCGCCCGAACTGGCCCGGTGGGCGCGCGGGGCCTGCCGGACCGGAGAAGCCAAGGGATGGCTCGACACCGGTTGGTATAGCGAAAGTCCTTCCACCGGAACCGAACAGTGGCCGTTCCTCATTCGCGGGGTCCCCGGCGTCACCGCATTCAACTGGGATCGGTGGTTTGAGAAGGCGCTCTATCACACCCAGTTCGACACCCTGGACGCGCTGGACTTCAACAAATTGGAAAAGCAGGTGCGGTTCTTCTCCTACCTGCTACTCATGGCCGACCGGGATCCGGACGGGATTCTCAACCACGCCGATCGGGCGCGCCATCTCAAAGCCGCCGTGAAGGACTGCGGTGTCCCGACGGCGGGTATCGACCGCGTTGCAGACAAGCACGGTAAGCGCAAGGGCCGCGCGGCCTTCACCAAGGTCGGCACCGAATTGTCGGCCGTCGACAGCTCAATTGCGACCTGCTACCCACACACCCAGGTCGCCAAGGATCTCAAGGAACTCAATGCAGCCCGCACCGCTCTGACGGCGAAGGACGATCGGCGCGCAGCACGACACCTGCTGAGAGTCGGCGATAACAGGGTTGCAGCTCTTCTGAGTCGCGATGCCCACGCGACACACCTTGACCGCAGGGCCCAGAATGCCAAAAGCGAGCACTGGGTCGGTGCCAGTCACCTTCCGATCGGGCCGAACCTGTGGGACGAGATCGCATCGTTGCAAGGCATCCCGGAAGCTCGGGCGAATGGCCCATGGATCCAGCGCTCAATCGAGCGGCACATCACCCGTACCCGCAAGGATTTACAACGAGTCATCACCGCAATGCAACGCGCACTTGATTGAGTGCACTAGGGAGTATGAGATGAAGTTTCGTCAGACGTTCGGATTGTTACTCATTCCCGTAGTCGTTGCCGGTGCAGCCGGCTGCGGTCGATCGTCGGACTCGACCGGCAGCGTGGCGGCCTCGTCGTCGGCAATGCAGGGCCCGTCTGGCGACCCGACCAAGGATCAGACGCTGGGCAGCCCGCACCGGGGCGGCACGATGAAGGTCATCTGGCAGGGCTTTGGATCGTCGATCGACCCGGGTATCGACTATGACGGCAACTGGTCGCTGCTGCGGATGACCAACGACGGCCTACTGACCTGGAAGCGCGTCCCCGGCGCGGATGGCAACACCCTGGTACCCGACCTCGCCACCGCGATTCCGAAGCCAAGCGAGGACGGACTCAGCTACGAGTTCACGCTGCGCAAGGGTGTGAAGTACTCGACCGGCCAGGAGGTCAAGCCGAGTGACTTCAAGGCGACGATCGAGCGTCAATACAAGCTGCCCGGTCCGGTCTCGAGCTTCTACTCGGCGATCAAGGGCGGCGCGGAGTGCGAAGCAACTCCGGAAGCCGGCAAGGTATGCAATCTGAGCGATGGAATCCTCGCCGATGACGCAGCCATGACCGTGACCTTCAAACTCGCCAAGAAGGATCCGGACTTCCTCCAGAAGCTCGCACTTCCGTTCGCCTATGTCCTTCCGGCCGACACGCCGGCCGAGGAAGCCGGTGTGAAGCCGTTGCCTGCGACCGGTCCGTACATGATTGAGAGCTACACGCCCAGCGAGAGCATGGTGATGGTCCGCAATCCGGAGTTTGTGCAGTGGTCGGGCGAGGCGCAGCCGAACGGCTACCCGGACCGGATCGAGTTCAACCTCGCGATCAACCCGAACGAGGGCACCACGCAGGTCGCCAACGGGGACGCGGACTATATCGCTGACCAACCCCCGGCCGACCGGCTGGAGGAGATCAGCACTAAGTACCAGGATCGGATCTTCATCGACCCGAGGCCGCAGGTGTATCACATGGTTCTCAACACTCAGGTCGCGCCGTTCGACAACCTTAAGGTCCGCCAGGCGCTCAATTACGCGGCAGATCGCAAGGCGCTGCAGCAGATCTGGGGTGGCCCGAAGCTCGCGGAGATCACCTGTCAGGTGCTGCCGCCGAACTTTCCGTCGTATGAGCCGTACTGCCCGTGGACGAAGGACCCCGGGACGACGTGGAGCGCACCGGACATGGAGAAGGCCCGCCAACTCGTCGAGGAGTCGGGAACCAAGGGGCAAAAGGTGGTCATCATCACCACGAACGAGGATGGCTACACCGCGATCAGTAACTACTTCGTTTCGCTGCTGAAGGAACTTGGATACGACGCAAGCTCGAAGTCGATGAATTCCAGCGTCCAGTACACCTATGTTCAGGACTCGGCGAATAAGGCACAGATCAGTCCGAGCTACTGGTATCCGGATTACACCGCGCCCGCGGACTTCCTGGATGTGGTCGTGGGATGCGGCGGATACCGGGCTAACAGCACGGCTAATCCGAACCTCTCCATGTTCTGCGATCCGGCGATAGACAAGAAGACCAAGGAGGCCGAGGCGTTGCAACTCACCGATCCCGATGCGGCGGCCAAGGCGTGGACCGAGATCGACAAGCTCGTTACCGATGCTGCGCCGTGGGTACCGATGTTCGTCGGCAGCAAGCTCGACTTCGTCTCGGCTCGGGTGGGCAACTACAAGTACAACCCGTCGGTCGTGGGTGGATTCATGATCGAGCAAGCCTGGGTGCAGTAACGGCAAACATGACCTGCACGTGACCATGACCACGCAGGCCGCCGCCCGTCCGGGCCGGGGGACCTGGGCGATCGCGATCTCTCGACTGCGCCGAAACCGTGCCGCGATGCTCGCGGCTGTGGCCCTGGTTCTGATAGCTGCGGGCACCCTGCTCGCTCCGGTCTACGCCAGTCATGTCGCACACACTGATCCCTTTGCCTCAAACCTGTCGGGGACGGTGCAGTTCAACGGAAAACAGGTCCCGGTCATCCAGCCGAACGACAGTGGCCTCGGTTCGATTCCGATCGGGCCGACTCTGCGATCGCAATACTTCCTCGGCGCCGATACCCAGGGTCGCGACGTGGCTGCGCGGCTGCTCTACGGCGGCCGCGCATCGCTGCTCGTCGGTATTGGTGCGGCGTTGCTCGCGTGCCTCGTCGCAACGTTGGTGGGGCTTTTCGCCGGCTTCATCGGGGGAGCGACCGACGCTGTCGTCTCGCGGACGCTCGATGTCATCTGGGCTTTCCCGATCTACCTTCTCGCCATCGCGCTCTCGACAGTGTTACTCACCCAGGGCATCTCGCTCGGGCCGATCACGGTCGATCCGCAGAGCCTGTGGTTGCCGATTCTCATCATCGGGGTGATCTATGTCCCCTACGTGGCACGTCCGGTGCGAGGCGAGGTGATCGCGGTCCGACGCCGAGACTATGTCGAGGCGGCAATCGCCCAGGGTGCCCGGCGCAGGCGTCTGCTCTTCCGCGAGGTGCTGCCTAATGTCATCCCGAGCGTGATCGTCATATTCCCTCTCATGGTCGCGACGTGCATCCTGACTGAGTCGGCCCTGTCGTTCCTCTCGATCGGCGTTCAGCCCCCGCAGGCGAGTTGGGGCAGCCTTGTCAACGACGGTCAGACTCAGCTCTATACCCGGCCATGGGTCTCGATCGCTCCGGGAATCCTCATCACTGTCACCATCCTGGCGCTCAATGTTCTCGGCGACGGCGTCCGCGAGGCGGTCGACCCTCGCGCGAAGGTGCGCACCCGTCGGCTGCGGAAGTCGCGATGATCGCCTTCATCGTCCGCCGGTTCCTATCTATGACGGTCGTGCTGTTCTCCCTGAGTGTTCTGGTGTTCCTCATCTTCTTCGCCACACCCGGAGTCGATCCGGCACGCCGGATGGCGGGACGCAATGCGACGCCGGCGAATATCGCGGCCATTCGCGCTGAGTTCAGTCTCGATCGACCTCTACCCATTCAGTACGTGACAATGATGGACCACATCGTCGTCCAGCGTGACATCGAGTCGTACACAAATCGCGGCGTTCAGGTAATCCCTGAAATCGTCCGCGCCGCGCCGGTGACGCTCTCGCTGGTGCTCGGCGCTTCCGTCATCTGGGTCCTCGCCAGCATCGCGTTGGGCGTCGTGGCGGCCGCGTTGCGCGGTACTGTCTGGGATCCGCTGATCATGGCCATCGCGCTCGTCGGTGTGTCGCTGCCGGTGTTCTGGCTCGGGATGGTCGCGAACCTGCTCACCCAGCAACGGTGGAACGACACCTGGCTCTTCAGATGGGTTCCGCCCCTTGGCTATACGCGACTGACAGACAATCCACTGCTGTGGTTCCAGCACCTGGTGATCCCCTGGATCGTCCTCTCGATCCTGTTCGTCGGGTTCTACGCGCGTGTGCTTCGCTCAGACCTCATCGAGAAGGAGAACGAGGATTACATCCGCACCGCCCGCGCCAAGGGCATCTCCGAGAGTCGAGTGCTGCTGCGGCATCAACTCCGGGCTTCCCTCATCACTTTCGTGAGCCTGTTCGGGCTGGACTTCGGTGCGTTGGTGGCAGGCGGGGCGCTGCTCGTCGAAGTAGTGTTCGGACTGCCCGGGGTGGGTCGGCTGACGTACCTTTCGCTTGCCGGACTCGACCTTCCGGTCATCATGACCACGGTTCTCTACGGGGCGTTCGTCATCGTCATCGCCAGCGCCGCAGTCGATGTCCTCTATGCCTGGCTTGATCCGAGGACGCGGGCCTCGTGAGCGCAGCACTGCTGGAAGTCGTCGACCTGCGCGTGCGGTTTGAGACCGAGACCGGCCCGGTAACCGCAGTGGACGGCGTCTCCTTCACTGTCGAGGAACAGAGCATCGTCGGAATCGTCGGCGAGTCCGGATCCGGTAAGAGCGTGACGATGATGAGTGTCATGGGTCTGCTCATCGACCCGAATGCGCGTATCGAGGGCGAGGTGCGCTACCGGGGGCGCGATCTACTGGCGCTCAAACGTGACGAGTGGAGACAGATCCGCGGAGCGGAAATCGCGATGATCTTTCAGGACCCGATGACCTCGCTGCACCCGGTGCTGCGGGTGGGCGCTCAGATCGCCGAGCAACTCCGGGCGCACGAGCGTCTCTCCAAGGCGCAAGCCCGAGACCGGGTCGTTGAGTTGTTGCAGCAGGTCGGGATTCCCGATCCGGCGCAGCGGCTCAACTCCTACCCGCACGAGTTCTCCGGCGGACAGCGCCAACGCCTGATGATCGCAATGGCGCTGTCCTGCAAGCCCAAACTGCTGATCGCCGATGAGCCCACCACCGCGCTCGACGTCACCATCCAGGCACAGATCCTGGATCTGATCCGCGCCGTCGCGCGGGACTATGGCACCAGCGTCGTCCTGATCACCCATGATCTCGGCGTTGTCGCCCAGATCGCTGATCACGTTCAGGTGATGTACGACGGGAAGGTGGTCGAGTCCGGTCCGACGGCGGCGATCTTCGACGATCCTCGTCACCCGTACACCTGGGGACTGCTCGGTTCAATGCCCCGGGTCGACCGGCCCCGACTGGACCGGCTACCGACGATTCCCGGCGCACCACCGGATCCGCACGAGCACCGGACCGGCTGTGTGTTCGCTCCGCGCTGTGACCACAGGCTGGCCGAGTGCGCCACGACTCCGGCGCTCGTCGCTGATGACGCGGGACATCTCGACGCGTGCATCCTTCCCCGAGACGGGCGGGCAGCGCTGAGATGAACGTTCCATTGTTGCGCGCGACCGGCGTCTCCAAGCGCTATCCACTGCGAGGCGGCGGTCTACTGCGGCGTGCCCGGGGATGGATCCACGCGGTCGACGATGTCTCGCTCGATGTCCATGAGGGCGAGACGCTCGGACTCGTCGGAGAATCGGGGTGCGGTAAATCGACGCTCGGGCGGGTGCTGCTGCGTCTGCTGGACCCCGATTCGGGAACGATCTCCTTCGCCGGAACCGATATCACAGGTATCGGGGGCGAGGATCTGCGCCGGATGCGCCGGGAGATGCAGATCGTGTTTCAGGATCCCGCGGCATCGCTGAACCCCCGCCACCGTGCCGGCACGATCGTCGGGGCGCCGTTAGCCATTCATGGCGTCGGCACCGCAGCCCAGCGCCAGGAGCGAGCGCGGGAGCTTCTGGAGATCGTCGGGCTACGACGCGAATACGCCGACCGCTATCCGCATGAGTTCTCCGGTGGTCAGCGTCAACGTATCGGCATCGCCCGGGCGATAGCGCTCAATCCCCGCCTTGTGATCGCCGATGAACCGGTGTCAGCGCTCGACGTCTCGGTCCAGGCCCAGATTCTCAACCTGCTCGCCGACCTGCAACGGGATCTCGGTCTCACGTATGTCTTCATCGCACATGATCTCGCCGTCGTGAGGCAGGTGTCGGATCGGGTTGCGGTCATGTATCTCGGCCGGATCGTCGAGATCGGACCGGCGCTCGAGGTGTGTGACCGCCCCGCACATCACTACACCAACGCACTGTTGTCGGCGGTGCCCATTCCCGAGGTGTCCGGGATCCGCACGCGCGAAAGGATAATCCTCCGCGGTGATGTGCCTAGCCTTGCCACGCCACCGACCGGCTGTGCGTTTCACCCGCGATGTGCGGCGGCAACGGATCTGTGTGCCCGTGAGCGACCGGCACTGGTTCCGCGGGCCTCCGGCGCCGAGGGGCACGCGGTGGCCTGCCACCATCCGATCTGAGAGTCTCAGGCGCTCCGACGTCCGATTCCCCGCTTGAGCAGCAGTTCCCGCTCAGCCTCGCTCAAACCGCCCCAGATGCCGTAGGGCTCGCCCACCTTCAGCGCATGACTGCGGCACTGGGTGATCACCGGGCACTGGCGGCATAGCTGTTTTGCCTGCATCTCGCGCTGGGTCCGGGCGCGGCCGCGCTCACCATCGGGATGGAAGAACACCGATGAGTCGACACCCCGGCAGAGGCCCTGCATCTGCCAGTCCCAGATATCTGCGTTCGGACCAGGTAGCTGCTGCGGCTGTAACATCTGAAAGCCCCTCTCGCCGTGCGTATTCCGCACAATTGAGTCGTGGATCAATGTTGAGCTGGGTCGCCGTTGACCACGCGTGATCGCAACGTTATGAGGGCGAATGAAACGCCGTCAAGGGTCTTTGGATGTGCAAAATCGTGTATCTGCAGCGTGGAAATTTACATCGCGTTCATCTTTGGGGCCGTTTGCCTTCGATTAACGCAGGCGACCCCGACGTCGGGGTTACCGCTTTTCTGGATCCGGGCCATGTGTTGACATGGCCGTAACGCGGACAGCACAAACTCTTAACCACGATTGATAGCGTCGCCAACCGATGATCCCGACCACGTTGGCCTCCACGTTGGGCTCCGCCGCTTTCGGCCCTGATCCAGGCCGCTGGCCGTTGCCTGCGGCGTGTGGCCCGCAGGAACTTCTCCTGCGTGCCGTGGCGGCCGGCGGCCAGGGGCGCTACGCAAGCGCCCAGGCCGATCTCGACGAACTGCTCCGCCGCGACCCCCCGGGGCGGTGGGTGTCACTGGCTATGAGTACCCGGGCGTCATTTCACCGCCAACTCGGTTGGCACGAACTGGCCCGCGGCTGGGATGGACGAGCGTTGGCCCGGGCCGCCGACGACCCGGAGTCCGGCATCGACGCCCTCATCGGTCTGGCGGCCGATGCACTCGGACTCGGCCGACTCGCAGCCTCGGCTGCAGTACTCACCCGCGCCACCGCACTGCTGCACGGTGCCGGTGCCGGTGCGCAAGCCCCGCCCGACCGCTTACCGATCAGGCTCTCCTGGGTACGCGCTGAACTGGCGATGGCGGCCGGTTGCGGCGACGATGCCCTCGACCATGCCCGGAGCGGTGTCGAACTCGCCGAACAGGCGCTGCCGGCGTTGCGCCGCCATCGCGTGAAGAGTGACGTCGTGCTGGCGGCGGCGTTATGCAGCTCCGGCGACCTGGCGGGGTCGCGCGCGGTGGCCGACGCCGCCCTGACCGACACCCGGACCTATGGATTGGTGCCGCTTCGCTGGGCTTTGGCCTGCCTGCTGGCCGGAATCGGCAGTGCGACTCACGGCCCGGCCGAAATCGCCGATATCCGGGACCAAAGCGCCGCTTTCGTCACGCGCCACGGCGGTCAGCTGCGTAGCAGCTAACGGCCCATCCGCAGTTCCGGCCGATATTGTCAGTAACCAAGCCAGCCCGCCGGAACCCCCCGGTCCGTAACGTTGGAGATGCCGTCGCCGATGTCCATTCCAGGAGAGCGTCTCGACGCTGCTGTGGCGCAGGCCGTGGCAGGCGATCGGAATGCCCTCCGAGAAGTAGTGGAGATCATCCGCCCGATCGTGGTCCGGTACGTCCGGGCCCGAGTGGGGGCCGCAGAGCGCAGTGGGCTCTCGGCTGACGACGTTGCTCAGGAGGTTTGCTTGGCCGCCATCCAGGCGCTGCCGCGCTACCAGGATCAGGGACGCCCCTTCCTGGCCTTCGTCTACGGCATTGCGTCACACAAGGTCGCCGACGCCCACCGCGCAGCAGGCCGCAACCGCTCCGAGCCCACCGAGGTGCTCCCGGAAGGTCTCTCGCTGGATGCGGGTCCCGAGCAGATGGCCATCCAGTCCGATTCCTCCGCCCGGATGACCAAGCTGCTGTCGATACTTCCGGAGAAGCAACGAGAGATCCTGACCTTGAGGATTGTGGTGGGGATGTCCGCCGAGGAGACGGCTGAGGCCGTCGGCAGCACGCCCGGCGCCGTACGGGTCGCCCAGCATCGCGCCCTGGCGCGGCTGAAGGCAGAGATCGACGGATCGGGGTTCGACTATGTCTAGGTTCCCGGGCTCTGACCCCCGTGACGAGCCGTCGCTCGATGCGATCCGCAGCAGCGACGACTTCATCAATGCACTCGCCGCCGGCCAACCGGCGACACCCCGCGACACCGCGGACGCCGACCTGGCAGCACTTCTCGGTGGCTGGCGAGACGAGATGCGATTCCCGCCTGCGACCGGCTTGATCTCCGAATCCGACGCAATCGCCGCGTTGAATGCCGGGCTGGCGCAGAAGCCGACCAAGGTCAATCGCGACGTACGGGAGATCCGGTCGGCCTCGCCCACGCGCAGCAGGCGGGGACTGACCGTGATCGGTGCCGCGGCCGCTGCCGTGATGTGTATCGGTGGTTTCGGTGCCGTGGTGGCGGGCGCCGGCCCCGGCGATGCCCTCTACGGGCTGCGCACAATGCTTTTCGGCGCGCCGAAGCAGGTCCGCGACGACCAGGTGGCGCTTGCCGCGCGCACCGAACTGAACCAGGTCCAGGATCTGATCGCCCGCGGCGATTGGGAGCAAGCCCAGGACAAGTTGGTCGCGGTGAGTTCCCAGGTGGATACCATCGGGGACGGGCAGCAGAAACAGGAGTTGATGCAACAGTTCAACGACCTGTCGGCCAAGGTGGTGGAGCGCGATCCGGAGGCCACGGCCCCGCCGGGTATCACTTACACCGTGCCGCCGTCGGCCACTGATTTGGTGCCCGCGGTCGCACCGCCCACCAGCACGCCCAGTGCACCCGCGCCGACCGACTCCGCGACTACGACATCCGAGTCTGCCTCGTCGAGCACAAGTGTCACGTCGACCTCAGCTTCGCCGACGACGAGTCCTGCCCCGACCACGAGTGCCGCTGCGACTAGCGCCGATCCGACGACATCTGCCGCCGCGACAACGACCGCGGCCCCGACGAAGTCCACCACGACTGCCGCCGCGACGACGACCCCGGCCCCAACGACTGCTGCCGCGACGACGACCCCCCCGACGACGACGGCCACCCCGGTCACGACCACCCCGACGACGGCCGCCACGACGACGGCGGCCGCCCCGGCGCAGGCGACCGCCCCGGCCACGACGACAGCGGCTGCCCCGGCACAGGCAGTGACCACGACGGCGCAGGTACCCCAGACGACGGTTGCTCAGACGACGCCCGCCCAGACGACGCCCGCCCAGACCACGGTTGCCCAGACCACGGTTGCCCAGACCACTGCGGCCGCGACCACGGCGGCGGAGGCGACGAAGGCGCCGGCGCCGGTGACCACTACTACGGTCGTAATTCCGCTGCCGGTCCCGGCTGGTTAACGAAAGCCGTCGTAGTCCGATGTGGCTTCGTTGAGCGCGGCATCGGCGTAGCCGCGGCAGTAGTCCCACGTGACGTAGGCGTCCGGTTCCGGATCGTAGGCCGGTTCGTGGGGGCGAACGGTGCCGTCGATCAGGAGCTGAAGAAGGTTGGCGCGCAACATATCCCAGTCGTGGTAATGATCCTCATTGCATTCGTCGCAACACACCACCAAACCCCGGACACCCCTACGCGCCAGCAGGTTCTCATACACCGCGAGATCGGCCAGATCGGCCTCCACAGCGCAGCGTTCGTCAGAATCAAGCGGCAGTCCGGGCTCGATAGCGTCGAGTGCCGCCGATGGGTCGTACGGGTCATCGGCGAATGGGTCGGGCGGCAGGCCAGGTGGCAGGTTGTCGCGCACCTGCTCAGCCTACGCAGCGCCGGAGCTATCGCGCCAGACATCGCACCCGGACCGAACCGGTGTGCCGATAGGATGAGGCCTTCGCACGCTCATGGAGGCCGCATCGATGGAACGAACCGGCGGGGACGACCCGGACAAGATCGCCATGCTGGGGCTGACTTTCGACGACGTTCTGCTGCTGCCCGCCGCCTCGGATGTGGTGCCCGCGACCGCTGACACC
>Ga0209829_10001912_pt1 | contig 16345 bp, 7 predicted proteins | sample C_140205_EF_Meta_FD_187311 | JGI IMG/M metagenome (GOLD analysis project Ga0209829, IMG submission 187311) | Freshwater microbial communities from Lake Croche, Canada to study carbon cycling - C_140205_EF_MetaG (SPAdes) (version 2) | ecosystem: Environmental > Aquatic > Freshwater > Lake...
TGAGGTACTGCCGCAACTCGACGCGATGATCGCCGTCGACCTGTGGCTCAACGAGACAACCCGGCACGCTGACGTCATCCTGCCGGGGCCCTCGCCACTGGAGACGCCACACCATGACGACCTGATCCTGGCATTCGCGATCAACTCCATCGCCAACTACTCCGCTCCGGTTTTTTCGCCCGAGGATCCGGGCCGCCCCGAGGAGTGGGAGATCCTGATCCGGCTGACCGGATTGTGTGCGGGCACGCCTGCCGAGGAGGTCGACGTGGCGGCGATCGACGACGGGTTCTTCGACTACCTGTGTTTCACCCAGGGCCTCGATGGGGCACAGATCCGCAGCCACTACACACATGGGGGTCCGGAACGCATCCTGGACCTGACGCTGCGCACCGGCCCGTTCGGGGACTTCTACGGTCAGGTTCCCGATGGCCTGACCCTGGCCAAACTCAAGGAACAACCCAATGGCATCAACTTCGGCCCGATGATCCCGCAGGTGCCCGAGATCCTCAACACCGCTGACAAGAAGATCAGGCTGGCACCGCAGTATCTGCTCGATGATCTGCCGCGGCTGGCAGATCGGCTGCACCGCGAACCCGACGATCTGGTGCTGGTGAGCCGCAGGCATCTGCGGTCGAACAATTCGTGGTTCCACAATGTTTCGGCGCTGATGAAGGGCCGCGACCGTTGCACGCTACTGATGCATCCCGAGGATGCGGCCAAGCGCGGAGTGGTCTCCGGAGACATCGTCACCGTCGTGTCGTCGGCCGGCGAGATAGAGGTGCCGGTGGAGATCACCGATGCGATCAAACCGGGTGTGGTGTCGATGCCACACGGCTGGGGACACGGAGCGCCCGGCACCCGACTCTCGGTGGCCAATGCCTCTCCCGGCGTGAACACCAACATCCTGTCACCGCCGACCTTTCTCGACGAGCCCTCGGGCAACGGGGCGCTCAATGGCATCCCGGTCACCGTCGCTCTCGCCAGTGAGTAGCGTCAGAATCCTGGTTCCCAAACGATCCCGAGGAGCAGCTAGATGAACCATGCCAAGTTCGACCAGTCCGTCCGTGATGCCGGTGCGGCCATGGGCGAGGCCATCGGGATCTTCATGCTCCACCCTGAGACGTTCGGCGGAAGCATTGCCGCCGGTTACGAGAACCCGTTCGCGGGTTACGTCGCCGGGCGCGGCGGAGTATTGGGGGAGGCGACAGGGACGACGGTGAGCGCAGTGTTCGCCATCTTCGAGCCGAACTTCATCAACGCCTGCTGGGACGAAGGTATCGCGGTGCGCGGAGCTGCCGGTGCGGCGACGGTGTACTGGGACCAGTTGGCGGACTTCGGCCGCAGGTACCTTGCCGGGGCCGAGGGTCCGGCCCGAATTGCCGAGTTAGGCGAGAAAATCATCGCTGCAACATCCGGACTTGGCCTGCCCATGTTCGCCGGATGGCGCCGCATGCCATTGGCCGACAGCGATGCGGCGCGAGCATTGCAGGTGATGTTCGTGCTCCGTGAATTGCGGGGTGACGTGCATTTCCACGCGCTGGCGCTGTCGGACATCACACCCGTCGAAGCGCACATGCTGCACGGCGGGCACGACTACACGATGATGTTCGGCTGGCCCGAGCCGTTCGCTGACGGCGCGGACAAGATGGACCGATATGCCGAGGTGGAGGAGGCGACCAATCGCCGCATGGCGGGCATCTTCGGTGCCGCCCTAGATGGCGACGAGGCCGCCGAACTCGCGCGGCTCAGCGCCGGTGCTCTGCAGACCCTGAAGGCCAACGTCCCAGGGTGAGCCCTCGGACATTTAAGCTCTGCCCATGCCGTTAGCTGACGGCCAGATCTTCGCCGGATACACCATCGGACGAATTCTCGGCGCCGGTGGGATGGGCGAGGTCTACCTGGCCACGCACCCCCGGCTGCCGCGGCAGGACGCCCTCAAGGTGCTCGGCGTCGAGGTCAGTCATGACGAGGAGTACCGGCAGCGGTTCAACCAGGAAGCCGAGATGGTGGCGACGCTGCGCCATCCGAACATCGTCACCATCTATGACCGTGGCGACTTCGACGGCCAGTTGTGGATCGGGATGGAGTTCGTCGACGGCATTGACGCCTCCCGGCTGCTCACCGACACGTACCCCTCAGGCATTCCAGCGGCCGAAGTGGTGCGGATCATCACCCCGATCGCCGACGCTCTGGACTATGCGCACGGCCGCGGGCTGCTGCACCGCGATATCAAGCCGGCCAACATTCTGTTGGGCGTCCCGGAGTCTGCCGACGACCGAATCATGTTGGTGGACTTCGGGGTTGCCCGCTGGATCGGCCAGTCCAGTGATTTGACGGGCACCGACATGACGGTCGGAACAGTGAACTATGCCGCGCCCGAGCAACTCAGAGGCGAACAGATCGACGGCCACGCCGACCAGTACTCACTGGCCGCAACCGCCTACCACATGCTCACCGGCACAGCACCCTTCGCAAACAGCAATCCGTCCGTCGTCATCAGCAGTCACCTCAGTGCGAAGCCGCCGCCGATCGGTGCCGGGCACCCGGACCTCGACCGGCTGGGCCCTGTCTTCGCCACGGCGCTGGCTAAGGACCCGGCCGACCGCTTCGGTCGGTGCGGCGACTTCGCGGAGGCGATGCGCGACGCGCTGTCTCCGGTGGCCGGCGCGGCGGCCCGGCATCGCAAACCCGAGAGCCCACCGGGCCGCAAACGCTTGATCGCAGCCGCGGGGGGCGCGGTACTTCTCGCCGCCGGCGCCGGAGCGCTACTGCTCGGGAACTCCGACGCCGGCCGTGAATCGGTTCCCACCGCACCGCCGCCGCCGGCGGTATCGGCGCGGATGGATCTGCCAGTGGTTGTCATCGGTGCCGACTGTGCGGTGCTCGGCGCGGCGGCGGTCGACGAGGTGGGCTCCGCTGCCTACTGCGCACGCGTGGACTCCCAAAGCCAGGAGACCGTGTGGTCGGTGCAGCCGGAGCGCCTCCGCACAGCCGGATCCCCACCCGCGTCCCAGGCGCCGCCCACGCCGTAGAACGCGCGTAGGGTCAGATTTAGGGGGCGTGATGTCGTGACTGCTGTGGCTGGAATCCGGCCTGCCTCATCCGCTGTGTCGCAGTGGTGGGTCCTGACCGGCCGGCTGATCGTTCCGATGCTCCGCAACGGAGAGATCGTTGTCGCATTAGCGGCCTCGGCCGCGGTGACCGCGAGCTTCTACGCCACGCTGCACCAGTTATTGGCCGGTCCTGACCTGCAGCAGAGTAGCTATGGGCAATACCTGATGCCACTCATCGCGTTGCAGGCCATGTCTTTTGCGTCGGTCTCCACCGCATTCCGGGCATCGACCGACTCCGTGCAGGGGCTCAACCGGAGGTTCCGCGCGATGCCGATCGCGTTGCTCAGCCCGCTCGCGGCGCGGCTGTCAGCCGGGCTGTGCCGCAACGCCGCCGGCCTGGTGGTGGCGCTGGCGTGCGGGTACGTCATCGGCTTCCGGTTCTACCGCGGTCCGCTGGAGACCGTCGGCTTCTGCCTGCTGGCGCTGTCGGCCGGGGCGGCTCTGGCGTTTCTGGCTGATGCCGTCGGTACCTCGTCGCTCAATCCGGCTGCCGCTGCGCAGTGGCTGCTGCTGCCGCAGTTGATTTTTGGGCTGGCGTCGGTGGGATTGCAACCGGTTCAACGGTTCCCGGAGTGGATCCGACCGATTGTTCGCGACCAGCCCGTCTCGCAACTCATCTATGCGCTGCAGGCACTGGCCGGTGACAAGATTCCCATCCCGAATGCGCCGACCTGGTCGGTCACCGGCCCCGCCCTGGTCTGGGTGGTAGGCGGCATCGTCGCCCTGCTGCCACTCGCCGTCTACCTCTATCGGCGGATGGTGACCTGAGCTCAGAGTGCGCGATGTGACACCGGACGATCGACACTGAATCCTGGTCTTGCCGCACGATTCCGATCCGGTGAGTGCCCCAACGTCGATACCATCTGCTCACCTGGGCCGGGTCGCGGCCGAGGCGTTCCTCGAAGGGTTGGGACCTGGATGTCTTCGAACACGGCTGCCGAGATCGTCGCAAAACTCGGGGGTGCTGCCAATATCGAGAGTCTCTCGCATTGCGCCACCCGGTTGCGGTTCACCCTGCACGACGCCTCTGGTGTCCAGCAGTCCGATCTGGAATCGGTATCCGGCGTGATGGGCGCCGTGCCCCAGGCGGGCAACCGCTATCAGGTCGTGATCGGCGGCGGTGTGCAGACGGTCTACAACGAGATCAAGGCACTGCCCGGACTCGCCGGTGGCGCCGGTGGCGACGATGCCGCCGCGATCAAGGCCGCGGCCCGCGCCAAGGGTCCGCGGGGCAGGTTCGCCTGGATGGACTCGTTCTTCGAGTTCCTGTCCGACTCGTTCCGGCCGATCCTCGGCGCACTGCTCGGCGCCTCGCTGTTCATCACCTTCATGGCGCTGATGAGCACGCTGAAGGTGATCCCGAACTGGGCCGACCCGCGTACCGAGTTGTCCCCGTCCTGGCAGTTCGTCAACCTGTGCTGGCAGAGCGTGTTCGTCTTCCTGCCCCTGATGGTCGCGTACAACGCGGCGAAGAAATTGGGCGCCGACCCGTGGGTCGGGTTCGCCATTATGGCGGTGGTCATGCTGCCGGGCTTCGCCGCGCTCAAGGACGTCGCCCAACCCCAGAACGTCTTCGGCTCAACGGTGGATGTGGTGCAGATCTTCGGGCTGCCCCTGACGATCTTCAACTACAGTTCGCAGGTCTTCCCGCCGTTGCTGATGGCTGCCGTACTCGGACCGTTGTACAAGTTCTTGAAGCGGATCATCCCCGAGAACGTCCAGTTGATCTTCGTGCCGTTCCTATCGATGCTGATCATGATCCCGCTGACGGCGTTCCTGATCGGCCCGATCGGTGTCTACACCGGCGCCGGTCTGGCCAATCTGCTGAAGTCCATCAACGACTTCTCGCCGCTGATTTTCGCCATTCTCATCCCACTGGCGTACCCGTTCATGGTGCCGTTGGGTCTGCACTGGCCGATCAACGCCATCATGCTGCTCAATATTCAGACCCTGGGCTATGACTACATCCAGGGCCCGATGGGCGCATGGAACTTTTCCTGCTTCGGTGCCACCGCCGGCGTGCTCTACCTGGCCTGGCGGGAGCGCGATAAGCAGATGCGCCAGACCGCGATCGGCGGCTTGGCCGCCGGTCTACTCGGAGGTATCTCAGAGCCGTCGCTGTACGGAATCCATTTGCGGTTCAAGCGAATCTATCCGCGGATGCTGGTCGGCTGCCTTGTCGGCGGCGTCATCATCGGCCTCGGCGGCGGTGTCAAGACGAGTGCCTTCGTCTTCACCTCGCTACTGACGATCCCCGCGTTCAGCAACATGGGCCTGTATGCGGCCGCGGTGCTCGCGGCGTTCTTCACCTCGATGATCCTGGTGATCTTCTCCGGCTACCGGTCCCCGGAGGACGCTGCCGAACTGGAGGCCGCCGAGGTTCCGGTCGCCGACCTTGAAGGCCGTCTGGCCGGTGCCAGTGCCGCGACGCTGATCGCCGCGTCTGCAACCGAAGCCGCCGGGGAGGCGGGCTTTGCCACCGATATCCAGTCTCCACTGGACGGGACGGTCGTCGCACTGAGCGATGTGCCCGATCCGGTCTTCAGCAGGGGGACTCTGGGACCGGGCATCGCGGTAATCCCTTCCGGTAACACCGCATACGCGCCCGGATCGGGTGTCGTCGTGGCGGCCCAGCCGACCGGACACGCGTTCGGACTACTGCTCGACAGTGGTGTGGAGGTCCTCATTCACATCGGTATCGACACGGTGAAACTCAAGGGTGCCGGCTTCGACGTACATGTCGCCAAGGGCCAGCGGGTCACTGCCGGAACACCGCTGGTGACCTTCGACCGCAAGGTCATCGAGGATGCCGGATATCCGTTGATCACGCCGATCATCATTCTCAATGCGAAGAAGTTCGGTTCGGTGGAGCCCGTCGACTCCGGTGAAACAACTGTCGGCGCAACAATTCTCACGGTGTTGCCTGCACCAGTGCCCGCCGAGGTCGGCTTGTAGCCATCATCCGTGGCGACCGTGGCGCAGTTATGAATGGAGTAGATGGTGTTCGAGTACAAGGTGCTGACTGAGCGGGACTCGAGGTTCGCGGGGTCCTTCGATGAAGTCGGCTTGGAGGCCGCGCTCAACAGCTATGCCGCAGAGGGTTGGCGAGTCACCACCGGCTTCCTGGTGAGCAGCCTCTGGAAGAGCACAAAAAGCGAGATACTGATCGTCCTGGAACGCGCCCTCGAACCGGCCCGGTAACCCCACCAAACCGGGTGGCGCACGTCGCCGACGGCGGCCGACCGGAAGCCGGCCGTAATCGGGTTACGCCTTGATCCGTATCCGGCCCGGCTTCCACAGTCCGCTTCGCACGGCGCTTCCTAATTCGATCTGGGCAGGCTCGGCGTCGAGGATGGTGTCGAACTTGCGCAGCGATCCCCAGTCACGGCCCCAGTCATGCGACAGGTATGTCGCCATCACGTGTGCCCGCAGCATCACGTCACTGACGCCGAGCAGACCGCCATTGCGGCCGTCCTCCCAGGTGTCGGTGTCCTGCTTCTTGGCGGTGTAATCCGGCGTGATCCGGAACTTCGGCACCTGGGTAACACCATTGACGTGCAGCATCGGCTGCTGGCACGGGAAGGCCAGTCCCACCGCCCAGTCCATCAGGACGGGTTGGGTGGACCCGACGTACTCCTGGAGCGTGCGTACTTCTGGCACCCGCGGCGGGGTGACGGCAACCCAGTCACCCAGCGACAACGAGCGGTCCTCGGCCACGATCCGGACTGAGGTCGCATCTGCGGGAATCGCCGAACGCGGATAGCGCAGATTGCGCCATGAGGGTGCCGGGCCGAGGTCGTAGGGCTCGACCCTCCCGACCGGCACAGGGGTGCCGCCGGCATCCGGTTTCCCGTATTCCAGTTCGACGGTCTGGCCGTCGGTGTGGCCGTTGAGCACGCTATTGCCGGCAATCGTTCCCGCAGCGGTCACCACCACCAGAGGATGGCCGGCGTCGCTGGGCGGCAACTGATACCACGCGGACGTCAGCAGGCTTTCCTGCTGCGAGGTGCCGACGTAACTTCCGGCTACCGCAACGCGGCCCGGATCCAGGCCATAGGGAAGTGGGATACTGGAGCCGTTGACCCCGGGTTTATCGAGCTTGACCGGTGCCTCCCAGTCGTAGTCGATGCCCGGTGTTGGGTTCAGGACCCGAATTGCTTCGGCCACAATGTGTTCCGGCACGCCATTGGCGGTGAATCCGACCGGTTTGGTGCCGCCGAGCGGGCCCAGTGCTCCGTAGGTGCCGGGCAGCGGGGTCATGAAACCGTCGTTGGCGTCGGGTTCGACGAGGACGTCGTCGGCGAGCCCGCAGCCCCCGGCCAGCGCGCGCAGGTTCGCCGATGCGTTGGAGTAGGTCGGGTACTGGCGCACCACACCCGCTGCCATCGAACCGATGAACACGATCACCATTAATCCGGCCGCCAACGGGATGGGGGCCGCGGTCAACGCCCGTGCGATGCGCCCTTCACCGCGGGTACGCGAGGTGAAGTGCAACCAGACGGTGTAGAGCGCCGAGATCACGAACAACGTGAAAAACATTGCGCTGATACTGATCCCGGCGATCCGGGGCATGTCGTTGTTGAATGGCACACCGTAACTGGACACATACCACCACCCATTGGTGGTGGCGAAGCATAGAGCCAGCAGGAACAGCACCGCCGTCACGACGGTCATCCGGTTTCGGGACCACCGCAGAACTGTTCGGGACACCAATACGGTGGCGAGGGCCGCCATCGCGGCACCCACGGCGGCGAACAAGCCGAAGTGGTGAACCCACTTGGTCGGGGTGAACATCAAGGTGAACATGGTCGCGAGGATGACGCCCATCAGCCGCCACGCCGGACCGCGTGCCACTCCGGGAACCCGCTTGCGACGCAACATGATGAACATCGAAATGAAGAGCGACAAAGCGGTGATCAGGAAGCCGAACCGGCGCGACAACGACCCGTCGACGGTCGGCAGAATCAGGTAGTAGTAGCGCAGGTTTTCGGTGTACCACGCCTGGCTCGGGCCGATGTCGGTGCGGATGCGGGTCGCCTCCAACACGGTTGCCAGAGTCTGATCGGCGAACACCACGGTGAGCACGATCGTGCCGACCGCCAGTAGCGGGGCGATCAGCGGCCAGATTCCCACCACCGCGCGGCGGCGCGCCAAAATGCGAATGATGGGCCGGCCGCCGGCGATGAGGGCGGCCACCGCGATCAGGCCGGTCGGCTGGATGCCCAGGGTGAACGCCGCGGTGAGGATGGCAAACGCCGCCGGTGTCAGCCGCCCGGAACTGATCGCTCGTTCGATCAGCACATAGGTGATCAGTGCGCCGGTGGCGATCTGGCCTTCGGGCCGCAAACCGTTGTTGAACGGCATCCACGCGGCCAGCAACACCAGACCCGCCGCCCACAGTGCCGCCCTACTGCCGACCACGGCCGGCCCCAATCGCGGCAGAACCTCGCGTGACAGCAGCAGCCAGCACACCAGCGCGCACAACAGATCCGGCAGCCGGATCCAGATGCTGGCATCGCTGACATGTGTCATCAACGCGAGCACGTTGTAGTACCAGCCGAACGGATCTTCGGGGCTGCCGAACCATCGGAAGTAGTTCGACATGTAGCCGGCGTGTTCGGCGACCCGGGCCATGCCGAGGATGTATCCGTCGTCGGAGGAGTTGGCACCCAGCACATGCCACACCAGGAAACTGGTCACCACGGTCACGTCGACGGCGGTGAACGTCCGCCATCGCTGTGGGATCAGCCCGTGCATCCGTCGGCCGTCGAGCCGGTCGAGGCGCCACAGTGCCGCCAGGGCGACCGCGGTCGCGGCCATGGCCAGCAGCATGGCGGCTAACTTCACCGCCGTCGGACTGGTGGAAAACCGGGTGTCGATGGTGGCCGATACATTCAACCCACTCGGTGCGGGGCCGGTCAGGTCGGTGAATACGCCGACGATCGCCGGGCGCAGGTTGGGATCTTTGAACCCGCTGCGCAGATCGTTGTAGCCGGTCTGCGCGGAGTCCTTGTCGTCCTCTCCCGCAATGGTTTTCGGCGCGAGGCCGACGAAGGTCGCGAAGGTCCCCGACTCCGTTGAGCTGATCTCGATTCGCCGACAGTTAGGCGAGTCGAGATCAGCGCGTGGCACGCTGGCGATCACCACGTTGCGGTCGGTCACGTCGACCCGTTTGTCTGTGACCGTGATGAAAAGCGAATTCAACGCTGCATCTTTGCCCTTTGGTGGCGCCAGGCCGAGGACCAGGCCACCCTTCGGCGGCATGGACCGCACCACCTCGCACGGCACCGTGATGCTCAGTGATACCGGTGCCTGCGAGATCAGCGGTGCCGTGACGTTGGTCAGTTGTCCGTTCTGCGGCCAGTTGAGCGTCGCCGTCGTCTGCACCACCGGCAGCAGTGGGGTCAGCACGGACAGCACGAATCCCAGCAGGCCGGCGATGGTGGCAACCCAGCGGATGACCCGCACGTCGGCGGCCGCGTCGCGGTCGCTCGCCTCGAGTGTCTGTGTCATGGAAGAGCTCTGATCGGTCCGTTGCGGCTCCAGCCGAAAACGCGCTTGGATCCCTCGTCGATGACCGCGTTGGGGGACTGTGCCGCAGGCACCACACGGATATAGCGTTCGATCGCGCCCCAGTCGCGATACCAGTCGTCGCGCAGGTAGGTCGGTACCGTTGCAGTCGTCAGCAGCGCCTGGATGAACAGGAACGGGCCGCCCGCGCGCGCCGACTGCCACATATTCGATGACACGACTACCTGTTTGAGGTTGGGCAGGATCCGGTACCGGGGAAGTTCCGCCACTCCCAGATGCTCGGAAAACGGACGCTGGCACGGGAAATTCGCCGCGGTGGCGATGTCCATCAGGATCGGCGTCCGAGTTCCCAGGAATTCCTGCGCGGTCTGCAGAGGCGGCACCCGTGGCGGGGTGAAGCCGAACCACTGATCGGCGCTCAGGTTCGGATCGTCGGCGACGATCCTGGCCACGTTGGCCTCCGGCGGCGCCCACGCCAGTGGGAAACGCAGGTTGCGCCAGGCTTTCTGCTCGATGGTGTCGATGGGCTGGACCTTGTCGAGTGCGGTGAAGCTGCCGTTCGCCGCTCGAACGCCCCACTGCAGCTTCAGTGACTGGCCGTAGTGGAACTCGTTCTCGTCGTCGTAATACCAGATGGCGCCGGCGGCAGTGACGGTGACCAGTGGCCGATTCGGCGACCGTGGTGGTAGGTCATACCACGCCGAGGTCACTTTGGCGGCGAGAGTGTCCTCCTTGTAGCTGCCCATTACCGGCGTGGTCTTCGGGTCAAGTCCGAACGGCAGGAACACCTTTGACCCGTTCACACCCACTGGCCCGTAGCCGCCGCCGGTGCCGCCGGAGAAGGCGATTCCGAAACTCGGCTTGTTCGGGGACCCGTCGGAGTTGACGGTTCCGGGGTTGGCGATGAACGGTGCGATCGGGTCGAGGTTGTCACTGATTCCGTTGGGCGTGAAGCCGATCGGGTTCTCGCCGCCTAACGGGCCGAACTGTCCCCACTTCTGACCCGGGGCGGGCTGGAGCATCCCGGCGTTGGTGTCGGCCTCGACCAGAACGTCGTCAGCCATCGCGCAACCAGAGGTCGATAGCCCCGACTGCAGTGCCGCCAGGTTCGCCTTCCCGGTGGTGTAGGCCGGGTAACGCTGCGCGAACCCCTTGGCCATCGAGCCGACCGCGAGCAGCACCATGATGAGTGCGACGACCAGTAATGGAGTGGAAGCCAGCACGCGGTTGCGACGGGTCTCTTTGACCTCGGTGTGCCCGACGTAGTCCAACCGGAAGTGCAACCAACCGGCAACCAATGCGCTGATGATGGTCAGCGCCAGGAACATTGACGTCACCGGCTGATGCAGCAGTACCGGCGCGCGGTCATACCAGGGCACGCCGTAGTTGCCGACATAAAACCAACCGTTGATACCCGAGGTCGCCCACGACACCACGAACAGCAGAGCGGTGATGTACAACGCCAGATTACGCCGGCTGTGCAGGCCGACCCTGGCGAAGGTGAAAGCGGTCACCGCGCCGAGTGCTGCCGTCAGACCCGCGAATGCGCCGAACTGGACGGCCCACTTGGTGGGGGTGAAGGTCAGCAGCAATAGTCCCAGCGCGGTGCTGCCGATCAGTCGCCAGAGCGGTCCGCGGGCTAGTCCGGGAACATGTGCGCGGCGCAAGAGCACTGTCAGCATGGCGAACAGGCAGAGCAGCATGACCAGCACGGCAAAGCGCCGGGTCAGTGAGCTCTCCACATGTTCCTCGACAGTGAGGAAGTAGTAACGCAGGAAGTCCTGGTACCACGAGATCGTCGGCCCGACAACGTATTTGATCCTGGCCGACTCGGCCACGGTAGCCAGTGTCTGGTCTCGGAAAACGATGACGAAGATCATCGACAGTGCCGCGGTTAGGACAGCCAGCGGGGCAAGGAGGCCGTCGCACGCCCGCCTCCGACCGATGATCCGGGCAATCGCGCGCGCGCCCACCAACAGCGGGGCCGCCGCCACCAGGCCCTGCGGGGCCAGGGTCACGCTGAATACCGCGACCACGATCGCGACGGCGGCCGGAGCCAGTCGCCGGGTGGCGATGCTCCTCTCCACCAGCATCCACACCACCAGCACACCGAACGCGATCAGCGGTTCCGGGCGCAGGCCGTTGTTAAACGGCAGCCAGGCGGCCAGAAAGACCAGGCCTCCGGTGACCACGGCGACCCGGTTACCGGACAGCCCGCCGGTCCCGGACCCCAGCCGAGGTAGCACCCGGTGGCTCAGGATGAGCCAGCTCCCGATGGCCGCCGCAGTGGCCGGCAGACGCATCCAGACCCCGGCGGTGCTTACCGACGCCAACTGCGATAGCACCGATTGGTACCAGTCGAAGGGCGCCTCAGAGGTACCGAAGTAGCGGTAGTAGTTGGTCGCGTAACCCGCCTCGCCAGAGATCCGGGCGATGGTGAGGTTGTATCCGTCATCGGAAGAGATCGCACCGATGACGTGCCACAGCAGCAGTGTGCCGATGACGCCCGCGTCGGCCGGCCAGTGCCACAGTAGTTGGCGACGCGCGCCCGGCAGTGGACCGATCCGGCGGCGCCGGTCGAGGACCATCAGCGCCACGATCGAGCTGATCACGCACGCCACACCGGAGACCATGACGGCGAGCTTGAGTGCCGTCGGTTTGGTGATGAAGCGCGTGTCGATATCGATTCGCGCCGAAAGGCCCTGCTGAACAGGAACTTTGAGGTCGGTGAAGATTCCGGTCACCTGGGGTTTCTTGTCCGGCGGCAGCGTGCCCGTCGCCCCGGGGATACCGACGAAGTCTGCACCCACCGCGCCGGGGTTGGCCCACGCCCGTATCGCGCTGCAGGTGCCGGAGGCAACCTTGGCCCGTGGCGCCACCGCAGCAACCTGATCGCGAAACGCCACGAAGACCGAGTCGGTATTGGCTCGCACGAACAGACCGTTGCGGGAGGCATCGATACCATCGGCGGGATTGGTGGCGAAAACCAGTCCGCCGGCCTGCGGCAGCGTCGCTATTGCCGCGCAGGGTATTGATACGTCGAGCGCTTCAGGGGCGCCGGACACCAGGGGTGCGGTGATATTGCCGACCAGCCCGCCGGGGCCGACACCCTGCGGCCACAGGATGGTGGCTGTGGTTTGCCGGACGGGCAGAAGAGGCGTCAGTGCACACAGCGCCACGCCCAGGACACCGGCGAGTACCGCGACGATCCGGGCGATCCGGCTGGATTGCGCTCTGTCGCTGGACACGAAGGTCGATGGTAGGCGACAAGCCGGTGGATCCTGGCGCGAGCAGACGCAAAGTGTCACTCGGGGGTGGCGTGTCGGGCGCTTCTGCGTCTGCTCGTCGATCCGGCGACCGGGTGGCCGGGCGCTCAGTGCTGACGCTAAGTCGGGGTCGACGCTAGGTCGGGCGAAGCGGCGCTGGGCTCCACAGTCCGCTGCGGGTCGCTACGCCGAGGTCCAGGCGGGCCGGGGTGGCGTCGGGGTAGAACTCGGCCAGTCGCTGCAGCGCGCCCCAGTCGCGGAACCAGTCGCCGCTGAGGTACGTGGGCACGGTGGTGGCGCGGAACAATAGTTCGCTGATACCCAGCGGACCGCCGCCGATGTTGTCCATCACCGGAGAATTGGCGTCCGCGCCGAAACGGTCGGGCAGGATCCGCCACGTCGGCACCTCGGTGACGCCGTTGGAGTGTCCGAACGGGCGCTGACATGGGAAGGCCAGACCCACCAGCCAGTCCAGCAGGACCGGGTCCTGTGATCCGACCACCTGTTGCAGCGTGCGCAGGGCGGGGATCCGCGGCCCCGTGACGGCGATCCAGTGTTGTGGCGCCAGGTCGTCATCCTTGGCGACCACGCGGACAACCGTGGCCGTCGACGGTATTGCTGCGAGCGGCGCCCGCAGATTGCGCCAGGCCGGCGCCGGTCCGATATCGGCGAACCCCATCGAGCCGCCGATCTTTCCGTCCGCCGCCTGCTGATCGGTCGCCCATTGCACTGCAACCTCGCCCTGGTCGAACCGGCCCGCGGCCGAGACCACCAGCAGGGGCGCGGCGTCCGCGACGGCACTGTCCCGCGCCGGCAACCGGTACCAGGCTGAACGAAGCAGTGCCGGTTGCTGGGAGCCGGACCGCCAACTTCCGAGCACCGGTGTCCGGGCGGGGTCGAGGCCGTAGGGTAACCGCGCCCGGGAACCGTTGACGCCCTCGGTCGGTGTGGCACCGCCATCGGGGTCGACGACGCCCGCGGTCACAGTCTTGTCGGTGGCGTCGATCGAATTGCCGCCAGCCGGTGGTTCCTCGACCGGATCGATTGAAATGTCGGGTGGAATACCGTTGGGGGAGAAACCTTCTGAGGTCACAGCGCCCAGCGAAGAGCCAATCGGGGCGCCGATCGGCGTCAGCATCCCGATGTTGGGATTCTGTTCGACCATGACGTCGTCCGCCAGTCCGCAGGTCTTACCGGTCAGTGCTTGCAGATTCGAGCGGCCCACCGACCAGGCCGGGTACTGGGTGGCCATACCGATAGTCAGCGAGGCCACCTCGAGGATGACCAATGACCATGCCGCAATGGCCAACGGTGAGCCCGCCAGCCGCGACCATCGGCGCCGACCGGAAGTGCTGTCCGCGCGCCCGGCGAAGTGCAGCCAGGCTGCCGCGAGCAGTGCCACCGCAGTCAAGCCCAGCAGCATCGTGGTGAACCCGAGCCGCCATTCGGGGAACTGGTTTGAGAACGGGACGCCGAAACTGGACACGTACCACCAGCCGTTGACGCTCGCGAAGGACAGCGCTGTGATGAACAGGACGACAGCGGCGAACACCGTCCGGTTGCGACGAGACCGCAGTACATGGGGTGTGACCGCGATCGCGGCCAACGCGCCCAGGGAGCCGGCCAGCCCGGCGAAGACGCCGAAGTGGTGGGTCCACTTGGTCGGAGTGAACATCATCGCTAGGAACGAGATGATGGTGATTCCGATGATCCGCCTGCTGGGTCCGGTCGCCGTGCCGGGTATGTGGCCGCGGCGCAACACCATTGCCACCGATACGGCTAGCGCGATCACCAGAGCCAGTACTGCGAAACGGCGGGCGATCGAGCCGTCTGGCGTGGCCATGAAAAGACGCTCATATCGGAGGTGCTCATCGAACCAACTCAGGCTGGGCCCTACCGCGCGCTTGAGTGCGTTGGCCTGAACCTCGCCGGCGAAGGTCTGGTCGCGGAAGATCAGGATGAGCGGTACGGCGGTGGCGGCCAGGATCGGGGCCAGCAGCGGCGCCAGGCCGAACTGCCGGGCCCGCCGACGCACGATGGTCCGCAGTGGCCCGATGGCTACCAGCAGCGCGCCGATGGATGCGATCCCGGTGGGTCCGGAGAACAGTGTCAACGCCCCGATGATGCAGGCCACCGCGACCGGCAGCAGCCGACTGGTGGCCACCCCGCGCTCCACCGAACACCAGGTCGCCAGGATGCCGAGGGCGATGATCGGCTCGGGCCGCAATCCGTTGTTCAGCGGCAGCCAGAACGCCAGGAACATTCCGGCGGCGGTCCAGATGGCCGCCTGACTGGATTTCACGGCGTGTCCCAGGCGGGGGATGACCTCGCGGCTGATGAGCCACCAGCACGCCAACGCCATCAGCAGCGTGGGCAGTCGCATCCAGATACTTGTGGTCGAGAGGTGACCCCAGCGCGCAAGCAGGTCGTAGTACCAGCCGAAGGGAGCCTCGGGTGTGCCGAACCAGCGGTAATAGTTGGCCATGTAACCGGCCTTCTCCGACACCCGCGCCATGGTGAGGATGTAGCCGTCGTCGGAGGTGTTGGCGCCGACGAAGTGCCACCACACCAGCACGGCGACCACCAGTGCGTCCAGAGCGCCCACCGACCACCACCGCCTCGGCAGGAATCGTCGGTGTCTGGCTCCGTCGGCGGCGTCCATGATGTGGAGGGCGATCAGCGCGATCACGGTGAGTGCCACACCGAGGACCATCGCCACCATCTTCACGGCGGTGGGCGCACTGCTGTAGCGGGTGTCGATGGTTGCCGAGAAGCTCAGGCCCGGTGGTGTCGGCCCGGACAGATCGGTGAAGACCCCAACGATCTGTGGCCGGAAGTCGTATCCGCCGCGTTCGCCTCGCAGCGGGGACCCTGGGTTATCGCTATCGAGACCCTTTGTCAGGCCTACGAATTCGGCGGTGACCTTATCGGAGTGGGCGGTGAACGTCAGCTTCTGACAGGCCGGGCTGAGCACCTGGCTCAGCGGGGCGACAACGACCGGGGTGTTGCGCACAACGACGACGAGCGAGCCGTTTGCCCGCTGGATGAGCAGGCCACGATCGACTGCCTTGCGTGCCTGTTTGGGTACCGTCGACAATAGGATCGTCTTCTCGGCGTTCACCGGACCAACCAAGCCGGCTGCCGCGCTACACGGCACGGAGATGGTCATATCGGTTGCCACGTAACCGATCAGGGGTGCGGTGACGCTTTTCAGTTCACCGTTCTGCGGCCAATTCAGTTGCGCAGTGGTCTGCCGCACCGGAAGAAACGGCGTCAGGATCGCCAGTGCGGCACCGAGCAGTCCGGCGACGACAGCCACCAGACGAGTGGTTCGGTAGGTCGTCCGGACCTGTGCGGCGGGGTTGTACGTCACGGGACCGGCCGCCATCACGGATGGTTCCGGATAGCCAACACGAACGGGCCGATGGTCGTGAC
>Ga0209829_10001913_pt1 | contig 16344 bp, 10 predicted proteins | sample C_140205_EF_Meta_FD_187311 | JGI IMG/M metagenome (GOLD analysis project Ga0209829, IMG submission 187311) | Freshwater microbial communities from Lake Croche, Canada to study carbon cycling - C_140205_EF_MetaG (SPAdes) (version 2) | ecosystem: Environmental > Aquatic > Freshwater > Lake...
GAAAGGTAAACCTTTTGTTAGAGTTCTTGATTCGCAATCAAAACAAACTTCCTACTGGAAAATTGAGAAATCAAAATCTAATGTAGGAGAGTTTTATCTTTATGAAACTCAAACGATCTTATCAAACCCAAAAGCAGGCGGAAAACCCTTGGTAAACGGGCTACCAAAAGGGAAGGGTACGCAAGAAGGCGATCTTTGGGCTGTTGGAAGCATTACCAAATTACCTGGAAATGTGAAAGAAACAGGCCCCCTTGGCCCCTTGGATTTCATTCGTACGATTCAGGAAAGCGAAATTATCCTTTGGGGTAATGACAAAATTAAACTTGATGATGATTCAACACTTACTATTTATTTCCCCAAACCAACGCTTGGCAAGGATGTTCTTAGCCCTGGGAATCACCCGTCACTTAAAGGCATTCGAAGTGAAAAAATCACTGATAAGTTAAACTTCATTTCCCTAATGCTTGCACTTTTTTGTGGTACAGCTTCTTTACCACATATTTTAATCAGATATTACACTGTCAAAAGTCAATCTTGCGCTCGTAATAGTACCGTGGTCGGAATTTCTACCATTGGGCTTTTCTACATTTTAACTTTGTTCCTTGGCCTTGGAGCAATGACTAGCGGATCACTTGATGTAAGCGACAGCAATATGGCTGCGCCTCTTCTTGCTCGAAGTTTTGGTGAAGTTATGTTCGCAATGATTTCAGCAATTGCTTTTACAACTGTGCTAGGAACTGTCAGCGGTTTAATAGTTGCAGCAAGTGGCGCAGTTGTTCACGATTTGCTTCTAGGTTTTCTTAAAATCCCTATGAAAGATGAAACCAAAGTAAAAGCAGGAAAAATATCCTGCATTTTTGTTGGAATCATCGCTATTGTCCTTGGTATTTTATTCCAAAAAATGAATGTGAATTACCTTGTTGGTTGGGCGTTTAGCGTAGCAGCTAGTGCGAATCTTCCTTCGCTTGTTATGCTTTTGTTCTGGAAAAAAACCACCAAAGAAGGCGTTATCTGTGCCATTATTGTCGGTATGTTTTCATCCTTGGGTTGGATTCTTTCGTGTGCCGATACCTTTAAAGATGTTTATGGATTATCGCCAGAAAGTGCTTTGGTTCCATTCAGTCAGCCTGGAATCATTACCATACCATTAGGCTTTATCACTTTGATTGTTGTTTCATTATTTACTGGTTCAAAAAAGCCATTACCAAGCTTGTGAATTTTACCAATTAAACTGAAACAATAAAGTCATAGATCACATGAGCCCCAACTGCAATTCCAAAACCTCGGAACATGTAAACTGCGCAGAAGTATAATCCTGCGAGGGCTCTAAAAACAAAAATGTCAAATTGAAAAGCTTCTCCAAAAACGCCTAGATGGTGAGATATTGCAAACCCAATCGAAGATACGAAAAATGCTAAAGGCAAAGATGGGAATATATTTCTCGGAAATAGCAGTAATAAAAGATGGATTCCCAGAAGCCTAAAAATCGCTTCCTCATAAATTCCAGCGCCCAGATATGTTACCCAAGCAGAAGAAACTCCACTTGAAGCATCAACTCCTGAAGCAAGAAAACCTTTGCTCCAGATTCCTGCAATCAGCCATAACACCATTCCAAATATACCGCTTTCCAGAATCATACCGGTAATAGTTTCAATATTTTCGTGAGGCCTACTCCACCATCTCAAAAAACTTTGGAACGCATAAAAACAAAGAAGGAAAACTGGAGGAAGCCAAATTAAGTTTACACCATAAACAGCTAAATTCTGTCTTAACCAACCATCTGCACCATTTCTAACCCCATCAACTTGGTGGCTCGAGCAGTACCAAACAGCAGTCTCGTATAATATTACAATAGGTAATAAAAATATAAAATTAGGCCATGGATGCCTGGTCGCTTCAACATAAGTGATGTAACGCCTGGGAAACATTTTCCGTAACCTTTGTTAGTTCGAGTTCCACTCAGGAAATTCAGTCCCAATGAGGTCATCTTTTTCCTGCTGCGAAATACCGCGAAGTACTGCGGGTGAAGTTCTACCAGCAAGGTCTAGAATTTTGGGCTTGGAGAGATAGCTACCATCAGGTTCGCGCAATACTGCAACAATTTGATTGTTAGATTCTGTTTCTGTATTCTTGGACAACGGATTTGCCAAAACAATCCCGAGCGAACCATCTGAAAGCTCAACTGCTGTACCAGATGGATAAAACGAAATCGCAAGTAAAAAACGAGCATAAACTTTATCTAGCTTTCCATCTTCACTATCCATTAGAACCGAGGTTAGAGCGCCTTTTGTGTTTAAAGGTTTATTGGATGAAGAAGACATGCATCGAGCAATGTATCGTTCACAAACTGCAAGAAATCTTATGACCGGAGACAACTCTGCCCCTTTAAATCCGGAAGGAAAACCAGATCCATCTATATTTTCGTGATGAGAAAGAGCCGCTTCTGCAAGCAATGGCATGTTAGGAAATGATTGTCGGAGTAATTCTGCACCAATAAAACAATGCGATTCATAAGCCCGCGACATTTTTCCATGAATTCGTTCTGGTTCAACCAATCCTGATGCCTGGATTTTAATCATTCCTATATCAAGAAATAATGCTGCTGCAATTATTTCCATACTTGCCAAGCGTAATTGAGCGTCTTGGAATATTACCCTCGCAACAACTCTTGCAAAATTCAGTCCCTTGCAAGCTACATATCTCGCGGGGTAATCATTATCTTCACGCAACAATCGGAGGGTTTCGCCATTCCGCACTTCTTCGAGAATATCTTCAACAATATTCTGAACATCTACAAAATCAGGCTTGCTTCCACTTAGAATTAGATCAAATAGTTCTACAAGCTTGGTTATTTTTTGAAGTTCTTTTTCTTTTGCAATGCAGGCTTGTTTAAGAATTCTTAATCGCTGAGAAATAACTTGAAAAATAGCTTCCACACCAACACAAAGCTGCAACTGGCTAGATGGAGATTCAGGGAAATTTGGAATCATACGAAGAGCAGTATCTGCCATTGCTGTTGTTTCACGATATAACTTAATCAAGGCACCAGATTCCTGAACCCCTTTTTTAGAAACTATTTCATCATCGGTACGATAAAGAAGGAAAGCATTTGCTAAATTACGCAAATCTCCAATCAAATCTTTCCCATGAATTAACAACTCCCTGGCTTTTGAAGTAAGTTTAACGGGCAATCTTAGCGCTTGATCCCCTTTACTTTCATCAATAATCACTGAATCGCATTCATCAGATTCAACAAGTTTGGAGGCTAATCGATTTTTTCTAGCAATAAATCCCAAGCTATCTTCAGTAATTAATTGGTGCGAAACAGGTTCACGAACAGCCTTTTCAAGCTTTTCTCTTAAAGCTGTTATTTTTCCCAAAAGAACTTGTGGTTCACTAATATTCATCTTTTTACCTAAAAAACACCCTAGCTTTAACGAATAACCCAATTACACACAAATTTGCCAAAGCGTAGGAATCTTACTTCTTTTATCGGTATTACGATCATGCGTTCTTTAACGAGAAAATAAGAAACAAACAGAGACTAGGCAATTAATTTGGTTAAACTATACAATAAGCTTTGATTAAATTGTTGCGAAAGTAGGGCGATAATGGTTATGGATCCTGATAAATCTAATCAAATACTTAATCGAAAGTCCGGAGAAGGAATTCGTGTTTTGATTATTGATGATGAAAAACCTCATGCCGAGGTTGTTTCAGAGAGCTTGGAAAGAGTCGGCTTTGAGTGCACTGTAGTATGCAGTGGCAAAGATGGTGCAAAAAAAATTGAAACCGAAAACTTTGACGTCGTTCTAACTGATTTACGAATGGCAGATATTGATGGCCTTGCCATCGTTCGTAAAGCCAAAGAAGAGTTACCCGAGGTTGAAGTTATAGTAATCACAGGACACGCGGATATAAAAACCGCAGTAGAAGCAATCAAACAAGGTGCATCCAACTATTTAACAAAACCGCTAGACATCGTTGAACTGCGAACCATTGTAGAAAAATCTTCCGAAAGACTAAGGCTTGCCCGTACCAATCGTGAACTTAAACGCCAGCTAGACGAAAAATTTGGTTTCGAAGGCGTTTTGGGCAATAGTTCTAAAATGCATGACGTAGTCGTGAAACTCCAAAGCATAGCACCTACTAATGCAACAGTTTTAATTCAAGGTGAGACAGGAACAGGAAAGGAATTGGTTGCCAAGGCTATTCACAATAACAGCCCGCGCAAAAATAAACCCTTTGTTGCAATGAATTGTACTGCACTAAACGAAAACCTTCTTGATGATGAACTTTTCGGCCATGAACCAGGAGCTTTTACAGGCGCTGAAAGAATGCGGAAAGGGCGGTTTGAATATGCAAATGGCGGGACACTTTTCCTTGACGAAGTAGGCGACATGCCGATGAGCCTCCAGGCAAAATTATTGCGTGTCTTGGAAAATAGTGAAGTGTTTAGAATTGGTAGCAATGAACCATTGAAGGTTAATGTGCGGGTGGTTTCTGCAACTCATCGTGATCTTGAAGCTGCAGTAACAGAAGGTACCTTCCGACAAGATTTGTTTTTCAGGCTTAATCGTTTAAAAATCAGATTGCCCCAACTTCGTGAACGAAGAGAAGACATCCCGCTATTAGCTTCACATTTTCTTAAGGAATTTAACCAACTTCATGCTAAACATGCGATGACCATAGCAGAACCCGTTCGTAAAGCTATGACTCTATACGACTGGCCGGGAAATGTCAGGGAAATGCGAAATTTCATCGAAAGTATGGTTGTTCTTGATGTTGATGGTATTTTGAATATTGATGATGTCCAAGAAGGCAATATTCTAAATCGTATTCAGCCTCTTTCGGGCCAATCGCCACAGGCTTCTCATTTAATAGGCAGGCCACTTTCGGAAGTGGAACGCTTTTTTATTGAACAAGCTCTTTCGCTGACCAACGGGAACCGGGAGGAAGCATCACGAATGCTTGGGATAGGGGAACGAACGCTTTACAGGGTAATACAAGATTGGAAGTTACAGGATAAGATTAAAAAAGCGCTTTCTGAAAATTCCAATGATATGGAAAAAGCTGCAAAGTCTCTTGGAATGAAATCTGATTCTCTACAACGGAAGTTAAAAAAACTTGCCCTAACTCCTGATTCAGAGGATGATTCACCTACCCGCGAAACTGATAATGAAGATGAAGTTTAAGGTTCTAGATTAAATAACACGGAAGTTACAATGTCAATTATTAAGCTCTTACCACCCGAAGTTATCAGCCAAATTGCTGCGGGTGAAATCATTGAGAGGCCTGCAAGTATTGTCAAAGAACTTGTAGAAAATTCCATCGACGCACAATCTAAAAGAATTGATATTGAAATCGAGCAGGGTGGACATGATTTAATCAGAGTCGTTGATGATGGTTGTGGAATTTATCCAGAGCAACTTCAGCTTGCGCTTACAAGCCATGCAACAAGCAAACTAAAATCCTCAGAAGATCTATTCAGGATTTCAACTCTCGGCTTCAGGGGAGAGGCTTTAGGATCAATTGCAAGCGTTTCTAAATTCCTGCTGCAATCGTGCCCTCCCGATCTTGATCAGGGGGCAGAAATCCTTTGTGAGGGTGGGTTGCTTCATCCTGCCAAGCCTTGGAATGGTTCACCAGGCACACGAATCGAAATCAAGCATCTGTTTTACAATACCCCTGTAAGAAGAAAATTCCTTAAAGCTCCGCCTGCGGAAACAGCTCAAATCACTGAAACAATCACCAAAATGATTCTTTCCTCATTCCGAAACAACCTTGATAAATGCGAAGTTCACTGGTCCTATAAAAACAATGGAAAACAAGTTTTACAAGCATCGCAAGGCGCTAGCCTCAAAGAAATGATCAGCATCTTTTTCGGAAAAGACATCACCAATGATTTGCTTTACATCGAATCAAATCACCGTGATTTTAGAATCAAAGGCTATATAGGATCACCAAACCTTGATAAAAGCAGTGCCAAATCACAATATTTATTTATCAATGGCAGGTGGTTTAGAGACAGAACCATATCGCACGCTATTCAGGAGGGTTTTCGGGGCCATATGATGACTGGAAGATTCCCAATCGCATTTCTGTATTTTGATTCTGACCTTGAGAAAGTTGATGTAAACATACATCCCACTAAATCAGAAGTTCGGTTCCGCGATCCTGGTGCCATTCATCATCTAGTATTTAATGCTGTAAGAAATATTCTTCTAGACAAAAATAAAGGTGCAGTCTTTCAGCTTCAAGATGAACCACCGTTCACAAGAAAAAATCCAATTGACATCGGGTTGCCTGAATTTACCATTACAATCCCGCAAAAATCCAATACCCCAGAACCTTGGACTCTTGAATCTGGGCCTTCACCAGTTCCCTCGCTTCCGTTCAATTATAAAAACAGTCCAAGTGAACAATCTGAACCTGAAAATCCTTCTTCCTCTGAATCATCCGCCCAAGCGCCTAATTATACTTATTCAGAAAAACCTCAGGCTCCAACAATCGTTCCTGTTTTGTTTAAAGAGGAAAACTTCAAGGTATTGCAAGTTTACAATTCTTATATTGTGATCGAAACGGATGAAGGGGTATTGATTATTGATCAACATGCCCTGCACGAACGCATTTTGTATGAACAATTAAAAACCAAGCTCTCATCTGGGCCTGTTCCTGCGCAAAAACTTTTAATCCCTGAAACCATTGAACTAGCTGCTTTTCAATCTGAATTAGTTCTATCGCGACAAGAAGAATTACAGCAATTAGGATTTGAAATACGGGGATTTGGCGGAAACACAATTCTCGTTGAGAGTTACCCTGCATTGCTAGGGCGAAAATCGCCAAAAGCTCTTTTTAATAAAGTTATCGAACAACTTTTTGCTAAGGATGAAATCCCAAGTAAAGACGCTTTTTTTCATCATATCTTAAGCCTGACCGCTTGCCACTCCGCAGTCCGATCAGGAGACGCGCTTAATGAAACAGAAATGCACCTTTTAGCCAAAATGCGCCACTTATCCAAATCCCATTATCATTGCCCCCATGGGCGACCTACATCCTTATTGATAAGCAAAAATGATCTTGAAAATCAATTTGGTAGAACTTAAACAGAAGGCACGGGGCTTTAGGGGATTTGGGGAGAAGTGTTGGCTCCATGCTTACTTTTACTGAAATACACCGCTAAATATTGGCCTATACACTACCACTGATTTTTTTTAAACCATTGGTATGAAAGAAGATGAATTACCTTTCATTCCTGAACACCACGATGTTGCTTCCAAAGCAACCATGGTTTTTTCTTGCCTTAACAAACAAATTCAATCTTTCCCAATCCATAGTACATTTCTTGTAGGCACTGTTGCTGGTTGCGAACTCCGATTAGCAGGCCTAGATTTACCTGCTCTATTATTTCAAGTAAACTATGTTAAACCAAAAGGACTTTTAGTTCGATCCATTACACCTCTTTCTGGTTTAACTTTAAACGGAAGTTCATTTCAAGAATCGATTCTAAAAACAAATGACAAATTAAATATTGGTAACTACGAATTTTCGTTTATCGTAACTGATTCCTTAGCTGCAATCACCCCCTCAGAAAACATCATGCTTAAAATCCATGATCAATCCGAAACTGTAAATAAAATAAAATCTAAGTCTAAAAGCAAAAGACATTTATCAAATTTAATTAAGAAACTAAAAAACAACAATCAGATCTTAAAAATCGAATTGAGTTCGTTATTAGAAAATAATCGAGCACTTGCTAAGCGCGAAATTGAGACCCTTTCAAAACAAAGCATGCTTGAATCTGAAAAATCATCCATAGTTGAACAGCTAAACCTTCAAATTATCAACAGTAAAACCCACGCTGAAGAACTAGTTCTACTTCGAAATGAATTAGACACACTAAAATCAAATTCAAATCAACAATCAACGACAAGCGATTCAGATTTAAAAAATATTACCGAACATCATGATTTATTAGATCAAAAGACCCGGAATTTACATGAACGAGCTCTTGAAGTAGATCGGAGAAGCGAGGATTTAGAAAAAAACAGCAGGGAACTAGAAGCTCAGGCCCTAGAAATAGATTCGCTGTATTGCAAACTCAAGGAAGAGCGGAAAATATTAGAGGAAGAATATCTTTCAAAAAAGCAAGAAAACGAAAATATAATCAAGCAATCTACAGAGATTGAACAGCAAATGGCTGAGATATTTCAGCTAAAACTTTATCTTGAAAATGTCAAAGCTCGAATCGAAGAAAAAGAATCTATTCTAGAAAACAAAATTCTTTCCATTAAATCATTGGAAACCGATTTGCTGATCAACCAAGAAAAATCAGAACTATTCAAAACCGAATTACTTGAAAAAGAAGTTTTACTATCTTCTGGTCTCGAGCTAATTAATCAAGAAAAAGAAGAGCTAAAAAACAACAAACATTATTTAGAATCGCGTTTTCTTGAAATTGAACAAAAAGAACTTTCATTGAGAAGTTTAGAAAACACGTTTGCAAACCGAGAATGCGAAATCGAGGCTACAAGAAAATCGCTTGATGATGCAAAAAAAGAAATAGAAGATTTTAAAAACATCCAAGAGAATAAGATAAAACAAACCGATTCAGTTGAAAAAAATCTCGCTCAGATGCAGGAAATTCTTCGAAAAAGAATTGAAGATATACAATTAAAAGAATCAGCCCTAAACGAAAAAGATACTTTGCTTTCAAACCAAATCATTTCACTGCAAACCCGCAATGAAGAAATGGAAAAAGAACATAGCGATCTTGTAATGCAGTTAACCTCTGCCAGAGATGACTTCGAAAAATCTAAACAAGAATTGCTTAAAAAAGCCACTGATATCGATTCCGTTAAATTTAGGATGGAAACTGAAAATCATGGACACGAATTAATCAAAAAAGAAATATTCGAAGCACTCCACAGGCTTGAAGAAGAAAAAACTGCTATAGAGGAAGTTCAAAATACGAATCTGGAAATAGAAAAAGTTAAATTTGCAAAAGGAATTGACTTTAAAAATGAAATCATCGGCATAAGTGAAAATATCCCAGACCTCATGGCGGGTGCAGAAAACTGTCTCTCCAGGCTTTTAGGGGCCAGAGATTTACTTCAGGAACACCTAAGAGAATTCCATGATTATGCCAAAATTGCCAGAGAAGAACTCGAATTATTGCTTAAAGAATCCCGCGATCAACAAAATCGTTCCCAAGATTCTGAAAGCAAAATAATCAAAGCTAGAGAAGAGCACCGCCTTTCAATTGCTTCTTTCAAGCAACAACTCATCGAATGGCAACACAATCTAATTGACATCAAATTAGCATTGCAAACTGGTGAATCTGAGTTAGAAAGAAAACAAGCAAAGTTCGAAACTCAAGCTCAAATTCTTCAACAGCAAACAGATAACTTGTCCAAAAAAGAACACAACCTGCGCGAAAAAGAGGGTGAAGTACTCGCTCAGACTAAAGAAGTTCATCGTCACCTTGATGATATGCGGGCATGGTATCGTAATAAAATTAAAGATTTATCAGGCACAATTTCCACTTCATTGGCATCTGGATATTTTGATAATGCAATTTGTCGTCCAGATTTTGATCAGGACATTCGTTCCCAGCCGGCATCTGATCCCGTAGAACCTTCGGACAACAAATTGGGGAATCAGCTTATAACCTTGGGTTTGGTTGAGTCAGATACATTGCTTGCTCTCTTGGCCGAGGCACAAAAAACAAGAAAATCACTAAGGCAAGCATTGCTCAATGGTGGATATTTAACCTTTTACCAATTGGCACTTATCGAAGCAGGCAATATCAACGGATTGATGATCGACCGTTTTCGAGTCATTGACAAACTTCCTTCAACGAGCAAAGAATATATTTTCCAAGTATTTGATCCCATAAGAAAAACAGAATGTCTCCTCAGGCATCTTTCTGAATCTGAGCTTTCTGATCCCTATCACCCAGACGAATTCAGGCAACGATTTAGTGCTGCTATTAATCTTCATCATGAAAATGTGGCCTCCACCTATGAAGTATTGGAAATACAGGGAAGGCCTGCGGTTTTGGTTGAGCTGATTCAAGGAATCAATGAATCAGAATGGGCTTCAGTGCAACAAAAACCAGATGTATGGTTAAATCTAGTTTTACAAACTATATCAGGATTAGCATCGATTCATGGAGCAGGTTTGGTTTATGGCCCAATCCATCAGTCTTCTCTTATTATTACAGGGGAAGGGTGTATCAAATGGATTGGTGCAGGTTGCCCAACATGGCTCTTTTCAAATGAATCAAACGAACTAAATAGTTTCAAAAATGATGTAGCAAACCTTGCAGGGCAAATTTTACAATGGTTGTATAACCATGAAGAAAAACAAAACTTAAAAATAACCTCAGACAATAGTTTTAATGATTACATCTTCTGGATTGAGGAAATAGCATCTGGTAAAATATTGGTAGATCTAAATGAATGGGTTACAAAAACCGCATTAGAGTTACAAAACACAGAAGATTGGGAGTCGAATTACAAAGATTTTATCAAATTGAACCTATCAGAAAACCGTGAACAGTCTTTTAAACTTTCTGCTTAAAATCTTAAATTAATTATTTTTTCCATCATCGAGCCTTCACATTTTTCAAATTTGTTTTTAGTGTCCAATATGAAACTTGAATAATTTAAAACCATATCCCAATCAATCAGATCATGATCAGCAAGTATGACGCACAGATCCTGATTTTTTAATAATTGTGGACTTAAATCTAACACTCTCTGATCATCCCTATTAAATTGATTACTCGCAACCAAAGGATCATGCCATTTTAAATTACAGCCAAGATTTATTAGTAAATCAAAAATCTCGATCGCCGGAGACTCACGCAAATCACTTATATTTTTCTTGTAACCCAACCCAATCAACAACAATTTAGCGCCATTAATTGCTTTTGATCTGCTTTTCAAAAATCCTTTGATTTTCTTAACAATCATTTGTGGTCTTTTTTTATTTAAATCACAAGCAAGATTAATAAGCCCTGCATTTGCACCCAAACTTTTTAGCTTAGAAAGAAGATAATAGGGATCGACCGGAATGCAATGTCCCCCAACGCCTGGCCCTGGATAAAATGCCTGAAAGCCAAAAGGTTTGGTTGCTGCTAGTTTAATTATTTCCCATACGTCAAGATTTAACCCCTTACAAATATCATCCCATTCATTTGCTAATGCTATATTTACAGCACGATATACATTTTCCAATAACTTTGATGCTTCAGCAGCTTCAATCGAACTTGCCTGATGAACTTCATTAAACAAATGTTTAAATAAAACCTTGGCAACTTTTGAAGAATCATCATCAAGAGCTCCAAAAACTCTCGGTAAAGTTTTAGTTGTAAAGGCGCTGTTACCTGGATCTTCTCTTTCGGGACTAAAAACAAGAAAAAAATCGGTTCCTTGTTCTTGGGTTTCGTTTTCCAAAATACTTAATCCAATGGTACGTGTTGTACCAGGAAATGATGTGCTGGAAATAACCACTAAAAAAGGTTTATTAGCTGTAGTTCTTATCGAAGTAACCGCAGCACGAAAACTATCAAGATCAGGTGAACTATTTAAAAGAGGGGTTGGAACACAGACCCAATAAACATCACAAGGGCCTTTGCAAGAAATGTCGCTGGTTACAGTAAATCTTCCCGTGTCTAATAACTCTTGAATTCGAAATGCTGAAATCGTTTCGAGATAACTATCACCACGAATCAACGTCTCTACTTTAGTTGTATTTGTATCGTAACCAACAACTTTAAATCCAGCTTTGGCTATGCACTCTGCAAGCGGAAGCCCTGTATATCCAAGGCCAACAACCATTATCCGAGATTGTTTTTTCTCGAGTTGATAAAGAAATTGGTTCAACTGCTTATCTGAAATCATGGCGAAGGCTGAAGAGCTAATTTCTTATCTTCAGTACCATTAAATTTTTCTTGAAGGTCTTTATCACAAAACTGAACACGGCTAATTGAAATAGTTTTTCCTGTCACTGCATTTATTTCAAGAACAACGCCAGACATTCTAACATCACCTGATGCAACAGAAAATTGATTAGGTAAAAAAGAAATTGTGGTTGCAGTAACGGGCTCAATAGACCTACCCAATACACTGTCATAAGGTCCAGTCATTCCCAAATCGCAAATGAAAGCAGTGCCTTCACCTAGAATTTGTTCATCAGCAGTTTGCACATGGGTATGGGTGCCTAAAACTGCAGAAACTTTGCCTTTTAAAAAGTGACCCATCAGATATTTATCGGAAGTCGCCTCAGCATGAATATCAACAATTATTACATTAGTTTGCTTTTGGACTTCGGGAATTATTTTTTCTGCAGCAGAAAAAGGGCAATCCACGGGTCGCATAAAAGTTCTGCCCATTAAAGAAACCACTGCAACGGTAAATCCATCAACGGTGTTGGTGAAAGCGAAGGTTTTTCCAGGAGAAGATAGGGGATAGTTCGCGGGCTTGCAGATACAATTTTCAGATATAAGCGTATTTACAATTTCTTGCTTTTTGTAAATATGATCTCCCAAAGTGAAAAGATCAACGCCCGCAGCTTTTAGTTTTTTAAATATCGATGGAGTAAGCCCGGATCCTCCAGCAGCGTTTTCCGCATTCGCTATAACTAAATCTAGCCCCATACTTTTCTTGATAACAAGCAGATAACTTTGCAAAATGTTAACCCCAGGAGACCCAACAATATCTCCCAGCATCAACAGTTTCAAAATCTTTGGCGAATTATTTTGCAACATCCACCACTCTTAATTCACGAATAACTGTTACCTTGATTTCACCCGGGTAATTCATCTGGTCTTCAATGGCACGGGCGATGTCATGGCAAGTTTTAATCGCCTGCTCGTCAGTAGTGCGAGCCGCACTAGCAATCACACGAAGTTCCCTGCCAGCTTGTATTGCAAATGCCTGTTCAACATCTGGAAAACCACAAGCGATGGCTTCAAGTTCTTCTAATCGCTTAACATATTTTTCAAGTGTCTCTCTGCGAGCGCCAGGCCTTGCTGCACTTATTGCATCGGCTGTTGCAACTAAAACAGTGTAGATATGATCAACAGTGATATCGTCATGATGGCCTGCAATCGCATGCAAAACATCGGGATTACTTTCGCCGTATTTACGGGCAAGTTCAGCACCAATTTTAGGATGGCCACCTTCCATTTCGTGATCAGCAGCTTTACCAATATCATGCAGCAAGCCGCATTTACGAGCAAGTCTACCGTCTAACCCCAATTCATCTGCGAGCATTCCTGCAAGAAATGCAACTTCAATGCTATGCCTAAGTACATTTTGACTGTAACTGGTGCGGAATTTCAACCGACCAAGCAATTGAACAAGTTTATCATTCAATGGCCCCATACCTACTTCATTAAGGGCTTCACGTCCCACTTCCATAATGTGCTTTTCCATCTCTTCTTGAGATTCTTTTACTACCTCTTCAATTTTAGTAGGATGGATTCGACCGTCTTGAATAAGCTTTAATAAAGAAAGCCTAGCTATCTCGCGCCTTACACTATCAAAAGCACTAACAACCACCACGCCTGGAGTATCGTCAACAATCAGATCAACACCGGTGACATTTTGGAAAGTTCGAATATTGCGGCCTTCACGCCCAATAATTCTGCCTTTAATATCATCGTTAGGAATATCAACAGTACTTACAGTGCTTTCAACAGAATGCTGAGATGCATATCGTTGAACAGCCATTGCAAGAATTTTCCTTGCAGATTCCTTAGCAGAATCTTTGAGATGATCATCATGTTTTTTCAACTTATCAGCAACTTGTTTGCTGAGGGTTCTTTCCAAGTTTTCAAAAAGCATTTTTTCAGCATGGTCACGCGAAATACCAGAGATATCTAGTAATCTCTTTTCTTGTTTTTCGAGAATCTCCGCAAACTTCTTATTTTTTACTTCGGTTTCATTTTTGCGATCTTGCAACTGATTCTGGAGGACCTCGGTTAAACGTTCTCGTTTCAGCATATCCCTTGCTTTATCCTCGATGGCGTCTTCGCGCTTTTCGAGGCGCTTTTCTTGATCGCGTAAATCTAAGCGAATATTTTCGAAACTTTTATTAAGTTCTTCTTTCCTTCGAAGGCTATCCTCTTTGGAAAATAATTCAGCATCTTTGATAATTTTGTCAGCTTTAGCCTTGGCTTCATTAATTAAAGAATTATTGTCGGCATTTAAACTATTTAACTTGGTACGGTAAAATACCGTAGCAATGGCATAGCCTATTACACTAAAAACCAAACCACTCAGAAAAATATAAACAAGTTGTTCAGAAGTCACTTTTTCACCTCAATTAATGAAATAAACGAGGTTTACGCATAAAAATACGTTAATAAAAAAAGAAAATGGTATTTATGAAGCAAAAAACCCAAAGAGGCTACGAAACCAGTAAACATTATTTTCAAAATTAGCCAAATATTTGCAATTTGTAACGGATATTGCCTAAAACTTCAGAAAATAAGCTCAAAACAAAGAAAAACAACCTGTTACAAATTACCCTTATCAATAATGGCCAAATTCATAGTAACTTTTAAACTCGTAGAACCGTTTAACTCTTAAATTATAGGTTAATTAGCACAAAAAATCATTAATGCTTCACAAATCCAGCTACTTCTTTCTTAAAACCCCACAAAACATAAGTCTTTACCACACAATGAATTATTATGCAAAATGTATGGCTATTTATCCATCATTATTATAAAAAGAAATTAATAAGGTTTACTGATGTAAAAGTGACCAAAGCATTATGAACTATATTTTAATGCTTATTGACATTTTATTTTCTAAAAATAAAATAATTATTTGGTCATTGTGGAGATTATTATGAAGACATATATGGCAAAGCCTTCTCAGGAACCTGAGAAACGATGGCTGGTAATTGATGCTGCGGATCAAATTGTAGGCAGATTGGCTGTACAAATTGCTAATTTGTTGCGTGGCAAACATCGTCCTGAATTTACCCATCATCACGATACGGGTGAATTTGTAATTGTTTTGAATGCATCAAAGCTTCGATTTACTGGTAAAAAGATAAATACGAAAGTATATCGCTGGTATACCCACTATCCCGGTGGATTAAAATCTGCTTCCGCTAAAGATTGGCTTGCAAATCATCCTGATCGAATTATCCGCGAAGCGGTTAAAAGGATGATGCCCAAAACGCCTTTAGCTAGACATCAAATTATCAAGCTTAAAATTTACGCAGGTACTGAGCATCCTCATCATGCCCAAAAACCTGTTGAATTCAAAGTATAGCATTTAACTGGAGAAGATATCGTGGCTGAAACTAAGTCGAAAAAGACCTTTTATTGGGGCACCGGAAGACGAAAAACTTCGGTTGCTCGTGTTAGAATTTGCGAAGGTACAGGAAAGATTTCCATTAATAAAAAAACATTGGAAGTTTACCTCACTGAAGAAAAAGATCGCCAATTCGTTCTTGGGCCAATTATTCTTGCGGATATGGTCAAGCGCCTTGATGTTATTGTCACTACCAAAGGTGGCGGTATTTCTGGGCAAGCAGGAGCTATTAGTCAGGGCGTAGCAAGAGCTCTCAAAGCGATGTTTGGACTCACTGAAGTCGAACAGCCAACTGCACCTGAAGAAGAAGGCGCACCTCTAACTTTAGCTAAAAAGCTTAGAGACTCCGGATTCTTAACACGAGACGGTAGAATGAAAGAACGCAAAAAATATGGTCGAAAAGGTGCTCGAAAGAGTTTCCAATTCTCCAAGCGTTAATATTCTTATCAATCATAAAAGAGCATGGATTTCAAAGATCCGTGCTCTTTCCATTTTTCAATTCTCTGCAATATTTCGGCACATCTTTGCATTCCAGGCTTTACCATCGCATCTTGCATGGGCTTTTGAAGCCAGTTCAACCAACGGTATAAAGAAACAATTGTTCCTAAAATATCAAGCTTCCTACAAACCAAATAATTAATTTGTGCACTCTCTGAGTAGGCATTTAATGCTTTAGTCCACATTAAATAATCATCACCAGCAAAACTTGATACCATCCTAGAAACGTCGACTTCTCTACAATCTTTTCGCATGGCACAATAATCAATAAAACCTAGGACTTCACCGCTGTTAAATAAAATGTTTTCTCGCCTCGCATCACCCCAGCAATATTGAATTTTAACGATTGGATTTGGGGCACCCATTAAACTGCCCACTTCATTCCTAATCCATTTCAAGAGTTGGACCAAATTAAAAAGAGGAAGAAATCCAATTGCTGAAAAGTTAATTGCTGAAATGGAAAAAGAATTAATCTCAACTTCCCGACTTTCCATAGCCGGTATTA
>Ga0209829_10001920_pt1 | contig 16303 bp, 14 predicted proteins | sample C_140205_EF_Meta_FD_187311 | JGI IMG/M metagenome (GOLD analysis project Ga0209829, IMG submission 187311) | Freshwater microbial communities from Lake Croche, Canada to study carbon cycling - C_140205_EF_MetaG (SPAdes) (version 2) | ecosystem: Environmental > Aquatic > Freshwater > Lake...
TTTGTTCTATTAAAAAATACAATGGAGTGGTTTCAATTAATGGTTTTATTTCATATCCGACAATTAAATAGTCGGTTATCATCGTTTGTAAATCATAACGTTTTGGACCATTTGTAGTTAATTGTAAATAAAACGGCTCATTTGTATGTAATTCATATTGAGCAAATATATTATTGATAGAATCTAAATTTAATATTCGACGTAAAAATGATTGATTATCAAAAATGCCCGACTGTTTATTTCTATCAAATTTTGAAATGAGGGCATTGTATTCACTATCTGATGCTAATAATGATTGCGGGTTTTGTAGTTGGACCATAATCGATACATATGTTAGATATATTGGAAACGGTAACGCCACCTTTTCAATAATATTTTTTATTATTGCTATCAGATTTTCACAAAATATAGATAATTTTTGAATTATTTTTGTATGTGTATAATTTGTAGCGGCATACATAACATTTAACAAACCTGTGAAATATTCTTCCGATAAACTATGAAATCCTTCTTGTTCTGTAAATATAATATTTCCACCTTTAAATAATACACCGCCATTATTCATGGATTCTGAAAAAAAACTATCTACCGTTGCAACATACGAATTATTTTCTATACGACCGCCTCGTTGAACATTTTTATTTTGTTTTTTGCTTAATTTGGATCCACCCCGATTTTTTATTATATCGAAGGCGCTTGAAATATTTTCAACCACTCGTATTTTAGATTGGTCGCCCATCTCTTTTGCATATGTTGCCAATAAAATTAATACTTCATTTTCCAAAACGGTATTGCCTTTCAACCACATCATCTTATCAGTTCGTATATAGTTCTTTACATTCCCATTTCTTGCCGAGTTTATCATTGTGGGTACGATATTTGCGATAAGCGGAATTGTATCATTTTGTGAAATTTTATCAAACACTGCAGCAAACAAAATTTTATCCATTCCATCATCTTTGACATAAAATAGAATCGGAGGGATTGTTGTAAATGATGTTTCAAAATAAGATTCGTTGATTTGAGATTTTGCAGCATCAGTGAAACAATCGACCGCGGCATAATATAAAAACACTGATTTTCCGCTGAATTGTTTACAATATATTGCTATATCTCCAAATCGAATGGGTTCGATTTCAAATTCATTTTCATTAATTTTATATGTATGGACGATTGTTTTATCTGTGTTCACATTAGTGTCTTCAATAACGATTAATGATTTATCGGTGAGCGTAGTTGGTGCTGCATCTTGTTCTGAACAAGTTTTTGGATATATTGGTATTTTTTTAAAATCTTCTATATATGTTTTATTCCCAACTGCATCGCCAAGACCATTTGAATAATTATTAAGAATTGATTCTAATTCGTTGATTATTTTAGGCATTCCTTCTTTAAAAAAGGAATAAGGCGTTGAAAATACCACCATTTTTTGCGGAACATGTATTCTAACAGATTTCATTATTTCGTCAAATTTTACAGTGAGCGAATCAATCGTATTATGACAACGCGTTTGTGTTACCTTCGGAGCGCCTTGACTTATATTAAATCCATTTCTCCAAATTTCCCATAATTGATTTATTGGTTTTGTTGCGTCGTTCGGTTCAAGATTACGTCCAATTTTTAACAAATATTCTTTTTGACATCTGGGATATATAAATTCATATAATTTTGGCGCAAATTCGTCGACCGGTTTATCGTGTAATACAAAGCACAAACATTTCAACAAATGATAATTTCTATACAATAATAAATATTCTAGATTTTGTGTTTTTTTAATGGTTGTGTATATATCTTCATAAACTGTATTGGTTGGTTTTTGTTCTCCATAAAAATATTTATCAAATGCCTTATATTTGTTACTAGTTGAAACGGGTATATCTATATCGTCGAATTCATTTGAAATGTAATAACCAAATTCAATCGTTATCCAATAACCAATCCATTCCAGTAATGTTTCGGCATGAAGCGTATACGTATTTATATTCGTTGGAAGTATTGACGTTTCTTGTATTTTTTGTATCCATTCATCAAACGTTTGTATATTTTGTTTTTCCCAATCGGCTATTTCTGATTCAGTCATTGCACGCTCTACATCATAACGAGTATCATATTTATATTTAGATTCTGCACTTGATTCATTATACTCGTTTGCAGATTGGTTTATAATTTGTATTATGTTTCCGGATGTGACATCTACATGAACCCCACTTAATTCACCACTTTCATCACGATGTGGACAAATAATTTGAATATTAAATAGCCGGGGGTCGACTATTTTATAGTCTTTTATTATAATATCAATATGCGGTTTAATTTCGAATTTAGTATACGGACCTCTAAATATAATTTTTTCTTTGATTGGGTCATTTGAATATATAATTGTATTTATTATAAAAATTTTTGGTTCTTCCATTTTTGTTATATACAATAACACCTGATTTTATTATATCTCCATATAACCAATTCCTAGAAAAACATATAAAAACACCTACAAAAATAGTATATAAATCCAATAAAAATAAAAACCAAAATAGGTTCGATGGCCGCCAAACAAAAAACCGTTCAGACCGCAAATACGATCGATGAAAAACACACTGAGATGCTAAACCATTTTCATACCATTGAAACGGATCAAATCCCTGCATTGATCAACGAAAAGCATATTTTATTGTCCCGTTTCAAATATTTGGATGACGGTAAAATCGAAGAACAAATGGACATCAAAGACAAACTCGAAGAAATCCGCGTCAAAATCCGCGATTTGAAATCCCAAAAAAAACAATACCTCCTCGATAATTCCAAATATATTTTCAACTATTTCGAACAAAAAAAACAGATTTCCGCGGGTGGTGTCGGAAACCAAAATGTCAATGTTCTCAATACTTTTTTTAAAATTCAGGCAAAAACACCAGACCGAGCAGATCCAACCTCTGAAAAATACATCCAATCGAAGAAGACTTACCAGAACTATTGGAAAAATGTCAATAATGAAATCATCAATATCCATGATTTCGTCATTTCGTCTGATGTGTGTGAAGCATGTAACGACGGCGAACTTATTCCCCAAGATGAAGAAGGGATTATGATTTGTAATAATTCTAAATGTAGTAAATTTATTACCTATATAGTCGATAGTTCGAAACCATCGAATAAAGAACCACCGAACGAAGTCTCATATACTGCATATATCCGTCTCAATCATTTTAAAGAAATCTTGTCCCAATTTCAAGCGAAAGAAACGACCCAGATTCCCGAAGCGGTCATCGATGCAATCCGGAACCGCATCAAAAAGGAGCGAATTACCGATATGAGTAAAATCAATTACGATAAGATGCGCGATATTTTACGGAAACTCGGACTGAACAAATATTTCGAACATATCCAATATATCAACTCGATATTCGGGATCAAACCGCCCATTATGAATGAAGAATTACATGAGACATTATGTGTGCTGTTTATCGAGATTCAGAGACCGTGGGCCGTACATTGCCCGGCCAATCGTACGAATTTTTTCAACTATACGTATACGCTCTATCAATTGTGTGTGCTGCTGGACCAAACACAATATTTACCGTTTATTCCTATGATGAAAGATGCCGACAAACAACGAGAACAAGATGTGATATGGAAAAAAGTGGCGGCGGATTTGGACTGGTGTTTTTTTCCTACGATATAAACGTCTTTCTATGCTTAAACTCCTTCGCTGCCGCTACGGAGTTTAGTCGCTCACCTGCGCCTTGCTACGCCTTGCTTCGTATTCCGGCTCGCTCCAGACTACTATTAGTTTTTTTGTAAAAAATAATAAATTAACAAAATATATATACTATTTTGTTAATTATGAGCGATACCGTTACAGTTTACATCGAAATTGAGCGGGATAGTAATGTAAAATATGAATTTGATAAAGTCCACCAGAAACTAATGGTTGACCGAATTCTGCCATATCCATATTATTATCCATATGCCTACGGATTTATTCCAAATACATTGGCAATGGATAATGACGAATTGGATATTTTAGTAATCACTGATAAAATATTAGAAAAAAATACATATCATAATGCAGTTATTGTCGGGGTTTTAGTAATGGAAGACGAAAAAGGCATGGACGAAAAAGTATTGTGTGTTTTAGAAGAAGATTCGTGTAGGGGATGTAACGGAGCCACTGCAAAGCAATGCGTAGTTACAGACACAGAATCAGGAGCGCTAGCGTATGATTCTAAAATAACAGATATAACGGAATTATCAAAAGATACACTTTATAACATTCATTGGTTTTTTTCGAATTATAAAAATAAAACCGAAAATAGATGGTCTAATGTTATTGGATTTGAGAACAAAGAGTTCGCTGTCGAATTATATAATAAATCACTTGTATAGAGCGCTCATTTCGACCGCCATTTTTTCAAACGGATGTTCAGCAGTTTGGTCTTTTCCTCTCAAATACGTAACATCATGTATCGACTTTGCCCCATCTAAATATTGTGATTTATATATTTCACCATCTTTATCTTTATATGTCCAATTATCAATGTCGGGATTCGAACGACGGGTATCTTGTGTCGAGTTTCGTTCATGTTTTGTAAACCCGGACTCGGTCAAATATTGTTGGACATCTTTACGGTACCGTTTTTGATAAATATGAACTTTTTCATGAATCAATAAACGTGTAAGAGAACCTGGGTTTTGGTTTAGTGTTTTCGGCAAAAGAATCACATCGGTGCGCGTATGTGGAAGACCTTCTTCGTACGTATTCGCCTGGTTCGATTTCTTGATACATCCGATTTTCCAAGGAACTGCATTACATTTTTTTCCATCGAACCATGTTGTGTGTTTGGTCTTAAAAAACGCATCCGCCTCAAAAATACATTCAGTCAATGTCCGTTTTTGTTCTTCGCTAAACTGGTCGACCGATTGTTCGATGATTTTATAGTAATCGTCGATGGTCTGAATGTTTCGGACGGCATAATCGACTTTACTAAATGTTTGAAAATACCCATCATCAGCACGTTTTAGATGGCGAACGGTTTCGTCTTTTCCTAAAAAAACAATATGACCGGCATTATTATCATTATTTATCCAAAAAAAAACACGATATAATAAAAATAATACGAATATAATACATATAATAACCACGATTTTACTTATATTTTTGTTCATGTCTATTATGTATTATTGTATATTTTTACCATAATATATGTATGCTTAAATTGTTGGGCGAATATTTATTACTTTTCCAATCGCCTTTTATGCGCCGTGAACGTGCCAAATAATTTCTCCGGCGGCTTTTGTCGTGATGTTTAGTATAATCTTCGTATCCGATTTGACCGAAATTCACCCATTTTTTATGAACCGGGTCAAACACACTGTATTTTTTTTGTATGTTTTTGGCCGGATATAATTTAACCGTTTTTCCTAGATATTTGTGCGCCATTCTTTCTGCAATGCGTGGCGTCGAATATTTACGTAATTTTTTAGAAAAATGGTGTTTTTCCATGATTTCTTTATTTCTTTATAATAGACTAATAAAAAATGTGTAAAAATTGAAATACTTTATAATAACATAAACAAATGATAAATCAACCGAATCACTAATAATCAAAATGAGTTTGGAGCGAGCCAAAGCCACTGCGAAGCAAGGCGCAGGTGAGCGACTTAACTCCGTAGTTCCCGAAGGGAGCCGAATGAGTTCTAATATGTACAGTTGCTTGGATTCTGCTCACTGCACACCGGTTTGTCAGAAAAAATATGCTAAAAAACTGAGAGAAATATCAAAATTAAAACAAAAAAAAACGTTATCGCCAGAAGAAATCGAAAAAATAAAAATGGAATCCGGCTATAAAAAATTGGTGGGCACATACGTGCCTCCCTCGGCAGAAGACCGCAATCTTATAATGAATAAATTACCCGATGATGTTTTATTCGTTATACTTTCCTATATGCCGTATAATATTCGACTAATATGCTTGAAACCATTTTATAATAAAATGTTTTCAAATATTTCAATCTTAAACCAGATTCATGAACAAAAACGATTGAAAACGTTCAAGATTTTAAACAAAATCGCGATTCTAGCTGAAAAGGTAAAACGCATATATTCACCAGATTACGATAGACGTTTATCATTTTATAATGATATTCGCAATGTTGATGCAATTAAATATTATTATTATGATACCAAAGAATATTACAAATTGATTAACGATGTTTGTAAACATTATACAGTCATTTATACGGGAACTAAAAAATATAAAATGAAGGACATTGCAAAATGTGAATCAAATATATTCAAAATCTATCTAAATATGGCAGCATTGGTAAGAAACCTTCACTAACTCCTTCGGAAACATAAAAACATAAAATCCCATAAAATTGAAATACTTTATAATAACATAAACAAATGATAAATCAATCAATCAATAATCAATAATCAATAATCGCGTAAAATGTCAGCCCCAATCATGAGTATCTTTATCCCCCACGTGTTCGCCAATGTGACCAAGGAACGCATCATTTCCGTCTTCCAAGGTCTGGATTTGGCAACTGTCGAACACATTGATTTGGTCCCGAAACAAGACCGAGAAGGTAAGAAATTTAATAGTGTATATGTTCATTTCGAGAAATGGAATAACGATAATTCGTCCGCCGTCCGGCTTCAGCAACGGCTTGAATCGGGCGAACTGGATGTGCGTGTCGTGTACGATGACCCATGGTATTGGGTCGTACTGAAAAATAATCTAGAAAAAAAAGAATCGCCTAAAAAATCAAAAAATAATAAAAAATATAAAAAAACTGTCGACGAAGTTGTACCGGTACAAGCGCCTGCGCCTGTGCCTACGTCTGTGCCTACGTCTGTGCAAGCGCAAAAAACCCCCACTAAAATATTGAGCAGACTTGGAACCGGAAACGGACAAGGTAATGTAAAAGTCAGTGGACCCGTCAGTCCTGTCAGTCCCGTCAATCCTTTCATTCTGACCGAATCCCTCGTAGACGATTCCTATACCAAACAAATCGAAGAACAATTGAAAATCGCGCGAAACTACGTCGACCAGTTTGAATACGAATTGATTTGCGCCGACACCGAACAATCGAGTCTTCGGCAAGAAATCGAACGTCTCAATGACGAACGCCAACAGATGTGGGATATGCGAATGGTCATGGCGCGAAACGAACGATATATGTGGAATCAGTTGATTCATTTCCGAGACCATGAATATCTAAAATCAATCAGTAATATGAGTATGAGTAATATCGATGAGCCGCTTGATAAACTCGATAATTTCATGTTACATACGTTGCAAACTGATAACGATTCGTGTACTTATGCGCGCACTGATGCAGCATTTACCGAGTCGTATACTGCTGATGCTGCGTATGATGCTGCATATGATACTGCATATGATGTAGTCGAACAAGATTTGTAAATAAAAATAATAAAAACCTAAAATAATAAAAAATAAAAAACCCCCGAATAAAAAATAAAAAATGTATATATTTTTTATTTTTCACAATACTATTCCCCTAATCAAAATACAAATGAACAACTTCGACTGTTTTATCAGATTTGTTTACGATATTACTCCAATATTCAATTTGTGATTTTAGCGATTCAAGTCGAACCATCCATTCGTTTTTATTTGCGATTTTAATAATACCGGTTTCTTTTGTAACGCTCCAACATGACCGGATTTTTTCATTTTTATCGTTAATATAATCATCTGGATTAAATCGGATAAAAATAATCGGTCTGTGTCCAACGTCTTGCGATAATTCCATAAGTCTTTTATTTTCACACGAACAATCGTAGTCGGTATGTTGATTTTCATCAATTTCAACGATTATTATTTGATATCCTAAGTCCAATAACAAATCAGGTCGTTTTTTGGAACAACCATTTTCGATTCGTTTATCGGCAGTCCATGTCATATTCGGAAACAGTTTTAATACATATTCTACAACTGCAAATTCTTTGGTTTTATAATTTTTTACAACCGGTTTATCTGGAAATGTATATATATAACATCGAAGACAGTAACCCGCGTATTTTGGATTTTGACGCGTACTACACATATGAGTTTTACACGTTTTATGTTTAATGTCAATCATATCTGGCAATTTATGGTCTAAACAGAATCTGGCGACTGTTAAACCGGCATAGTTAAAATTTGGACGTTTGTTACATAACGATGATTCACAAGATTTGCTCCGAATGTCAATCATATCTTGTAATTTATGTTCCGAACAAAATTTTGCTGCCTTTTCATATTCATAATTATAAGCCGGTTGTTTATGACAATTGTTAAATGAACATTTATAGTTCAAAATATCAACCATGTCTATTTCCTTGTGGGTTTTACAAAAATGTGGAACAGTTTGTCCGATGTAATTAAAACTCGGTTGCGTTTTACAGTCCGGGTATCTACATAATTTTGAACGAATATTCGTCATACCAATTTCTTTATGAAGATTACAAAAACGCGGTGTTTTTTCACCAACAAAATTAAAATGCGGTCGTTTGTCACAGTTTTGATTTTCACAAGTGATTGATACAACGTTAATCATATTTATGGATTTATGTATCGAACAAAATTTTGGTGTAGACAATCCTTTGATGTTATAATGTGGCCTTTTTTTACAGTTATCAAATTCACATGTTTTATGTTTGTCTATCATACCATCGATTTTATGGTCTTTACAAAATCGATTTATTGGATGTAACGTAGTCGATTTGCTTTCAGACATATAAGTTGGTATTTTATTACAATTATCATAATCACAACGTTTTGATGCAACATTAATCATATTGGGTAATTTATGTTCTGCACAGAAACGTCGTTTGTTTTGTCCAGCATAGTTACAACATGCCCCTTTATTACAATCTTCATAATTGCATACTCGATTTGGTTTATATATATTTGTTTCTTGACATAAAAATATATTTTCCATTTCGTTTTGCGTCTTATTTAAATATATGTGAAAATACATTTAAATCATTTGTTATAAATATAATATATTATACATTTACCTTACCATATATGGTAAGGATTTAAAACCCGCCGGGAAACCGAACCAGATTTGCGCCTATGCCGAATCCGGCACCGCCTCTTACAGATTGTCCCATTGCTGGAACGAAGACATCAAGAACACTGAAAGTGGCGGCAGCGGTCAATGCGATGATGACAATCTCCTCCACATTAAGTGACTTCTTGGGGATGGCAAAAGCTGCAATGGCGACAATAAGACCTTCGACGATGTATTTAATTGCACGCTTGATAAATTCGCTAAAATCGAACATGTTGCTCATTTTTAATTATACTATATTATTATAAAATATTTTTATAATATCAAATAGATACATTAATCTTAATCTCTGTAATTCCGGAATCACAAAACAACAGAACGATGTTTTTGGAGCGAGCCGGAGCCGGAGGCGAAGGTGAGCGACTGAACTCCGTAGGCGCTAGCCGAAGGAGTTTTAATAAAACCCCGTCTAAAGTGTCTAAATATTCCTAAACAAAATGGGAGCAGTTATAAAATAAAATATAAAACGTTGAAAATACTTAAATAGATATCCATTCATCTATGTATAACTACTAAAGTATGTCTGGATTTGAACGAAAAACCTTGGCTGACGGTTCAATGAACCCCAAATATATCGATTTATGTGACGAAGACGCGCCGATCGCCGGACAAAAATTCGCGTGCGTATCGTTCGTTTCTCCCGAAAAAATATTGAAGAAACGCGAAATCTTCATGTTCGAACATTTCTTGAAGCAATGGGATTTTACTAAATCGGTCGATAAATTCAATGAATTCCTACACTTTATCTCTTATAAATATAATTTGGACGCGCAAAAAGTCATTGCCGATTTCGCCGATTTCGCCAAGGAAGAAGATGCTAAATTAAAATCGACTCCTATTGATGCTGACTACAAAAATTTCATCGAAAAACAAGAAGATAAATACAATGAATTGTTCCAACGCAATCACGCGTTCCAGACTTCTGTGCGTGGTGTGAAAATCAGAGGAACATTTGCTTCACAAGACGAAGCTGAGCGTCACGCGAAGAAGGTGCGTGAGGCGGACCCCAATCACGATATTTTTGTTGGACCCGTCGGAATTTGGATGCCATGGGATCCCGATGCATACAAGACCGGACGCGTCGAGTTCATGGAGGAGGAACTCAATCAACTTCATAGCGAGAAAATCAAAAACGAGGCGTTTGCAAAGAAGGAGTTCGACAAGCGTGTCATGGATTCCAAGAAGAAGGCGATTGAGGAGAATATCAAATTGGCCGAGAAGAGCGGTAATGTTCTGACACAAACAATGGATGATAATGGCAATTTGATTGGCGTGCGTGAAACCGTCAATTTCGAGGAGCGCGAAGTGGCCAGTGCCGATGTCCGAGAGGAATTGATGAAGGCAGCAATTGAAAACGCGAATAAAAAGGATGAGTCAAATGTCGGTGTCGGTTCCAGTGCCAGTGTATAAACGGTCTATATATGCCTAAATGTTATTTTTGTTATGATGTATAATAACAAAAATGTAAAAATAACCAAATGACTATTAGAGCGGTCCGAAACACTGCGCAGCGAGGCGGAGGAAATCGAGGAAACTCCGTAGACGTAGTCGAAGGAGTTATCAGAAACCTTCGCTTCCGTTCCGAAAGCTACGGTTTCTGTGTCCGTAACTTCTATGCTACGCCCACTTCGTAGTGCCTTCGTTACGTCCACTACGATACAATTCTCAATAATTCGGTCTGAATATATTGTTGCTGGTGTTCTGAACTAAATATCCGTTCTGAAAATTCCACGGCATTTTGCGCTATCATTTTGGCGGAATCATCATTTTCTATGGTCCATTCGATATTTTCTTTCAAATCGCTCAAATCATATTTGATCGGAATATAGTTACCGAAAGGTTCTAAAAGCGGCGAAAACCAACATTTCGAGTTTGATATAATAAAGGGCACTGCACCACTCGCAAACCCCCACATATGATTTGATGCAATGACATTTCCGTCAATAATCAAAAATATTTTGTATTTTAATAATTCGTTGTAGTCGACCCGTTCACCGAAATATTCCGATGGAATTTGTTTCCCGTTATGCCAATTTCCCCATCTGGTAAATTTTACATCGGCGTGGTCATAATCCAATAATTCTTTGACCGTTCTTGACCGAGCGCTTTCTAATCCGCCGCCCGAACATCCTCCGCGCCAATATGCTTTGGGATTCAAAAATGTCCATTCATCTGACGAAAATGGTTTGAAATAATACGCCGTTCCGTTTTTGAAAAACCCATCATCCAGTGGCATATAAAAATAATGGATGCCCGGGTCTTCGACGACTTGCCCAAGTGTTCCGACAATCAATGTTTTATTTTGGGTTTTCGCCAACTGTACATATTCTTCGATTTGTGCTTTTCGAATATTTCCGTCGCTCACCGGTAAAACAAACAGAGTATTTTTACCGGATTCGGCCAACTCTTTCAAACAATTCTGAATATAGTGTACTATCGGCCCATTTGTTCTCGCGACTGAAAATAGTCCATCCCATAAATTGGCGGTTTGTGCCGTTTTAATAATGATTCCGTTATCGAATACGACACAATTCATCGACCTAAATAGTTTGTTATTATATAACATTATAATATATTCGGATAATTTCGCATAATTATATTTGTGTCCGTTCGATTACTGATGTCAAATCATTACATTTAGTGATTGATTTTAGAATGTAGTAAATACTCCAATAAATATATATTATGGGCAAACTACTTAAAGTGTTTGCTCGTAAGATACATAGCAAAGGTACTAAAATGACGAGCAAATTATCCATTGAAAATACTAGTTGGACCGTGGGCGAATTGATTGCAAAAATCGGGGATATCACCAAACCCAAATTCCAACGAAAAAAGAAGTGGTTGGTGGTTCCCAATGCAAAAAAAAACCGGGCCAATTCGAAAGATTATATTCTTTTTTTATTTCGGACAAAAAATACAGTTGACCCCATTTCATTCGGCGAAGAAATTAAAAATGGTAACAAAATGTATATCAATGTGGACGGGAATAATCGTATCAATTCCATTATGCATTTCATCCAAAAACCGTTTGAGATTTTCCCCGAATATTTGGCGGATTTAATCTCCTATATTGGGAACCTTCCGGACATGAGTATTTCGAGTGCAATGACTCTACACGATTTTTTTAGATCACTCGATTATAAAACGATTTCTCTGTATAAGCGTTTGAAAAATTTATATAATGATAATGTTCCGGTTCGAGAAATATTCGATAAAATGAGCGCGGAAAATTACGGCAAAATCGATGAATTCGTCGAACAAATCCAACAAAAAATATTATTACCGACCGGCGACAGTTTTGAAAAGGGCGTCAAATTAAATATCAATCTGTTTTTACACGCGTCGTTTGACGAATTATGTAAAATTTTCGAAGATATCAATAAACATAACAACGGCTTGTCGCAGAGCGAACTTCTTGCATCCACCCTTTTCAATGTGGATGTTACCATCTTGGACCAAGATATGAATTTCGAAATCCGCAAAGAAATAAAAACATATTATGACGAGAAAAATGTGGACGAGGTATTAAAGGGGTTCCATATCGATAATATCAATTCGTTCAAAATCAATGCCTTCGATTATATCGTCGGATTTCAAAACTATTGTAGTAAAAAATACGAAAATATCATTCCGCCATTTGATGCCGCCGGTGTATCCATGTTTTTCAAATTATATAAATTATTATGCGGTGGACTTGAAACCGAACAGTTTGATTCCGAACATATCGCCGAATTTACCCAATATATGGTCGATTCTTGTAAACTAATGTCTTTGTGCGTCAATCAATTATTTCCGGAAAATATCGATGAAACCTTGTTCAGTCGACGTGCGTGTAAGGACAAATTCGAATTGAAGAAAAATAATTTGTTTGTGGTGGTCGCTGCAATTATCGGAATGTTGAAAAATGGTTTCGTCGAATCGGATATTTTGAAACGCACACAAATAGCCATTGTCTATCATTTATTGGTCAAAGAAATCGATAATACGGAAAAACGCGATTTATTAAAAATATACGATAAAATTATGTTTGAAGCGGGGGGGTCATATGTTGAAAATCTCGCGGCAAAAATATTAAAACATCCAGAACAATTATCGTCAGATATAAGTGAGGCCCGAATGAAAGAAGTTTGTTTGGTCATCATTGGCGAAATCAATGAGCCGATTACGTACGAGGCCAAAAAACGGACAAACAAGCGTCGCAAATTGTCCTTTTTGGAGAATTTACTGTCGTCGTTTTATTATAAGAATTTCGTTTCGATCAATTATCTGAACAATAAGTACTGGAATGAACATATTGTTCCGTTTTCGTGTGTGTGGGCCGATGGCGATCTTCTGGACATTGACCGGGTCGGAAATTTGATACCCATCATCGATGTTCTGAACCGTGGTCGCGGCAATAAACATATCAATTATTATCAAGAACGAGATAGTACGTTTGTGTCTTTTTTGAAAAATATTCCGAGTTCCGATGTTTATAATCGAATTGTGAATAGTACGGAGAGAACCCCGCGAATTATCAATATTGCCGAATATAATGATTTGTGTAGTAAAAATGAACAGGCTTATGTGGAGAATTTTGTGAAAGGATTGTTTTGAAAAATTGAATGTAGCTTTATATCATTCCATTTTTATTATCCATTCTATATAATTAATAATAATAATAATCATGCTGCATTTCGAAGAACAAATCAATTGGTATACACAATATACCCCCAAAATCGATGTTATAAATGATCATTATCATTTGAAATTTAATGCATCCAAAAATCACGACGATTTTCCGGATCAAGAAATTCATATTGTAAATGACGACAATTCGCGACAAAAACAATGTGTTCCACATACATGTCATTATTGTCAAAAACATACCTACAATACTACGATTGACAAATACATAAATTATCCCAGTTTACACCGGCAATATATAAACGAATGTGCAATCGAACGTAATGTGTTTATTGGATATTATAAAAAACATAAGGAATATTTTCATCATAATGTGTTTGAAGAATTAATGATGTCCGTCTGGCACCCCAGAAATATATCCCGGTTTTGTGATTTGGACTAGCGGGGAGGAAAGTCTGAAAAATATACATAATAAAATGCATAATATCGAAACCTTCGCTTCCGTTCCGAAAGCTACGGTTTCTGTGTCCGCAACTTCTATGCTACGCCCACTTCGTAGTGCCTTCGTTACGTCCACTATACTATATAAAAATAATAATATAAACGTATTATTATTTTTATTGTTATAAAATGGAAATATCGGCAGAAGAAGACCATATGTTTTTTATTTGGGGGTCGAAAAAAACGATCGACGGTTATATAAATAATAACGATTATCATATGGCGTTTCGGACATTGATATTGGTTCTTGAAAAATTAGATACTTCTGAAAAACTCGAGTTTATTGATTATTATCGTACAACTCTGAGAAACCTTCGCTAAACGAATTCGACAAATCATCACGTCGCGACACAATAATAATAATCATCATTGAATATGGTCTTTGCTTTGATACTACGGCTCATCTTGGCGGCACACATATTTTCCGATTCCGCCGCTTTGGCGATTGTTTCCCAGGTTCCCAGCGTTTGATTTGTTTTATCGCGCTTCTCTACTTTTTTGCCAGTAGACGATGTGGTTTTGTGTTTGTGTTCATCCGATTTTAATGATATTCCGTAATACCCTTCGTTCGATCCTTTGTCCGACCATACCGTCGCTTTGAGCACATATTCGCACGAATTCAAATACTCTTTTAGGTCCTTCATATCATTGTCGGAACATTCCTTATTCACGCTTTTCTTCCATCGTTGATATTCTTGGAGCAATGTCGAATTCAATATTTTTCCATTGGGCGAAAAACGACACACTTGGAAAATATATGTTTCGGCATCATTCGCTACCAGTTTTTTTGTATATTTTATGTCCTTCAGTTTTACACCGATATAACCGTGAACCACCTGATTTTTATCTTGCTTTGAAAGACGCGATTGTTTGAACCGGGTATCCAAATAATTTTTTAAGGCGTGGAACGTTTCCTTCTTTGGCTTTGTTTTACACCAAATTCGATATTGTCCCTCCATATCCACCGACGATTCTTCCACATCATTTCTTACAATACACATTTGTGTGATGAATTCGTTGAATTTTTGTGTCATTTCGTCTTCCTGTAACATTACGTTTTGATATACCGATTGATTTTCGATATTTACATTTGCGATGGACGCATTTTGCGTTTCGATTCGTTCCTGCATTTCGTTTATTTCCAGTGTTTGTTTTGTGATGGTTTGTTTGTCTTTTGCCATATGTTCCTTCAAATCTCGATTTTCATTTTCCAATTCTTCGTTTCGCTGTATCATTTTATTGAAATTGTCAATACTATACGTTTTGGAATGGATGATATCTTTGATATGCTTGGATAATTTGTCAATCGTAAAATTGGTCACGTCATACGCGATTATTTCTGTTTTATTTTTACCATTGACTTCAATGGTACGAATTTGTCGTTTTATTTTGGGGTATGTTTTTATGAGATTTTCGATTTCCACTTTGTTTTGAACCCGGAACGCGGCCGCCAAAATAAAATTGTCGTATTTTTTGCGATGGTCTTGTAGGCGGGTAGCCAAATCATTTGTGTGACCGAATTTGATTAATTTTTCTCCCGCTTCGTTTGTATTGTCGATTGTTCCGAAATATATACATTCTGTGTTTAAGGGGAATTGAACAATGGTAGCCTGTTCGACCGCGCGCTGTTTTTCTTTTTTTATTTGTATTTTTTCTTGTTCAGATGATTGTTTAATTTCCAAAATGATATTTTCTTTTTGTTCCAATTGAAGGCGTAATTCGTCCGTTTCTTCTTCCACGATTTCATGTAATACTTCTTCCATTTTCATGTAATAATCATGGATTTCCGATGCTTTTTTTGTTTGTGATTTCAAGCATAACGATTTGAAACATTTGACAGTTAGCATGATAGTTTGTTTATTTTGACCGCCATTAATTTTTTGTTGTTCTAAAAGCGTTCCCGCGATCGCGTGCACGCTTTTATAATCGACATCAAGTTTAAAATGTCTTTCCAATACGACTTTGGCATGATGTTTTTGCTGAAACCCCAACCATTTCCATACATTATCCAAATCAACCACAAAATCGATATTTTTATCATAGTTCAAGTAGCAATAAAAACTACTTACGAACAATTGTTGTTCAAATC